>Ga0208900_1002010_pt1 | contig 9917 bp, 12 predicted proteins | sample AntAceMetag02UKK_FD_184763 | JGI IMG/M metagenome (GOLD analysis project Ga0208900, IMG submission 184763) | Saline lake microbial communities from Ace Lake, Antarctica - Antarctic Ace Lake Metagenome 02UKK (SPAdes) (version 2) | ecosystem: Environmental > Aquatic > Non-marine Saline and Alkaline... | reverse complement strand
GAAAGTGAGAACAATAATAAATAATATTATGAATACTCCAACTTTTTATAAAGGAATGGCTACTGGATCCTTTGTTACAGGGTTTGGATATGGATATCTGAAAGGGTATTCAGATGGATCCAGCCAAAGCAATATGGAATCTGAGTCAGGCCCAACAGCAGAAGCGATTTATTATACTATAGCTAGTAGAATTCATGAGAAGATCAATGCGGTCATGAATAATTATGAGATAAGCAATACAGAAGAGATAAAAAACTTTCTTGAGGGGAATACACCCGCCCTCTCTCTCGTTTGTGAAACTTATTATAAAATTTGCAGCTTTATCCCAACCACAAAAAAAATAACACTGGAGCTATTGGAAGACCCTGAAGAAAATCGAAAAAATTTGATTGCAAAAATAAATTCTAATTTACCAATCAACCAGGCTTTGGATGAATTGGATCGGTTTGACCAAGGTTGGTTTGCATCTAAATTTATTGACTCTGACATGTTATTTAATATTTCCCTGAGCTTTGATTAATGACTTTTGATTGGAACAATTTATCTTCCGTTGCAGAATATTTAAATGCAAACTGTGATAAATTAAGCACCCAAAATGGTGAGTGTGTAGATCGTGAGGCAACCTTCAGGACTGTTGTAAATAGGGCTTATTATGCAGCTTTCAATGTTGCGAATGATTTTGTTAAAGAAAAATTTGGTGGACTTGTAGAAGGAGATGGGGGTGGTCACTCAAGGCTCATCAAAACATTTCGTGAGTATAAAAAAGAAAATATCCAATTTGCCAATATTGCTACTAAGCTAGGGCGGATAAAAAACAACCGCGTAGACGCCGATTATAGACAGCAGTTCCGACAAGGGCACCCAAATTATACAGCCCAGTTGACAATGAGAACTTCACAAGAAATAATCTCATTGATAGATTCGATATAAAATCCCGCCATTAAAATTTCATTTCAGGTTATTTTTTGAATTTATAAAGACGAAAATGTTTCATGTTTTTCATGAGGCTTTTTGCTTTTGTATTAAAAGAAATTATCAAAATTCCACTTGACACAAACCCACCACCAGTTTAATGTAATTCATTCCTGCAAAATCAGGGATACGGTTTAGTCGCCGGAATACAGGACGCAAGATAGGCGTCTACATTAACATGTAACGCTTTTTTTGTTCCATGCGTCCGATATATTGGGCAGCATGGGGGATACCTTCGGGTATGCCGGTACCTGTGCCGGTCGACTAACCCTCATGCTGCCCTTTTTGTTTTTAGTCGAACGGAAAGGGCTTAATTCAAACACAGGAGCCCTGGGAAAAACTCCTCTGCAAGCCACCATGGAAGCGATGCAAGAATTGATGGATAACCACCCACGGGAATATCAGCAAGCCCTCCGCCACATTGACATTGACCATAATTTCTTTTTTGATATTGAAACGGATGACAGTTTGGATTTTATACTCACAGATGCCGTTGAAGGATAAATAACCTTCCCTGCCGGGTGGGGAGATCTGCCCGGTCAGAATTCCATACAGGAGAGAAATATTTAATGAGAACCACAGAACTTTCCCCCTATACCTACACGCCATACACCACACCATTGACCCGTTGCACCCTGCCGGACGGAACCACGGAATACCGCCACAGCAAGACCGGAAAGCCCGTTGAGGTGGATCAGGAAGACCTCTTTGACCTGATTTCTTACACCCATGAACAGATTTTCACCTTGGTTGAAATGCTCCCGGAAGACATCTATTCCCAGTACGCCTATATTTTCAAGGGATTGATTCAAAACATTTCCGCGACCATCACCCTGTGTGATCTGGCCGGGGAACTTTTTGACGGTTTTAATTCTTCCACCATTATTTTCATGGGGGAAATCATTTCCGATGCAACTCAAGAATTGTACGCCATCACCAATGCAGCCACAGCGCGAATTGATGCCCTGGAAGCACAGTTGAGAGTTTGTGGTGCAGTCGCATTCAGCAGTCCAGTTAAAGCGAATCTTGAATTAATCAAGGGGGGTGCCAGATGATTATCAGAAATAAGAACAGAGAAACATTCACGGTAATTTCAAATAAGGCAATCAATGATACCCAGCTCAGTGATAAAGCCCTGGGAACTTTGGTTCGTCTCCTGTCAAAGACGGATAACTGGAACCTCAATGTAAATTACATGGTCAAGACTGGGAAGCAGGGCAGGACCGCCATAAGATCATCTGTTGCCGAGCTTGAAAAGGCTGGATACATTCATAAGCAGCCAGGCAGAACCAAGTTCGGACAGATCACCAGAACGGAGTATATTGTTTATGAGGATGCCGTGGCCAGGGAACAGGCCCCCGCCACCACAGCCAAGGGCTCCTCAAATGTGAGGCAACCTATTACACAGGACGAAACCCCGGAACAGCCTCCAGCCAGCCAGGTTAAAGCCCCCACCAGGGATGAACCCCGCTGTCAGGAAACCCGCTGTCAGGAAACAGCCCCAGTACTAAATACTGATATAAAACAAAGACTGAGGGTAACAACGACTACTACGCCGGATCAGGAATTGACCCCAACAGTTGAAGTTGTGGAAAAAACGCCGTCGTCGTCGTATCCAGCCACAGAAGATATAAATTCTCTTTTGAATCTTATTCCGGAACAACACCAGCAACCCATGGTTAAGGCCCTTGTTAACCAGGCAGTCAAGAAATATACCCCCCTGGAGGTGGAAGAGGCCATTGTTTATTCATCTGCCAAGGTGAGGGGCGGGTGGGAACAGTACAAGGCCTACCTGGACAAGGCTCTGAAAAACAAATGGGCTGTCGGATACCTGGATACTATCAGCACCACCTCTCCTGCCGTGTTGTCCCCTGGGGGGTTTGCAGGTGGGATGCCTGGGGCAAGGTTCCCCAATGGCACTGTCACCGGTTGTGCAAGGATGGATAGCAATTATCAAGCTGCTGCTGAATTTTTGGCCATGAGGAGGGCGCGTGATGACCAGTGAAAATCTTGATAGATTTGTAAAAATCATGATGGGCCTTGCTGAAAATTTTCCTGGAACCAGGTTAACCGGTGCGGGAATTGATATGCGATTTGAAGCCCTGAAAGAATTTGCCATTGACCAAGTGTCCAAGGCAGCAACAAAGCTTATCCAGACACACAAATATAATGCCATGCCCACCACTGCCGATATTATCAACGCCATGGGTGGAATGCCGGGCAGGATTGACAGAGATAACCGGGCGGAAATCGAGGCAGGTAAGGTGTTGGACCACCTGCATTGTTTTGGAAGTCAGGTTACCCCCTCTTTTGATGATCCTATCACCAAACACCTGATGGGCCACCGGTGGCGGTATCGCTCCTGGGCATCCAGGGTGAAGGAAGATGATTTGAAATGGTGGTCACGGGATTTTGTCCGGGCTTACAAGGCACATGCCGTTGCAGCAAATGCCGGGTTTTACCTTCCAGTAAACCCGGTAGTCCGGCGGGTGGTCCATTCAGTTGGTGAACGAACCAAATTTTGTTGAATTGTACTGATTTTTAATTGCTTTGAGCGGTTCACAATACAAGCCTCCGGCTCTGCCGGAGGTCGTTGACTGAGTTTTTCATCAGTTTTGGGACCTGTTAAAATAAGGTGAAGCGCAATCCAATATGGGCAGAGAAATAGCTGTAACTGGATTAATCTCCAATAACCTTCTTTGCTAAAATTGCCACCAAGAGCCCGCCCATTAAATATCCCAATACCACCTCTATAACCACACATATTTTTGAAAAAATAGATATTGGCAAAATATCCCCATATCCCAGCGTAGTAAAGGTTACGAATGAAAAATACAAAGAATCAAAGAGTCCTTCGCCACTTGTGGCATTGGGGCATTTCCAATATAGCAATGCAAAAAAAAGTAAGACCCCTGCAACCCACAACATCCAGCGCGTTAATGAGCGTCCGAAGTCTGATGTGGCCCAGAGTATCTTAGCAATAACAGGGTGACGCTCTTTTAAGTGGTCTATCCTTTGCTGGCTTTTAGCTAATTCCTGAACAAGAGTTGCAAGTGTGAAATTGATTTTATTTAAATCAACCCCTTTGAATTCGGTGTCTATATTATAATCAACATTGTCCAGTAATATGTTATCCATTTTTGACCATTCAAACTTTGTGCCTTGAATGTTTGACTCTGAAAGCCATGTGCCGGTGAGGTTAACATCTATGAATTTGGTTTTTTTGAGAGATGATGAGAAGAAGTCTATATAGCTTAAATCTTGTTTTTTAATGGTGCATTCATCTAATGTGATACCCCTTATGTCTATTTGTCCATAGTACTTACCCACAAGAGATTCAAGCACTTCTCTTTTAAACTCGCTGGCTTTCCAGGTAGATATAATGTGTTTCCCAAGGGTTGTGTTCCAGCGGTCATGGATCTGGTCTTTATTAAGACTGACAATTTGTTTTAAATCTTCATTATCCTCTTGATCAATTATTTTTCCGGGAAGGATAAATAGATTTTTATCAATTTTACTCATAACCTATCACTCCAAAAAATATATTAAACAACAAAACAGACAGTCCCTATCCGCATATAGAATGCTTCAAAATAACATAGATTGTTTTGAAATTCACCCCTCAAATGATCGCCACGTCCAAATTACCCGGCCTAAAGGCCGATAACAACGCCAAAATATCTTCCATACTATTATATAATATATTCCATTTTAAGGAGTATAGGGCATTATGATCAATATCTCTTCTGGTGATGAATAGGATAGTGATGATAATTTCTATTTGGATAAGTTTTTGATTTTTTTTGATGGATAGTTATGTGGGGGATTCCTTTCATATTCAAAAACCTTCAGTGAATAATGAAAAGACCGAGGATCTTACCCCTGAAGAGCTTGAACGTTTGTTGTTATCCATAGAAGAGGATAGCAATCTTGATGTAGGAAGGATTATGAAGGTGGCTCTGTTTACCGGGATGCGTCGAATGGAGATATTAAGATTGACATGGAAAGATTTGAATTTTGAGACAGGTTTTATTTCTATCAGAGGTCCCAAAGGTGGAGAGGATCAAAAGATTCCCATGAACGAAACTGCCAGGGGAATATTTAAAAGCGTTGTAAAGACCGGAAGTCAATATGTTTTCCCGGGGAGAGGGGGAGGACAGAGGACCATAATAGGCAGGATTGGGCAGCGGATTACAAAGCGAGCAGGCATACCAAAAGGATTTCGTCCACTCCATGGATTAAGGCATGTTTATGCTTCCATGCTGGCCAGTTCAGGCAAGGTTGACATGTATGTGCTTCAAAGACTTATGACGCATAAATCCCCGAAGATGACACAGCGGTATGCCCATTTGAGAGATGAGGCATTGAAGGCTGGAGCCGGTCAAATTGATGAAATAATGAAACAGGCAAATGAGGTGCTTACCCCGATAACCGGCAAGAAAATTGTAAACTTGAAGTAACGGTTTACCTGGGATAGTTCCCAACTGATCATTGGGGATGAACTTGGGTAAGCGGTGGGTCTTTCAATATCCGGAAAGATATTTATAGGCACCGTAAAAAAATGGGTTTGTTTATCCTGCCCGGTCGGTAAGGGTGGAGATACCTTGTTTTGCAACTGGTTCACAGTACAAACCCACCCGAATAAAATAAATCATATAATTCTATTGCTTTAGATAACTATTGAGTTCTTCGACTAATTTATAGACAGTCGTTGAAGGATTGTGATTATGTTTGGAGGCGACCTCTATGTTTATTTCAAGTTTTTTTGCATTTTCAATTGCAGTTTGTTGGTATTCGTTTAGTAAACGATACATATCAGGATTGTTTTTTATATATTTTCGTTTCATTCTTTTGCTAAGCATAGATTGATATTGAGAGCGACTTAATGCAGTATCAATATAATCAAAGTGAAGTAGATACCACAATTCAAATGCTTCATTGGAATATGCAATACTGACTTTTATCTTTCTCCCTGTTTTTTTGCGATATCGCCTATTCAACCTATTTTCTTCAGTCAATATGTTTTTAAAGGCTTGATTGTAGTTTCTTTGTGGAAAATCATCCCTATCAAAAACGCACCAAAGGCTTTCGAAATATTTCCCTTCATCTGCTTTTGTTTTCCATATAGTAATAGCGTTTTCGATTAGAGTGATATTGCTTGTTCCGGTCCCTATTGTTACGACTTTGATGTTTGCAACTGGAAATTTTTCAAAATACTTAGGTTCAGTTTTTTCGCCTTCACAAACAATCAAAATACTATTTTTGTACTCTTTTAAGGATTTCCGTTCTCTCTTGAGTTGTCCCGCCCTTTTTTTATGAAATATATTGTCTGTTCCCATCACAATTCCTCCGAGAACAGTGAATCAAAATTTTTCAAATAGGGGATAGCTCCATATTTACCAAGAAGATAATCTTTGTCATACGAGGCATCATCACGAACTGTCTTATAATCATACATAGAATGTAATTCTGATTCCCCATATTTATCCTTTTCAACAAAATAGATTTGATCACGTCTAAACATTTTTCTATTCATGATATTAGTATTATGCGTTGAGAATAATAATTGAGCGCTATTTTTATTGATGTCTTTTGAGTTGAACAGATTAATTAAAAGTTCACACAAATTTGGATGAAGGCGAGCATCAATTTCATCGATGACTAATACATGTCCATTGTTTAAAGCGTCTAAAACAGGCCCGATTAATGCAAAAAATTTCTTTGATCCATCGGACTCTTCCCTATCAAAATTAAATTCTTCTACCCCGACAATTTTTTTATTCTCGTCGTATTTGTTGTGATAAGATTTTAGAACAAGTTCATGCAAATTCGTTGCGCCTTTTTGTTCAAGGTCATTCTGAATAAATTTTGGTAGTTTTTTTAAATCAAGAGGTTTTTTTTCGATAGAAAAATTTTCTATACAGATATCAGCACAACACATAGCCTTGATAACTTGATTTTTAAAGTTAGATTTTTCCATCAAATTTGCGGTAATTGCATAAATACGCTCATCACCAATCCCAGAGATATCTTGGAGTTTCCTAAACCAATTAATAATACTATCTGTAGTTGATGCACTCTTCCCTTTTAGGGAAGCAATAAGTGATAAAAATAGCGCTGTTTGATTAATATTACCAATCGTATTATAAACTTTTTTGCCTTCTACAAATTTCTCTCCGATTTTAATATCATTTTCAGTCCGGATAAATAACTTAGACTCTTGGGATGTAAAACGGGCAAAAAGCCACTCAGAATGAATCTTTTCCCTATCTGCTTCAAAACCATATCGAAAAACAACATCTTTTTTTTCATTTTTATATTCAACATCAGATACCAAAAAAGTAATTTCAAAAATTGATGGCTGCTGATCGCAAGAACTATTTAATCGGAACCCTTTTACATTGATTGCTTCACCAATACGACTCTCACGAGCAGACTCAAAAATCATTTTTTTCATAAAATTGATGGCATGTAAAAAATTACTTTTCCCGCTTGCATTTGCACCATAAAGCGCTACGCTCGAAAGAATGCGATATTTATTTTTTTCAATGATTGAATCAGTTGGTTCTTTTTTTGATTTAGACGAAGACGCAAGCATGCTTAACTTATTGTTTTCTCTAAATGACAGATAATTCACTGTTTGAAATTCTAATAACATAGCCATGACCTCCTTATTGTCATATTCACTTGATATGAGATTTATTCACAAATTTCAAGAAAATAATTATTTTTTTTTAAAGGTGCTTCCCTGGAAATCCTGGATCAGAAGATTGATAGCTCCACCGCCACCGGAAAGGCATTTCTTCAAATGCTCGGAGTCTTTGCGGAGTTTGAAACAAATTCACGCTTTGTCATATTCTCATTGCAATGTGTATTTGTGTTTTTTTAAGAAATCCTTGACCAAAACGAAAATTGATTTTATGGTGACTCATTCCTGCAAAATCAGGGATACGGTTTGACAGCCGGAAACACGGACGCGATTAAAGGCGTCAACATTCTCATGTGAACGCTTTTTTTTGTTCCATGCGTCCTATATAGGGCAGCATGGGGGATACCTTCGGGTATGCTGGTCTCCGTGTCCAGTCTGTCAACCCCCATTGCTGCCCTTTTTGTTTTTGACAGGATGATCAGGGCTTAATTCAATACACGGAGGCCCTACCATGGAACACACCCACCACCGCCACACCCACACCTTTACATTTCAAGACCACACAATCCGAACAGTACAAAGAAATCACTCCACTTGGTTCGTCCACGCTGATATCTGCAAGGCCCTGGATATCGCAGATTCAAGAGAAGCCCTGGACTACCTCACCCCAAAAGAAATGAACGTCGTTGAGGGGCAGGATATCAGCGACCCCGGCGAAATCCTTTTATCCATCATTTCTGAATCTGGTATGAACAAGCTTGTCCACCATGCCAGCAAAACAGAAGCCAAAGACTCCATACTTTCCCAGAGTCGTTTATCAGACATTGACAACCAAAACCCCGGTATAACTGAAGACATTCTCTCCAAGGTTCAAGGTCTACATTTAAAAACCCTGGGCAGAAGCAATCTGCAAGCCATTCATGACACCATGCAGGAATTAAGAAACCATCCTAAGGAATACGCTGAGGCCTTCCAGTACATTGACAGAACCCACGACTTTTTTTTTGAATACCCGGCAAAGACAAGCATTGGAGGGCTCTAAAATGATTATCAGGAATAAGAACAGGGAAACATTCACGGTAATTTCAAACCAGGCAATCAATGACACCCAGCTCAGTGATAAGGCCCTCGGAACTTTGGTTCGTCTCTTGTCAAAGACGGATAACTGGAACCTCAATGTAAATTACATGGCCAAGACTGGGAAGCAGGGCAGGACCGCCATAAGATCATCTATTGCCGAGCTTGAAAAGGCTGGATACATTCATAAGCAGTTGGGCAGAACCAAGTCCGGGCAGATCACCAGAACGGAGTATCTTGTTTATGAGGATGCCATGGCCAAGAGCCAGTCTCCCATTACCACCGCGAAACAGCCCAAATCCAGCCAGGTTAAAGCCCCCACCGGGGATGAAGCCCGTAGTCAGGAAACCCGTCGACAGGAAACCGCCCCAGTAGTAAATACTAATATAGAACAAACACTGAGGGTAACAACGACTACTACGCAAAATCTGGACCCAGAACCAACAGTTGAAGTTGTGGAAGAAACGCCGTCGTCGTCGTACCCAGCCATAGAAGATATAAATTCTCTTTTAAACCTCATCCCGGAACAGCACCAGCAACCCATGGTCATGGCTCTTGTTAACAAAGCTGTGAAAGAATACACCCCCCTGGAGATGGAAGAGGCCATTGTGTATTCATCTGCCAAGGTGAGAGGCGGTTGGATGCAGTACAAGGCCTACCTGGATAAGACCTTGAAAAACAAATGGGCTGCCGGATACCTGGAAGCCATCAACACCACCACCCCTGCCGTGTTGTCTCCTGGAGGATTTGCCGGGGGCATGCCTGGGACAAAATATCCCAACGGAACTGTTACTGGATCTGCAAGGATGGATAGCAACTACATGGCTTGTGCTGAATTTTTGGCTGAAATGGGTGTGGAGGATTGATTCATGGAAAACCAAGACTTAAAGCAATTCACGGAAATCATGGCAGGGCTTGCCGAAAATTATCCGGGAGCCGTCCTTACTGGCAACGGTTTAAAATTGAGATTTGCCGCCCTGAAAGAATTCTCCATTGACCAGGTGGTCAGTGGAGCCACAAAGCTTGTCCAGACACACAAATATAATTCCATGCCCACCACTGCCGATATGATCAACGCCATGGGTGATGCCGGGCTACCCACTTAAGGCGGGACAATTCTGTAAATTCAATGGGTTAGAAACAGAGCCTTTTCTACGTTCTCGCGGCAGTGGTAATGAGCCAACTCTTTCTAAAGTCCACTCGAACAAATCCGGAAATT
>Ga0208900_1002007_pt1 | contig 9929 bp, 9 predicted proteins | sample AntAceMetag02UKK_FD_184763 | JGI IMG/M metagenome (GOLD analysis project Ga0208900, IMG submission 184763) | Saline lake microbial communities from Ace Lake, Antarctica - Antarctic Ace Lake Metagenome 02UKK (SPAdes) (version 2) | ecosystem: Environmental > Aquatic > Non-marine Saline and Alkaline... | reverse complement strand
CAGGCCCGGAAAAAGTGCTTGAGTATCTTGGGCGATATACCCACAGGGTCGCCATCTCAAATTACCGTATCCAGTCCATGGAAGACGGGAAGGTGACTTTTAGCTGGAAAGATAGATCAGATGAGAACAAAACAAAATTCATGACTCTTGATGGTGAAGAGTTCATGCGCAGATTTCTGTTGCATGTTCTTCCCAAAGGCTTTAGAAAAATCCGCTATTTCGGCTTCCTTTCACCAAGATACAAAACTGAGAATATCAGGATTATCAGGGAATTGATTGGAAAAAACGGAGATGTTTTTATCCCTCCTGAAAAGGAAACTACAGAGGAAAGGATGCGCAGATTGACAGGGAAAGAGATCAACTGCTGTCCGGCATGTGGGAAAGGACGCATGATTCAGGTGTATACCCTGGAGCCTGCTTATTACGACTACATTGTTCCACGCAGAAAAAAAGAGGTGTGCAATACATCATAAACGCTGTTCTGAAAAGCTGATCAATAGTATTTTAAAAATGGTATTCACCGTTGCAGGAGGGGTGCGTCCAAAAAACAGACTTTTTGAGATAAATCAGGCACTCCTCTTATTATTTTATCCGAAACATATTAAAAAAGTCCCCATGCCTGATAAAACAACTTATCTTTCGCTCATATTTTTACAATACATACAATATTATCCTTGCATTTTTCTGAAGACCCCGATATTAAATCCATAGAAGTAAAAAAAATTGTCGCTATCTCACCGCGGCATTGTTCAACAGCATTTTATCAATAATCCCGCTCGCAAAATCGGAATTTGAGATTTTGGTGGATTGATGGGTTATTCTAATTCTGAGGCTTTTTGAGGGCGGGACTATTGATAAAACGCTATTAGTTATGTTTCAAAAAGGAAAACAATGGCATTTGGAAGAAAAGTAACAATCTATCTTGCAGATGGGGCACCATCGGGTATTCGACATGTTGAAATTGCAAATTGGTCTGGACAGGCTATAGCTTGCCCACGCAGTCGCCTTAATGAACTTAAAGAATGGTCGGAAGCTCAACGTCCAGGTGTATATTTCTTACTTGAGAAACAAACTTCGGAAACAGGAGATCGAGCGTATATCGGCGAATCTGAAAATGTTGTAAAACGTCTTAGTCAGCAAGATAAAAATCAAGATTTTTGGAATGAAGTTATATTATTTACGAGCAAAGATGAAAATTTAACCAAGGGGCATATAAAATACCTTGAATCTCGACTTACAGCCATAAGTATTGAGGCGGATAGATATAAAATTGAAAACGGAAATACCCCTACTGAATCTTTGCTTCCACGTGCCGATAAAGATTCAATGGAAGAATATATTCATAATTTAAGAATAGTTATGGGGACTCTCGGTCATAGAGTTCTTGAGCCGGTAAAAGTTGTTGAATCTCCTGAGTCTGCCCCTCCCTCTAAACCAAAACTTTCAAAGTTTTGGTTTAATTTTTCCATTAGAGGGTTAAACGCTACTGGCCAGCAAACAGATGATGGTTTCGTTCTATTTAAAGGTTCTGACGTTTCTGGTAAAACTAGCAAAAGTATGCCCGGAAAAACTTTATCCATCCGAGAAAAATGGATAGCTGATGGAATATTGACTCCCAATGGAGAGAATTACAAACTTACCAAGGACAGCATTTTGAGTTCATCTTCATATGCAGCGGTATTGGTCGCAGGTACTAGTAGGTCAGGGCCTCAAAGCTGGATTGATGAAAAAGGTCGTTCCCTTAAGGCGGTTGAGGAAATATTACTTGCGGACACATAACCATCGCTTCCAGCCGACGCTCTTACCTCGCGCGGCTGAAGCGCACGTTCGGTATCATAAAAAAAAGACCGTTCATAAACAACACGCTGAATGAATATAAACCACAATTTACGAAAAAAACTAAACGAGAGGTTATTATGCCATCAATATCTATGTTTTATGGGATCATCGTTTATTTGTATTTTAAGGACAATAAACAGCACAGGACTCCTCACATCCACGTTAAATATCAGGAACACGAAGTAGTTGTTTCTATTCCAGAAGGTGATATTTTAGAAGGAAGCCTTCCAAAACCAAAGATGAAACTCCTTCAAGCGTGGATTGAAATTCATAGAGATGAATTAGTTGCCAATTGGGAGTTAGCTGTTTCAGGACAGCAACCATATAAAATCGAACCTTTGAGGTAAGCCATGAATCCAAGAGTGATAGCAGTAACACCAATGTCTGATTATAAATTAGAGATTATTTTTTCAAGTGGAGAAAAGGGAATTTATGATTGTTCAGACCTACTTGATTTTGGTGTTTTTAAAGAATTAAAAGACAAACATTATTTTAAACAAGTTAAGCCATGTGATGGTACAATTGTGTGGCCTAACGAACAGGATATTTGCCCTGACACTCTGTACTTAGATTCAGAGAAGGTAGATACCGAACAAACCGCTTGAAAGGACCGGGAGAAATCGCCGCTTTTTTAAGACAGCCTTCGATTGAATTTTTTCATATTTTGGAGACATTCGTAATTCGTTTCCCGGCCTCTCAGCTTTCCGTTATGGTGCTTAATCAAACATTAAAGTAGAAAACAAAAATGTCAAAGTGATATATAATTATGTCGATATTTCAAAAAACTGTAATTAATCAACACTTGGTAAGCCTTGATAATGAAAAGCTTGAAAAGGCTTATAAAGAATTTCAAATAAAATATACACGTATTAAAATAGAAAAAATCAAAAAGCTTAAAGAGGAAGAATATCAAGACGGTTTTTTGAGAGATATATTTGTATCTACTTTAGACTATATACTTAAACCTGATAATGACTATAATCTGGTCAGAGAGTTTAAAAATCAATCTAATGGAAAAAAAGCAGATGGTGCTATTTTAAAAGATGGTAAAGCCATTGCTGTAATAGAGCTAAAATCCACTAAAACAAAAGATTTAAAGAGTATTACAGAACAAGCTTTTAATTATAAAAATAATCAGCCTGACTGTAAATATGTTATTACATCAAATTTTAGAAAATTACGCTTCTATGTTGAGTATGCTAATGAATACGAAGAATTTGACTTGTTCAACTTAAATAAGGAAAAGTTTGAATTACTTTATCTTGTTTTAAGCAAGGATAATCTTTTTGCCGATATTCCACTAAAAATTAAAAATCAAAGTACAGCACATAGCGAAAACATATCAAAAAAACTTTATAAACAATATTCTGTTTTTAAAAACAACCTTTTTAATAATTTAGTCACAAACAACCCTGAACACGACAAGCTTGTGCTTTTCAAAAAATCACAAACACTGATTGATCGTTTCTTGTTTATACTCTTTGCAGAAGATAGAGGATTACTTCCACCCAACTCTATTAAGCGAATAATTGAACGATTTGATATTTTAAAAAGGGAAGATGCTTACAAACCAATTTATGACATATATAAGCAATATTTCAATTATATGAATATCGGGCGTGAAGGTGAGGATTACATTAATAATATTCCCGCATATAATGGCGGCTTATTTTATCCAGATGAACTTTTAGATAATCTTGTAATTGATGATGATATACTGATTGACGACTTGACAGGGCTTTCAGTTTACGACTTTAATACAGAGGTAGATGTTAATATACTTGGTCATATATTTGAACATTCATTATCAGAAATTGAGGAAGTTACAGCAGAAATCAAAGGAACAGTTGCAGATAAATCAAAAAGCAGACGTAAAAAAGATGGGGTTTTTTATACACCCAAGTATATTACACAATATATTGTGGATAATACTATTGGTCTTATTTGTGAAGAAAAGCGAAAAAAACTGAACATAAGTGAAATGGAACTAAATGAAGCTTATTATACAAAAAGTGGGAAATTATCTAAAAAAGGCATTAAGTTCAATGAAAATCTTGATAAATATAAAAATTGGTTGCTTTCACTAAAAATTATTGATCCAGCTTGTGGTAGTGGTGCTTTTCTTAATCAGGCTTTAAACTTCCTTATTGATGAGCATAATTTTATTATAGAGATCAAGGCTGAATTGGAACAAGGGCAATTTTCTCTATTTGATGTTGAGACAACTGTTTTGGAAAATAACCTTTATGGTGTAGATATTAATGAAGAAAGCGTTGAAATAGCTAAACTTTCTCTTTGGCTAAGAACCGCAAAAAGAGATCGAAAGCTATCTGTTTTAAGTAATAATATCAAATGTGGTAATTCATTGATAGACGATCCAGAGATTGCAGAAAACAAAGCTTTTAATTGGCAAGAAGAGTTTCCTGATGTGTTTGCTCAAGGCGGTTTTGATATTGTTATTGGTAATCCACCCTATGTTGGTGAAAAAGGACATGCGGATATTTTTGATACTCTAAAAAAAATCCCCAAGTGGTTAGAATTCTATCGGCGTAGGTCGAATACATATTATTTTTTTATAAAACAGGGTATTGAAATTTTAAAGGATAATGGAATTCAAAGTCTGATTATTCCACGCGAATTCATTTCTGCCGATTGGGCAAATAAAGTTAGAGCATCAATTATTAATGAATCAAAAATAATTTCAATTATAGATTTTAATGATTTGAAAGTATTTGAAGATGCTGGAACAACAAGTTTAATTTTAACTCATTCAAAAGTTTTAATCAGTACATCATATTATTTTCAATTAAAATCTCTTCGTGATAATCAATTAATTGATAGTCAATTATTTGATGATAGTTTAACTATTTCTTATTCAACTTCAAAATTTGATAATGAGCAACACAAACCTTGGAATTTTTACCAAACCTCTGTTGATTTCAACGAAACTATATGTCCACTATCGAAATATTTTAATATATCTCAAGGATTAGTTACTGGTGCTGATAGAGTTGCAAATAAACATATTAAAAATAACTTAATCAATGAAGAGTATTTAGGTCGTGGAATTTTTATTTTACATAATGGTATTGATATTAAATACAATCAATCCAACATTAAATTGAATATTGGTGGTAATTGGGTTGTTTTGAACAGCAAAGAAGCCAAATATATAAAACCATTTATCAAAACAGAAAATCTTAATAAATGGATTGTAACTGAAAGTGAATATTTTGTTATCTATATTGGTTCTAATGAATTAGAAGGACAAATAAAAAACTACTTAAGTCAGTTTTCAGGTGTTTTATTAAACCGTTCTACAACTATCCCAAAAGGTGAGGTAATTACATTAGAAGAATTTGAGAATTTTACAATCGATGATATAAAAAATAAATATAGTTCCGCAGGTGCAGTTCAAAAAATAATGAAGCGAAAATTTTGGTGGTTGCCATTGTATGAAAGAGCAAATATTCCCTTTGATTTTGCAAAAATAATTGTGAACACTAAAAATATGGATAAATTCACTTTCTCTTCTACAGGTCATTATTCTTCAGGTGGTGGTTCAGGCGGTCAAAACTTTATTTACCTTAAAAATGATAATCTTTCTTCTATTGAGCAATTCAGCAATAAGGTTGATTTTATAAAATTTACTAATGCATTATTAAATAGCTCATTTATTCAAAAATATATATCTGATGGTCAATACAATCAATTAAGTACTGCAAAAATTGGTGATCTGCCAATTATTGAAATAAATGCTGATGATAATAAAAAATCTATATATAAAACAATGATAATAAAAATTGATAATAACATATCTAACTATCAGAATTTAAATGAATTACAAGTAAAAATAATATCATTCATATTTGAAAAATACAATATTATTGTCTCGAATTGGAGTGATATAGATTTTCCTGATTTATTGAAGTATTTTTCTAAATTCAATATACAACTAAGTTTGTCAGAAGAATCAGATTGGATGAATTATTTCAAAAAACAAAAGAAAAAAGTGGCTAAAATCAAATCAGAAATTGACAAAATCAACAAAGAAATAGATCAAATGGTTTATGAACTTTACGGACTTACACAGGAAGAAATAGAAATAGTAGAAAGCGCACCATAACAAGTCGCTCAAGCGGACGCCGAGAACGGGAGGCGCCGCTTAGCTCAGCGTTGGCACTCAGTCTGTCGTTAATTCCTTGTTGTGTGTGTGGTGGATTATAAACTTACCTTTTAATTAAGACATAAATATGGATGAGTATAAAAAAATTCTAACATCGATTAAAAACAATCAGCTTCCAGAAAGCTTTAATGTTGATAATAATGATCTCAATGTAGTTTTAAATCTCATTGATGAAAGTTTAATTTCTGCAAAGATTCAACAATTGTACGGCTGTTCATTTATAAATAATCCAAGATTAACAATTCGTGGAGAAAAAGAACTTGAGCGATTACAAAACCCTGAGAGCAATCAGGACAGCAGTAATAACACTGACCATAACTGGTATCAAAAGCCAATAGGGATAATGAGGATTAGTATTTTTTCTGGTGTCCTTGTTATCATGGTTATCTATCTTATAAGAAAGCATCTTGGTATCCTTTTATGATTCTTTTATTTTATCGTTAACCGCCGTGCCACCAAGAAAATAAAGCAGACCACCAGAACGAGAGCCGTTTTTAAATTTCAGTGTGTCCCTGGTGGCAGATTATTTAAACGTTGGGCGGAAGGAGGGTTTATGAAACAAATTATCGACTTTCTAAACAAGGCAATCGGAACGGGCGAGTCTATAACATTGGCATATGGTGGCGGAAGCAATCCGGGTGCGTCTCGAAGATTGATCATTTCCTCTTGTTCAGAGTCCAGCTTTCGTGCTTTTGATAAAACCCAAAGGTTGGCTAAAAGTTTTAAGATCGAGAAGGTTCTGTGGGTTAACGATAACTCCGGAAACAAAATTTTTAACAATTTTGCGGTTGCAGATCCTTTACCAAAAACTCCAAAGTTGGAGTCATTAGAAGAGTATGTGGCTATGCTCCGTCCGAAAATAGTCGAAGCGGGGTGGAATATCCACGAATCTGACGATTTCTTTGGTGTTGGCGGGTATTTTAAAAATGGCAAACCTAAGAAAATACCAAGCATTTCTATCTCATATTTTTTGAGAAGAACGGAAACTATTTATGATCTCGAAAAAGACGACTTTATTGAGGTGGAGAAGGAAATAACAGGGCGAGAGAGGCCTTGGAGAGTGGACAGCCATCAGTTAAGCCAAGGAAAGACATTTAAACTATTGCATTCCGCTATGGAGTTTTTCCTTACTGAAATTGAAGCAAGCGATCCAATGTCTTCCAAGGGCGTGTTTGCAGGTCATTAAACTGATATGGGGAGTGAGCTGACAAAACCTACCTTAGGGTGAAATGACGAACTGCTATTAATATTCACTTTTTTGTAGCAATAACAATACTTTTGAACTTTTTTACGACAATATTTATCTTCACCTTAAGGGTGCTTTTGTCAGCTCACTCCCCATATGTCCAACCTGTCGCTAAAGCCGATCGTAGCCCTGCGGGCTGCTCCAGCTTAGCTTTACGTTAACCCTTCACAAACGGAGATCTCCACACAGAATATTCTAGGAAATGAACCCATGGCCATCCAACCAGGATTGTACGAACAACTTATCACCCAGGCCCTGAAGAAAGAGCTGGGCAATCTGAACAATGGTTTAAAAAGCATCACCTCTCCGGTGGACCCTGGAGAAAGCCACGACATACTGGCCCGGCACATGGAGCAGTATCTATCCCGCATCCTGGCAAGGGTCAAAGGCGGTGACAAACTCACAAAGCAGATTGCCGTGTGCAATGAGCTGATATCCACGGCCTGTGACTTCATTGAAAAAGATCAAAATGGCCATGCACACATTGACGCGGATGGCAGGCGACTGCTACAAATCCTTGATCCAACCCTTGCCAATTCACCCAGACCGGAAACGCCCCTGTCGGTCGGGGCATTGCTCACGGCCACATCCGGTGATCCCTCCCTGGTTTCCCAGCTCAAGCAGGAAATCCTCCATGCCGATGGGGTGGATATGCTGGTTTCGTTTATCAAATGGAGCGGTATCCGGATCATCAAGGATGAGCTAAAAGCGTTCACCCGGCACGGCAATTCTAAAATGGCAACGGGGCGGTTATGATCGCAATGAACTTGAAAAATTGCTCATCACCGGTGATGATATCCGTGCCCGGTTGATCATTGAAAAAGCAAAGGAGATTTTGCTGGATATCTTCTCTGTTCGGGGTATCTGCTTTTGTGTCTCCCAGGCCCATGCCCAGTATATGGCGGACAAGTTTCATGTTGCCGGCATCCCGGCCATGTCCCTTACGGCCAACACTGCCAGGGATGTCAGAAGGGCGGCGGTGATGCGTCTGAGACAACGCGATGTGAATTTTCTCTGTGTGGTGGATCTTTTCAATGAGGGGGTGGATATCCCTGAAATTGATACAGTGATGTTTTTGCGTCCCACGGAAAGTTTGACTGTCTTTTTGCAGCAACTGGGACGGGGGTTGCGTTTGTGTGACGGAAAAGAACATCTTACGGTCCTTGATTTCATTGGCCAGGCCCACCAGAAGTTTAATTTTGAGGTCCGCTTTCGGTCCCTGCTGGGCAAGACCAGAACCCGTGTTGAAGATGAAATCGCGGCATCCTTTCCATCGTTGCCCTCGGGCTGTGTCATTGAAATGGAAAAAGAGGCCCAACGTCATGTGCTCAATAACATCAAAAAAGCCCTGAGCCATGCCAATAAAAATCAGATGGTCAACCGTATGGCCTCGTTTGAGGCGGAGACGGGTCTTGCTTTGACATTGGAACGATTCATGGATCATCACCACCTGGGCCTGGATGACATTTACAAAAAAGGATACTGGTCCCGTCTTTGTGTGCTGGCTGGTATGAAAGAGGATTTCAGCGATCCCGACGAACAGGTGTTGAGCAAAGGGTTGCGGCGGTTTTGCCATCACAATGATCCGGGGCAGCTGGGGCAGCGTTCGTCCCTGTTAAAAGGGGATCTGGGCCAAGCGTCCCTTGATGCCATGGAATCTGGGATGAAACAGTTGCTGACCCTGTTTTGTTTTTCTATCTGGAGCAACAATCCTCCGGAAAAAACGCTTTTCAGCAATCTATCCCGTTTGAAAAGCAATGGGGTGGTGATGGCTGAAGTGTGTGAGTTGATGACCCTTCTCATGGAACGGACAGACACCCTTGTCTATCCATCAGGGTTGCCCTTTGCCTGCCCCCTTTCTGTGCATGCCTGCTACACCCGGGACGAGATTTTATCCGGCCTTGGGTGTCTCACCTTGGAAAACCGGATAAAGTTACGGGAAGGGGTGAAGTTTTTGCCGGATATCCGGGCGGATCTGTTGTTCATCACCCTGAACAAGACGGAAAAAGAGTATTCACCCACCACCATGTATCAGGATTATGCCCTGGATGAGCAGTTGTTTCACTGGCAGTCCCAAAGCACCACCCGGGACACCTCACCCACGGGGCAACGCTACATCCACCATGAAAAGCAGGGGAGCCATATACTGCTGTTTGTGCGGGAACAGAAAAAAACGAATCATCTTGCCTGCCCCTATTATTTTCTTGGCCCGGCAAGCTATGTCCGCCACAGTGGGGGGCGGCCCATGTCCATTGTGTGGCGGTTGAAATATCCCATGCCAGCACGATTGACCCGAAGCACCCGGCGTTTGGCTGTGGCATGATTGAGAACATAACGCCTAATGCAGGAAGGATCATTCCATCAAAAGGGCAGCCGGGAAAAATTGAGTCGCACTTTGGTGTATCCGCAAAGAAACACATTGCGCGTGTTTTGCGGCAGGATTCCTGGTATCAGTCCATGGAAGGTGCCATAAATGCCCGGGCAGAAGCCTCCCAGGATAATGCCACCCCTGTGGAAATTTTTGCAGGTAAATGATAAGATGCAAATAGTGTAACGCTTTTTGAGTCGTCCATATTTGTGCTTATAGATTGTATTATCTTTAAAATCAGTAGTTTATGTTTTATTTAAACTATCGTCGGATTTGCAAAATACTGTAAC
>Ga0208900_1002006_pt1 | contig 9933 bp, 10 predicted proteins | sample AntAceMetag02UKK_FD_184763 | JGI IMG/M metagenome (GOLD analysis project Ga0208900, IMG submission 184763) | Saline lake microbial communities from Ace Lake, Antarctica - Antarctic Ace Lake Metagenome 02UKK (SPAdes) (version 2) | ecosystem: Environmental > Aquatic > Non-marine Saline and Alkaline... | reverse complement strand
CCTTTAAATACCGAAAACCACATTGACCAAGCCATTGCAGCCATCGAAGATATTGCAAGCATACCACGGTAGTATGAGCTAACTATACATAAAAATTCTGTTTCCTGTTTTTGGGGAACGGGATTTTTTTTATGTCAGCACAGAATTTTAGGCTACCTTTTCCCGAAGCATTGGTTTCAGTTTTGTATATTTGTGTGCAAGAATGTGTATAAATCTTTCAAAACAAAAACACAATGCACTACGATCCAAAAAAACACCACCGTCGCAGTATCCGCCTGAAAGGCTACGATTATTCCCGCGCAGGATTGTATTTTATTACCATCTGTGTGCAACACCATATCTGTTTGTTTGGCAAGGTCGTAAATGGAAACATGATATTAAACGATGCCGGTCGGATGGTTGAAAAATGGTACTACGAATTGGAAAATAAATACCCCGATAAAAATTGTGATGAAATGATGGTTATGCCAAATCATTTTCATTGTATTATCGAAAACGCACCGATAACGGATACAAATGTGGGGGATGATAATGCCGGGGGACACCCACGTTACCGGGGACACCCACGTTACCGGGGGCACCCACGTTACCGGGGGCACCCACGTAGGGATGCCCCTACGTGGGTGTCCCCCACAATACGGCATGGATAACCAAAAATACAACGCAACCGTTGGTGATGCAATGGATTGGTTCAAAACCATGACCACCAACGAATATATCCGTGGCGTAAAAAACCATAATTGGCAACGGTTTGATAAAAAATTATGGCAACGTAATTATTGGGAACATATCATCCGCGATGAGGAGGAATACCTGCGTATTTCGAATTATATTAAAAACAACCCCAAAAAATGGGATGATGATCGATTCTACAGGAAAAAATGATACGTGAAATAATATCTATCCTTTTGCTGTAAATAGCATATCAAACAGCCATATTTAAAACCGTCCAAAAAACAATCTACGGGTTCAGTATTTTATATCGTCCAGGTAGTTAAACCCTGTGATGTAAATTCGAAGCGTTTTACTTTCCCACCATAAGATTCTAAGGTTTTGATAACATTTGAACGCGAATTTCTGGGACAATAAAAAAACATAAATCCACCGCCACCAGCACCAGACATTTTACCCCCGGCAGCACCTGCATTTTTGGCGGCATCGTAAATTTCGTCAATCATCGGGTTGCTGATACCATCCGCCATTTGTTTTTTGTTGTGCCAGCCAAAATCAAGAATTTCCCCAATATTATCTAAATCACCTTTCAACACGGCCTCTTTCATCATTACAGATTGTCGCTTAAGCTGAAGCATGGCATCTATCGATTTTTTATTCTCGGCAATAACATTTCGGCTTTGGGCTTCAATAATTTTTGATGACAAGCGGCTTGTCCCGGTATAATAAAGCACCATATTATGCGATAGCTCGTTCAGGTATTTACTGCGAATGCGCAGGGGGTTAACAATTACTTTGTCATCTTTATAAAACTCCATAAAGTTTACCCCGCCAAAGGTTGCGGCATACTGGTCTTGCTTACCTCCGGCCATGGCCAAATCAACACGTTCGATTTCATAAGCGAGGTGGGCCAGATCATATTCGCCAAGTGGTAATTTAAGCCATTCGGCAAAGGCTCCCAAAATGGTAACAACGAGCGTTGAGGAAGTTCCCAAGCCGGAGCCAGGAGGCGCATCAACAAAAGTGGTGAGTTTAAAAGATAAGGGTTCTAATTGAAACTCCTTAATTACACGATTATAAATCCCTTTGAGCACATCAAGATTACCATCAATTTCAAGGTGGGATTTGCTATCGGTTTCAATGGTAAAATTGTGGTCGTCTGACGAGAGTATTATTTTTCCATCGGTGCGCGGCTCAATGGTAGCATAGGCATACATGCTGATGGTAGCATTGAGTATTGCGCCGCCATACAAATCGGAAAAGGGTGCAACATCTGTCCCGCCACCCGCCAATCCAAGCCTTAAGGGCGATTTACTTCTGTGTATCATTCATGCATTGTATTTAAACTTCCCCGGCAACTATACCTATGGCCTCAAGCATTTTATTCCAGGAATATTTTTTCTTTTCAATTTTAATATTTTCAATAAACTCCTGTTCATTATCAAGCTTAAAAAACTTTACGATGGCATCGGCAATTTCACCAACTTTGGGTTCAACAACATATCCTACTTTTCCATCGGGAACCATTTCGGAAAGCCCACCAACATTGGTAGTAATCATGGGTTTTTCAAAATGATAAGCTACCTGGGTTACCCCGCTTTGTGTTGCATCTTTGTAGGGCTGAACAACAAGATCGGCCGCGTTAAAATATTGTGCTACCTTTCCATCAGGAATAAAGTCGTTCGACATTATGATTTGCTCGTTTAAACCATGCTTTTTAATAAGATCGAAGTAGGGTTTTGAATCGGCGTAAAACTCTCCGGCAACGAGGAGTTTTATTTCACTACCTTTTAAACGCTCATCAGCCATAGCTTCAATTAATAAATCGAGGCCTTTATAATCGCGGATAAAACCGAAGAAAAGCAAATATTTAAACTTGGGGTCAAGGCTTAACTTTTGCCTTGCACCCGATTTTTTCTCAATATCCCCAAAATTATCGTACAGCGGATGCGGGCAATACCGGCGTGGTTTTGTTTTATCGAACAGGGACAAATCATTCAAAACATTGTGCGACATGGTTATAAAACCATCAACCGAATTAACGAAATATCCTGAAAGCAGTTTATCGCCGGGACGGTTTTCGTGGGGGATAATATTGTCAACAATAGAAATAATTTTTGTATGCTTGTTTTTCCTTACTCTCCTTGCAATGGTCCCCAGGCACGGTGCCATAAAGGGAATCCAATATCGCATAATCAATAAATCAGGCCTCAGCTTTTTTATCTTATGCCCAACCTTAATCCAGTTAATCGGGTTAATCGAATTAACCAATACTTCAATATCAAGATCTGCCGGAGGGGCTTCGGTAGAATATTGCGTACTTCCGGGGAAAAGAAAAGACGGGTATTGCAATGAGAAAGTAATGATTTTTACCGTATCTCCATTGTCCTGAAATGCCCTTGCCAGGCGTTCGTTATATGTAGCAATACCACCGCCCCTTAAAGGATAAGCCGAACCAAGAATTACTATATTTCTATGCCCGGAAATTGAATCAGCCATATTTTTTTATTTAATTCCGATGTTCTTTTCAATATGGTAATCGTTTCGGCCATGGGCATTCCTCGAAATCATTTCGGCCACGAAACCTGCAACAAAAACCTGGGTGCCCATCATCATCGCGAGCAAACCAAAATAGAAAAGAGGCCTTTCGGTCATTTTATATTCCAACCAAAAGAATTTGGCATAAGCGAGATAGGCAGCAATAACAAACCCGGCAAGGAACAATAATGTGCCAATAACACCAAAAAAGTGCATTGGGCGCTTCCCAAACTTTGACACAAAATACAAGGTTACCAAATCCAGAAATCCCTTAATAAGGCGACCGGCACCAAATTTTGATTTACCGTATTTGCGTGCATGATGCTGCACTACCTTTTCGGTGATTTTGGTAAAGCCTGCCGAATTTGCAATAACCGGAATATAGCGGTGCATCTCACCATAAATTTCGATGGATTTAACCACATTTTTATTATAAGCTTTCAGCCCGCAATTAAAATCATGGATTTTTATCCCCGACATCAGGCTGGTTGTCTTATTAAATAATTTTGAAGGCCAGCGTTTACCAATAGGATCGTACCTTTTCTTTTTCCACCCCGACACCAGGTCATATCCGTCATGCTTTATCATCTTGTAAAGTTCGGGAATTTCATCCGGGCTGTCCTGCAAATCCGAATCCATGGTAATAACGACATTGCCCTGTGCCTGCGAAAACCCTTTTTGCAAGGCGGCAGACTTGCCGTAGTTCCGCCTAAACTTAATCCCTTTATTCACGGAATTTTTCTTACCCAAACCTTCAATCACACTCCACGACTTATCATTACTACCATCATCCACAAAAATAATTTCGTAGCTGAGGGCTTCCTTTTCAACAACTTTTCTAATCCATGCTTCGAGTTCGGGAAGAGATTCTTCCTCGTTGTAAACCGGTATAACCAGAGATAAATCCATAATGTAACCTAAAATTCTTTATCTTCTTTTTTTAGAAAAATTGCAAGAATAGCCGAAATAATCGCACCCCAGAAGGCACTACCGATGATTACCCATATTGGCATCATCCATTCGGTCATCATCATTTTGGTCCATTTCATGGCCATTTCAATTTCTTGTTCCGACATACCCTTATCGTACATGTCATTTTCTGCTGTTTCGAGCATGACTGTTAACTCACCGGGCGCAATAAAGGCAAAAAATACATAAGCGTACAGTGCCGAAAGTATTGCACCAAAAAGTATGGTGAGAAAACCATTCCCGAAAGCGCTACCATAACTTATAAAACCATCGTTGTATTTATTACGCCATTGCAAAACAAAAACGATGGTGAGGCCAATCATCACTGCATAAGATAAATACGTCGCGTAAGTTTCGCGATTTAGCCCCAACAGGTAAAGGATCAACGACAACACGATGAGGGCAATGCCCATAAAAAAACCATTTGTTAGTGCAACCTTAGCACTTGAAGGTCTGTTCTGACCTAATTGATCAATTGTTTGTTCTTCCATTTGTTAAATGTTTTGGTTAGTGCAGCAAAAGTAATCATGAAAAATTAATAATAAACAAAAAGTGGGTTTTCAATTAATTTTTTGAAAAATTAAACTAAAACTTGTCAGTGATTAAAGAAGTATTACTTTTGCCGCCGGGTAAGTCCTGTGCGACCAGCTCCTGCTGAATTCCCCCAGGGTCGGAAGGCAGCAAGGGTAGGCAGTTGAAGCGGTGCGACACAGGTAACTTACCCTTTTTTTGTGCCCACTCTCCACCTCCCTTGATACTTTTGCTTCAATTACTATTTTTGTGGAACTTCATTTTGAAAAGGAAATATTTATATTTCCTTTTTTCTATTCAAATATGCAAGAGAAAAATAAGTTAAGGCAGAAACAAGCAAACCAAAAATATTCGCATCCAGGCCAAAAGGTAAATTCCATTCGCCAATAATCAAAGTTATAGTCGTTCCCCCACCCAAAAGCATTGCTGCAAAGGCAGCCACTTTATTGGGGTTTCGGGTAAACAAAGCTGCAAGTATGGGAACAAACAAACCTGAAACCATGAATGCATAAGAATACAACATCAACTGGAGAACGTTTTGCATTACGGTAGCCAGCAACAATGCCACAACACCAATAAACAAGGTTAACAACTGCGACAACCTCAATATCTTTTTACCATCAGGTAGTTTTGTTAAGCGGCTAATAATATCGGTGAGACCATCAGGTAGTTTTGTTAAGCGGCTAATAATATCGGTGAGTATATTCCCGGAAGCTGCCATCAAACAACTGTCGGCAGTTGACATAATTGCAGAAAAATAAGCCGACATCATCAAACCCATAAGTCCAACCGGAAGCACGGTTCGCAGCAAGAGGGGCAATCCCATCTCGGGGTCAATGTCGCTAAGTGAATTATACCCCAAATATTCAAAAAAACCATCCTGCAAGGCCACCCTTGAAAAAAGCCCTAAAATTACGCCCATGAATGCCATTAAAGGCCATTCGAATACCCCGGCAATAAACCAGGCCTTGCGCGCTGACTTTTCACTTCGCGAAGCATAAATGCGTTGGTACAAAGTCATCCCGACAAACCAAATTGGAATAATTGTAACCGCCCAGTTTACAATGGTTTGCCACGATACATTTTGCAAACTAAAAAACTCACCCGGAAGGGAATTAAAAATGACTTTACCCCCGCCCAATGCAAAATAACTAATGGGTATTCCAATAAAAACCAAGCCCGAAATTAACAATATCCACTGAATTGTATCCGTGTAAATAACGGCCTTTAGCCCCCCCATCACAGTATAAATAACGGTGATAACACCCATTACAATGAGCGCAGTTTTCATATCAAGGTTTACAAAAGATGCAGATGCCAGTTTGGCACCGGCCAGAATTTGCGAACTCGTAAACCCGATATAGCCAATGGCAGAAATTACCCCGGCAAGCAGCGCCACCTCTTTCCCGTAAAAGTGCCTGAAAATTTCAGGGAAAGTATAGAACTTGTGTTTTGCAGAAAGTTGAAAAACTTTTGGAATCAAAAAAACTGCGCTCAACCATGCACCAACCAAACCAGTGAACAACATCCAGGATCCTGCTATTCCCAGCAAAAACCCAAGACCCCCGAGGCCAATTGAAAACCCACCTCCTACATCGGTAGCAACTACCGAAAGCCCAACATGCCAACTCCCCATTTTCCGACCCCCGACAAAATAATCCTCGGTATTCTTATTTTTTTTCATAAAATAAAACCCAACACTCAACATGGCCGCCATATAAAGTATGAATATCGTTAGATCAATCCAATGCATATTTTTTAATTTAGTTTCTGTACGAACAAAATTAATAAACATCAAGGATACACAAGGCCTGGAAATAGATAATGCATTGATCAGATAGAAAACAAAGTGCTATACTTTATTTGTTTCCTGATGATTACGATCAAAATCCAAGTAGCTATATTTATGATTTGTTAAGATCGGCGGGAAAGCATTCTCATTATTTGCTTCTAATCAAACTATTATTTTTTAGTAAATATTTAATAAAGTTAGATTTCTTTGTACTTTCAAAACAAAAACACAAAATGAAAAAGAAGCTCATCTCTTCAGGTGCAAAGTGGGAAGATATTGTAGGCTACTCAAGGGCCGTAAAAATTGGTAACCAAATTGAAGTAGCCGGAACCACTGCCATCGAAAACGATGAAATAGTCGGTCCGGGCGATGCTTATCTCCAAACAAAATTTATTATTCAAAAAATCGAAAAAGCACTCACCGAAGCAGGTGCCGGACTAAAAGATGTTATCAGAACCCGGATTTACGTTACCGATATCAGCCAATGGGAAGAAATTGGAAAAGCGCATGGTGAGTTTTTCCGTAATATCAAACCTGCCTCTACCATGGTTGAGGTAAAAGGTTTGGTGAGCCCTGACATGCTTGTGGAAATTGAAGCGACTGCTATTATAGTGGAGTAATTCCCGGAATTTTCCTAAAAACCTACTCTTATGGATAAATAAAATTTTATTTCCTGATTAAAAACAAACTTGATTGAACAAATAGGCAGACTGATGAGTTTGAAAGGGTAGCATTAACAAGGGATAAAAAATTACTTTCGGAAACTTCAGGGCAAGTTCTTGAAAGTTTTATATTTTCGTGATCGAATAAAAAAGTGTTTTGATAATGGACAGAATCAGACTTGAAATATTAGGAATGTCGTACAGCCAATCGCAAAGTGGTGCTTATGCTTTGATACTTGGTGAAGTTGTTGGCGAACGGAGATTACCCATAATTATTGGTGGCTTTGAAGCACAGGCCATAGCCATCGAACTTGAAAAAATGAAACCGGCACGCCCGCTTACCCACGATTTACTTAAAAGTGTTGCCCAATCTTTCAATATTCGTGTTAGCGAAGTTGTTATTAACAAATTTCATGAGGGCGTTTTTTACGCTCAACTGGTTTGCAACGATGGGGTTAAAACCATCGAGATTGATTCGCGCACATCCGATGCAGTTGCTATGGCCATCAGGTTTAAATGCCCAATTTACACTACCGAAAAAATAATGGCCGAAGCCGGAATAATTGTAAAGGATGACAAGGAACAAAAAAGCGATGATGCCAACTTGTCAAAAACCAAAGCAAATCCCCTTCCCTACGCTAAAAAATCGGTGAAAGAATTGAACGACATGCTCGAAAAAGCCATCGAAAATGAAGAATATGAAAAAGCTTCAGAGATTCGTGATGAAATAAAACGCAGGGATTAGTTAAATTTTTGATATTTGCAAATTCTTTTTAACAATTTGTACCTATCATATTTAACCGAAATGAAAAAAACACTACTGCTTACTGCGCTATTATTATTCATCCTTTCCTTTACCTTAACCAGCCAAAACAAAGCCGATAATCTTATAGCTACAAAATGGACTGCTGTTTCTAAAACCGACAGTAACGGCAACTCGCAAAGTATTTCAGGTAAATCACTTCATCTTAATATTATAAATGAGCTCAATGCCTTTGAGCAAAAACTCAGCAACGAAGAATCGCTGTTGTGCGGAAACTGGAAACTCGAAGAATCCTCACTGGTATTATCGTACGAACTTCAACCCGATGAGCAGCATATCGATTCTACTGTTTATAAGGTGGTGGGAAATACACCAATCGTAATTTTTTATAAAGACGGGCTGGAAATATCCAGGCTGGAAGAATCCAAATTATTGTCGCAAAGGGAAACACGGAAGTATCTGATCGAAAAAATTACAGCCGACACCTTAATTCTTTCCGAAAACGGCATGCAATACCTTTATATTGGCGATCAAGACAATAGCGCTTCCTTTGTTCAAAAAAGTGGAAATGGATTTTCAGCGGTAAAACTTTTGAGAGGTTTGCTGGGCATCATGGTTTTGATAATTATTGCCTGGGTTTTCAGTAGCAACCGTCGGGCAGTATCGTGGAAAGTCGTTTTTACCGGGCTACTCATACAGTTAGGCATTGCACTTGGAATCTTGTTTGTTCCTTTCATCGAAGACTTTTTTGGTATTGTGGGAAAGATATTTGTTGTAATCCTTGAGTTTACACAAATCGGGAGCACCTTTCTTTTTAACGACTTAATGGACATCCCGAAAACGGGCTATATTTTTGCTTTACAAATATTACCAACCATTATTTTCTTTTCGGCGCTAACCAGCGTTTTGTTTTACTTCGGGATTATCCAAAAAGTGGTTTGGGTCATGGCATGGCTACTTACCAAAGCATTAAAAATATCGGGAGCAGAAAGTTTGTCGGTGGCAGGAAATATTTTCCTCGGGCAAACCGAATCGCCACTAATGATAAAAGCGTATTTGCCAAAAATGAACGATTCGGAAATGTTGCTGGTAATGATTGGAGGAATGGCTACCGTGGCAGGTGGAGTTTTGGCTGCTTACATCAGCTTTTTGGGGGGCGATGATCCTGTGCAACGCCTAATTTTTGCCAAGCATTTGCTCACCGCCTCGGTAATGGCAGCGCCCGGGGCTATCGTAATTTCAAAAATATTGATCCCGCAAACCGACACCATAAGCACACGTGTTGAAGTAAAGCAGGAAAAGATAGGGAAAAACTTTTTGGATGCACTTTCGAATGGTACAACCGAAGGACTGAAACTTGCCGCCAACGTAGGAGCTATGTTATTGGTTTTCTTCGCATTTATTGCCATGATGAATTTTGTGCTACTAAAAATAGGTGCCTGGACAAGCCTTAACCATTCAATCGCTAACCTAACCAACGGCCAATTTTCAGAATTATCCATGGAATTTATTCTTGGTTACACTTTTGCGCCGCTTATGTGGGTTATTGGTGTGGCAACCGAAGACATTACCCTTGTTGGCCGCTTGCTTGGCGAAAAACTAATAGCAAGCGAATTTGTAGGATATACCAGCCTGGCCCAAATGAAAGCTGCCGGTGTTTTTTCCGAACAAAAATCTGTAATCATGGCAACCTACATGCTGTGTGGCTTTGCAAACTTCGCATCAATAGGCATACAAATTGGCGGTATCGGCGGCCTGGCCCCAAACAAACGCTGGTTCCTCACAAAGTACGGGATGAAAGCTTTATTGGGCGGAACGCTGGCCTCACTCCTATCGGCCACTTTTATTGGAATGATTATCGGGTAGGGGCATTTTTGGGTAAAACCGGCTATCTATTTTATTTAAGAATAAGCAGGCCGAGCCTGCGGAAATAAATACAGTTTAGGCAGCGGTGGTTGAATTTGTCGAAACCAGCCCAAGCTGAGCATACCGAAATTTCATTGAAC
>Ga0208900_1002003_pt1 | contig 9937 bp, 10 predicted proteins | sample AntAceMetag02UKK_FD_184763 | JGI IMG/M metagenome (GOLD analysis project Ga0208900, IMG submission 184763) | Saline lake microbial communities from Ace Lake, Antarctica - Antarctic Ace Lake Metagenome 02UKK (SPAdes) (version 2) | ecosystem: Environmental > Aquatic > Non-marine Saline and Alkaline... | reverse complement strand
CATTCGGATCCAGCTCATGGAGTTTGACAAGATATTTCAAAGAACTCCAAAACGATGGTGCATCACCTTCACTCAGTGAATATTCAAATGCCTGTTTTTCTGCTGCTGACATGGCGTTCTGCAATGTATCGTCTCCTTCAAATAGTTATGGTTATTGGCTTTGGGTCTCTTTTTATTTCTTCCAGTAGGGTGGACGCGACAATAGAACCGAGTCTGTAACTAATTAAAGATCGGGGTAATACTATCCGTATAATGAAAACACCGTAGGAAGGACCCGAGTTTTTCACAGCTACCTTTTTTATCCTTTTCCTTCATGTTCTCACGCCTTTTTATGCAAAGCTCGGTCTACTCAACGGGAATATGCCAGAAGTATTCTCAGCCTCCATCCCAAGGAGACACGTCCGGAGACTCTCCCCGACCAAACGCCAATCCTCTTCATTCTGGTTTTCAATCATCCGGGCAGCGACCCGGGAGAGAAACCCCTGTACCGGTGATTCATTGAGACTCTTGTACAGGCTGACTTCAATAAATTTTCGAAAAATCTCCGTGACAGTCATATCATTGACCAGGATATGGGCCTCCATCTCTTCGACAGACATCTGGGCTGAAATCATTTCAAGAATTTCAAATGCCTGGGTGAACTGTCCTTTCCCCCAATGTTCACCCATTTTGTTAAACAAGACTTTCAGTTGTTCTTTTTCCATGTTTAATTCCTCATCCTGAAAGTTAAAAAAACCGGTCTGCCCAACACCGAAAAACATTCAGGGAGTGTCGGACAGTTTTTATGGATATAGACAGCCGGATCAACCTATTGGGATTCCCTGAACTCTTATTTACAGGCTGCTATAGCCTTGTCGGTTTGGATCTCTGGTTCATAATCGATAAGCATATCTTTCAATTTGTTCATTTCATTGGAAACCGATTCCAGCCGGGTCTTTATGGGCACGAAGTCACCACCTCCTTTTCTGGTTTTTTTAACCTGATCGATCAGAAAAACAGAGTCTTCATGTTCCATCCGGTGATAGGCCCGGATGTCCAAGGACGGCAGATCCTCAATCATTTCACTGGTACGGCTAAAGGAATACACCCGCCCATGAATTTTTTCCCGTGCGGCGATAGCCACGGCACACGCTTTCAGAAAGTTTTTATATGCACCCGCCTCTTCAGCTTTAAGGGTGTCAAAATTAGATTCCAGGGTTTGTATCCGGGCTTCGGCTTCCCCTGGGATCAGCTGACCAATACGGGCCTTAATACGTGCCATTCCCTGGTCACAAGCCTCAAGTTGGGTTTGGGTATCACTAAGACCTTCTTTGGCTTTTTTGATCCTTCCAGCAACGTTTCCACCTGATAAAGATTCCTGCTGAAGATCCACCAGGGCGTCATATACTGCCTGATCTTCCTTTTCAACGGTTGCTTTGAATGTCTGGATCTGAATAAAAGCCTGGGCAAGTTCTTCTACTGTGGCACTCTCATTTTTTAAAATCTTAAACATAATTTTTTCCTTTTAATGTAAATATGAAGTTGAAACGGACATGGAATGAATGGGTTGCTTTGTGCTTTTTGAAGGTGCTGGTGCTGCGGCTGCTACCCTTTTGATAGCATCCTTTTTTAAAAGATCCGGGTCAAAAGTCTTTGCCTTTGCAGGTACAGAAGGAACCATTGATTCCTTTGGTTTGGTGGCGCTGGCGGTCTGTCCACCCTTGGATATCTCCTGGGCAATGTATTTAAAGGCATCAGTCCTTGAGGCTATGCAATCCACCAGTCCGGCCTTGATAGCATCTTGTCCATAAAAAATACCGGCTTCCGTCTGCTTTACGGTGCTTGCGAGTACGCCCCGGTTACGTCCAACAATTTGGCAGAAGGTTTTGTAAGAATCATCAATGGATTTTTGCAGGTCACTCATGGCACGTTCAGATAAAGGTCCAAGGGGTGAGCCATCGATTTTGCGGGCTCCAGCATAGACAGGAGTGAATTTCAGACCGATCTTGTCATGAAGTCCAGATTGATCCACATGAACAGCAATCACCCCCACGCTCCCAACTCCTGCTGAACGTGCCAAATAGATCTTGGTGGAAGCGCTGGCCAGGGAAAAGGCTGCCGAAAAACAGCGATCACCCACAAAACTATAAATGGGAACTTTTTGCCTGAGCAAATAAATTTTATCTGAAAGATCAAAGCAACCGGCCACCATGCCCCCGGGGGAATCGATGTCAAGAATAATGGCGCTGCACTCCTGGGCCAAGATATCCAGCATACCTTCAATGCGACGGTAGGTGTCGGGATACAATGCCCCTTTGATCGTTATCACACCGGCCTGGGTGTTTACCCCGCCAAACGGTTGGGGTTTTGCTGCTGCTGATTGTTTAACGGTTGCTTCCGTGAGATCTCCAACCAGGCCAGCTTCGGAAATTGCCAGGGGAGTTAGATTGAACTTCAAATAATTTTCCATAATTCCTGTCCTATTTTTGGGTTATTGGATTAATAAATTCCTTTCTGATTCTCATCTCAACGATAGGGTGCCTGTCTGGGTGATCCTTACCAGTGGCATAGATGCCGAAATGCTGTGCCCCGATAACAGAAATTTTATTGCCATCGTCTCTTTGATCCCAGGGGAGGGATTGACCCAGCTCGTCAAAACCAAGCTCTGACAGGAAGAAAGGCCCCCAAATGGTATTCATATACTCTTCACAGGGGACGCCGTTCCATAATGGGCATGTGAAGCGGACAAAACCATTAAACAACCTTTGCCGGAGTTGCAAGTTTTCTTCTTCTATGACAATCAATGCCATATTTCCTGCTACTTCATTTGAAGGTTTTACTTTGAGCAGGATGTTATCTTCTTTCAGTTTTCCAATACGCTCTATTTTCATACTTCCTCCTTACGCCCTTTTTTGACGGGCATATTTTATATGCAAATGGGTTATAAAACTCCTAACCTCCTGGCCAATTTCTTCTTTTGCTCCCCAGTCCAACCGGGATGGGACTTCCGAACCAAATTTTTCCGTGTACTGATGAAGACTCCACCCGTAACACCCGTTCTTTCCCTGCTTGAAGTCCTTATGGGATGCGTATTGATTCAACTGGGCAAGGAATGATTGTTTGTCTTCAAGGCTGTATTCTGCCCTGGCTTTCCGTTTAATTTTCTTTAGCTCACCGTCTTCAACTTCGACATCCTGTATAAACTCCGGCGTAAACTGGCAGGCCGGACACTTCCTAACACCACCTGGCTTTAAAAAATCACATGAAGGACATTTATGGGGAAGGATCTGCCGTTTCTCTTGTGTTTGACTCTGTGCCCCTGGTCCTTTCCCATCATCAAGCTTGAACAGTTCATATTCATCAGGGAATCCCAACCGTTCAGCATTTGAGCCATGATCCAGAATTCGGCACACGCTCTTCCCCGGATGAATCCTTAATCCCCGTCCACACCCCTGAATCCATTTCATGTGCGATTTTGTGGCCGTGGCCCATACGACACAATCGACCGCTGTGACATCAAAGCCTTTTACCAAAATTTCAACAGAACAAATCACCTGGGTACCTCCGGATATGAATCCATCTAAAATCTGGTTACGTCCATCCTCCCCCTCTTTGGGCATGTAACCATTTATTTCTGCTGCCTTTATTCCACGTTTTTGGAAGGCCTGGGCCAGGTGCCTTCCGTGGGCAACGTTTGTGCAAAAGACGATGGTTTTTCGGTTTCTGGCAAGTTTAAACCAAGTTTCCACCACATCGGCAACGATGGCGGGTTTATCTGTTTCGCCTGCAAGGTCATCCTCCCGATATTCACCGGCTCGGGTCCGAACCTTGGACAGGTCGATGGTATCGGGTCCATAAATTTCAAAATCACAGAGATATCCGTCATGGATGAGTTGTTTCACCGGTACCGGCTCAATATGGGTAGCAAAGTGCTTTCCAAGGCCTTTGGAAAACGGTGTGGCAGATAGCCCCAGGACAAAAGCATGGGGATTCATTCTCAGTACCTTCTCATGGGCCTTGTACCAAGTGTGACATTCGTCAATGATGATAAAATTAAACTCATGTATTTTACGCCGGGCCAATGTCTGAACAGATGCAATCTGCACCTGAAGTCCTGGGGCATAATCTGGATGATCCGACATGATAACGCCATGGGATATCCCGTAATCACTGAATACCAGATGGGTTTGTTCAACCAGCTGGATGCGGTCACAGATAAACAAAATTTTCATATCCTTCTTGGCAGCCTGCTTGATCATCCACACGGCAATTATTGTTTTCCCCAAACCAGTTGCGGCCATGAGAACCAAACGTTTGTGAATGGACATTGCCGCCCGGCATTGATCAACGATAAAATTTTGAACAGGTCTGAGTTTGAGTTCTTTGATTGCTAACATTATGCGTATCGCCTCATACTTCTAAGTGCAGCCTTGACTTCCACATCAGATAACGGGGGATTGCATGATGCCCCTTCTCTGAATGCTTCTGCTTCGATTTCTGACCATGCTAAATGGCGTTTTATCATTCCCCCAATTCTGGCAACCACATGATTATTCCGGCCGCCCTCACTCGCCCCATACTGGCCCTTGAACTCTCCATCAATGGGTGTGTCTGTTTGATATTTTGGAGCAGACCATTTTTTTCGGAGAACAGGGGGAAATAAATCAGTGAGATAATCAAAAGCGAATTGCTGACCGGTGTAATGGATTATTCTTGAAAGAAAAGGTGTTGATTTTCTATGTTCAAACCCTGGAACTCGCAATACCCGGGGGAGGTCAAAAACTTTGGGATCTGACCCAAATTTGGCGATGATACTTTTTTGTAATTGAGCGAACCCGTCAATAGGTGTGTCTGTTGTGAACCAATAAGCATGATATTTACCAGGAGAAGACTCAACCACCATGGACGGCTCGTACTGCCAAACTGGATCAATCGGGCATTCATCACAATCTGCAAAGACCGCCCTGACCTTTACGATATCTTTTGCTGTTCTGGCCTTTCCGTTTGTTTCGTTAATGCAGAGATAGACACCAGCTCCTTGCTCGTTCAATTCTTCAAGTCTCTGTGTATATTTCACCGGCATTGAATCTTTCAAATGGAATTGCTTGATCAGGCTTTTGTCTTTCCGGTCTGCATTGTCATCGAAAAGTTGAAAGGTTTTTACACCAGGGAAGGCTTGAAAGAAAATCCTTCGGTCTCGTTCAAAATCGCATTCTCCATTTTCAGGTTCCGGTAAAATTCTCTTATATATATTATACTCTATATCTCTAGTCTGGTGTATATTATGAATAGTAGGACATTTTTCGTGTGATTCGGAGTGTGATTCGGTAGGACATTTTTCGTGTGATTCGGACCGCTTTTTGTGTGATTCGGAGTGTGATCCGGTTTTTATATTTTCGTCAAGAGTACCATTTTTACAGCTACCTTCGTTTGTATCTCTCTGTGATTCGGAGTGTGATTCGGTAGGACATTTTTCGTGTGATTCGGACCGCTTTTTGTGTGATTCGGAGTGTGATCCGGTTTTTAAAAATTGAGGTAACTCATTGATATAAAAGCTTTTTTCATTCACTTCCCAGTGTGATTCGGAGTGTGATTCGTAATTCTTAAAGTTCTGAATCATGCTGTAATTACAGATAGTTATCAGAATACCACGAGTAACACGTTGGGCCGTGATTATCTCATGATTTTTCAAAAATAAAATCGCCCCTCTGACTTGATTAGGAGAGTATTGTTTGAATGTGTTTCCCATCCGCCATGAAAGATCCTGCTGAATCTGACTATATGACCTTATCAGCTGCCCACGCTTCAAATTTTTGGAGTCTGCAAAATTCGCTTCCTTCAATAAATAAAGCCATGCCGCCTGGGTGCATGGTGCTGCATGATCCATTATCGATGCATAGAGCCGTTTCGGAACCAAGTAGTATCCGCCCTTAATCATCATGTAGCCTCACTGATCCATACAAGACGATCAAGAAACCTGGATGCCCAATTGTTATAGGGGAGGCTGGTTAAGATTGTGGCCGCATAGGGAAGTAAAATTTTTATAACTTGACGTTTAAACCTTAAAGTAATACTTTGTGGTATAAAATCAGATTTGCCCATCTGCTTTTCCCCATGCCCGGTATTGGCCACCACGTCGCCGGGCTTTTCTTTTGTTGTCATGGTTAGCAAGCCTCAACTCGTTTTAATTCCCACCCCTGAACAGGTTTTTCAGCCCATCGGGTGCAACCTTCAGACAATTTTAACGGCTTCGGGAATGTGCCATTTTTTACCCAGCGCCAAATTGTCGTCCGATGAACTCCATATTTTTTGGCAAGTTGTTTGTCGGAAAAATAAATCATTGTTTGACTCCTTTTTTTGAGTAACAGCATGCTATTATTTGCTGCTGATAACAAATATAAACCACTGAAATTACAATGTAAATTGCATTATTCCCAAAAGTGTAGTTTAATTGACTCAAACTGTAGTTTAGTTTTTTTTGTAAGACCTTAATTGGCAGGGATTTTGGCTTGAAAGAAAAAAAATTAAACTACAGTATGGAAAGGGAATACTGTAGTTTAATTAATATTATGGGATTAAATAGGTATGTTGAGTTTTCGGCAGGCTGTTTTTTGATGACTTCTGACTTGGGGGGATCTTGCCCCCTTCTTTTTGGCCCGATCCGGTGCTACTTCTGAAAGCCAATTATGAACCGTTCGATCTTCATAAAGTTTCCTAAATCTCTTTATAATATCGGGGAGCTGCTTCATGTGTTTAATATCCAAAATTGGGTATTCTTCCCAAACCTGTTGGGCAATTTCTTGACACTTAATTTTATCTTCCTGGTCTGATCTTAGGCTTTGTTCATCTTCAACCCATGAGAGAATCCCATTTTTTTCTTTAAATGCCAATTCCTCTGGAATAGCGTAACTATTTTCTTTTGCCCAATTAAGAAAAGATAACGTATTGTAGGTTATTGAAGATTGGAATATTTGATTAGCATCATATGATAACTCTTCATCAGATTCTAACATTGACCATTCGCCTTCTATATGTCCCTTAATCCTAGCAATTCTTAAACATCTCATAATTTCTAATAAAAGAGAAGAAAATTGACTATAGCCATTCTTCTTTCCATTTTCAAAAGAAGAAATTATCTCGTCTGTTTCATCCGCAGATTCAATCCCAGATTCATAAAGTTTTTTTCTTACCTCTTCGGCAAGTTCTGTTGATTTTCCATCTGGACAATACAATACACCGTTATTTACAAAATCCGCAATATCTGACAAAAAATTCGGCAGCTGGCTATTTTCTGTTTTGCCATATTTAGTCACCAAATTTTTCAATGTCTTCTCAATACCATTGACGCGTGGTTTTTCTCTTCTTTTAACCATGCGCCAAAGAAGTTCAGCATTGCAACCCAATAACATCGAAACACATTCAGGTTCAGAGTTGTAGTCCCTTCCCTTGAAGGCATCATAGTTTGGCCGTGAGAGAAATGAAATTGGTACACCAAGGCCTTCACAATCAATTACTACAGAACCATCAAGTTGTTCTTCTCCTAATTTTGGAAGATCTTTTTTAATATCCAATAACTTTTTCACAATACAGCCCCCCTTATGGGTGTCACATTATCCACTGTAACTTCATCCACCTGGACCGTGTTACAATACTCTGACCAAGCATCCATTAACCTACTCCTTTTATTAAAAAGATCGCCGCGCCTGTATGCTTTTTGCACCTCAGAGCCGACACTGTGAGCAAGTGCCATCTCTGAAACCATATCAGGAAAGCTCGTTGTATCTGAACACCAATCTTTAAAGGTGGATCTGAAGCCATGCGGAACCGCCTCGACTTTCATACGTCTACAAAGCATGGATATACCCATATCTGAAAGCGGCCCGCCCCTGGGTGCTGTAAAAAGATAATTGCTGCCTTTGAACTTAGGAAGATTTTCAAGTATTTTTATAGCATCCACACACAAGGGTACTCGGTGTTCCTGCTTCATTTTCATTCGCTCGGCTGGTATTGTCCAAACCTTGTTTTGTAAATCAATCTCTTCCCAGGTGGCCCCCCGTGTTTCACCTGACCGGGAAGCCGTCAAAATAATCCATTCAAGCGCTCGTGCTGACATGGCAGGTCGTTTTCTTAATTCAACCATAAAAGCGCCCACCTCTTTATAAAGGAGGGCTTTAAAGTGAGTTTTTTTCTTTATCTTATTTGGTTTTGGTAAAATTTCAGACAAATGACCGGCCCACCTTGCCGGATTCTCCCCTTCCCGGTATCCGCTAACTGTAGCCCAGTTCAAAACTTGTTCAATCCTTAATCTTAGCCGGTTGGCAGTATCGGTTTTTTCAGTCCATATCGGTTTTAGAATTGAAAGTATTTCAGGAAGGTCAATTTCAGATACAGGCATGTCTCCGATAATAGGATCAGCATATCTATTAATAGATGAAATCCAGTCGTCAATATGTTTGGCATTTGTAAATTCCACAGCCTTTTTTTTGTGGCATTGCCGGGCAGCATTTTTAAAAGTCATGGCGCTCATGGATTCTTTTTTAAGTGCTGTTTTTCTGGCCTGTCTTTCTACTATTGGGTCAACACCCTTTTCAATTGTTTCTTTTTTTTTCCTGGCCTTATCCCACGCCATTGCCAATGTCACATCAGGATAACCTCCAAGGCCGATAGACCGGCGTTTTTTTCCAACCTTCGTTCTCAATATCCATGACCTGGCCCCGGATGGACTGACCGCAAGCAAGAGCCCACTGACAGTCCCAACAGCATGGCGCCCTGGTTTTGTGATCCTGGAAACCTCCACCGCTGAACGGTTTTTTGCTCTCTTAGGCATGTGGCTATCCTCCTTTGTTTATGGTTGTAAAAATGGTAATAAGACTTTCGGGAATCGAACCCCCGTGGAAGCAAGCGTGGAAACCTGCTTAAAATCGTTTTTAGTTTGCAATCATCTTTGTTACCATAGGATGGTACAAAAGAACGAGACTGATTGCAACAAAAAACTACAAGTTTTTTTAAAATTTATAAAAATAATGTATGATTATAGATACTTATTAATACAAAATAGAACAGGATAAAACAGCTAAATGGTGGCCCTCAGCTCCACCAACATATATTTAAGTCGCTGTGTTTGCAGTGGCTTTTTTTTTAAGCCTCTCTTAAATTCAAATTACCTTCTGTTGTCCATTTTTATGCATTTGATCTTTTATCTTTTGGTATCTGTTTCAATACGTTTTTTCATATCACATGAAATTTGATTGAAATTAATCCAGGGGCTGTGGATATTGAACTTGCCAAAAACAAGAAATTTTGGTAGGAGTACGTGTTTATATACTGATTTTTGCTTATATTTGGCTGGCTGTTTAAAAACCTTTAGATAGCTGGCCATAATAGTATTAATAAACACATTTTTCCTTTCTGGAGGCTTTTTATGTCCAATATACTATCCGACGAAGGACTATCCTTTGATGATGTCCTTCTAGTCCCCGATTATTCAGCCATTCTGCCCGATGAAGTCACCACCCGGGCACAGCTTACCAAAAAACTGGAACTCAACGTTCCCATCGTCAGTGCTGCCATGGACACGGTAACAGAATCACATACCGCCATCAGCATGGCAAGGAGCGGGGGACTTGGATTTATCCACCGGAACCTGAGTATTGAAGAACAGGCCATTGAGGTGGACCGGGTGAAAAAATCGGAAAGCGGTATGATTGTCGACCCGGTTACGATCCATCCGGATGCGTTAGTTTCCGAGGTGCTGCACATCATGGCGAAATATCGGATTTCAGGAGTCCCCGTAACTGTAGGGGATAAATTGGTTGGAATCGTCACCAACCGGGATTTAAGATTTGAGACCCAGCTTGATAAACCTGTCCGGTCTGTTATGACCAGTGAAAATCTGGTCACGGTTCCTGAAAAATGTACCCTGGAAGAATCTAAAATAATGCTCCACAAGCACAGAATT
>Ga0208900_1001998_pt1 | contig 9954 bp, 2 predicted proteins | sample AntAceMetag02UKK_FD_184763 | JGI IMG/M metagenome (GOLD analysis project Ga0208900, IMG submission 184763) | Saline lake microbial communities from Ace Lake, Antarctica - Antarctic Ace Lake Metagenome 02UKK (SPAdes) (version 2) | ecosystem: Environmental > Aquatic > Non-marine Saline and Alkaline... | reverse complement strand
TTGAACACCCCCTTCAATCTCAGTACAACCAGGATAATTAATAGCAAAGTTGTCAATTTGTTCCTGGGTTGTGAATGTTATGCCTGTTGGCAGGCAGGAAATATTTTCACAAGCTTCTTCCACTTCCCCGGGGCTGTTGCAGCCGGGGGCGTTGTTGTAGATTTCTATGGTTCCGTTTGGAGCAGCCAGGTAATCACAAACGCTTTGGACTTCACAGGTTGATAAAATATCATTTCCTCTTATTCGTAATACATCAATTGATAGCGCATCAATATTTTCCAGGCCTGATAGTGAGGCCAGGGCGACATTGAAGGAAGTGCCAAGAGTTCCGTTGATGGAAGACACATTTTCCAGGCCTGAAAGCGAAGACAGGGCAACGTTGCTGTTAATGCTAAGGTGTCCACCAGTGGAGGATAAATTATCCAGCCCGGAGAGTGAGGTAAGGCCATTGTTTTGGTATATCATAAGCGATCCTCCAATCGAAGCCAGATTCTCCAATCCAGCCAGGGAGGTAAGGGCAGGGTTTAATTCTATCAATAGGTCTCCACCTATGGAAGTTACATTCTCCAAACCGGTAAATATGGTTAGGGCATTGTTGTTTTTAAGATACACATTTCCGCCGATCGAAGAAAGGTTCATCAACCCAGACAGCGAAGTCAGGATGTTGTTGTACATAATATAAAGACCTTCACCAATGGAGGTTAAATTCTCAATTCCCAACAGTGAAGTCAGGGCTGAGTTATTGCTTATGGAGAGCTTGCCGCCTATTGAAGTTAGATTTTCAATTCCCATCAGCGAAGTAAGTGCTGTGTTCTCGTATATGCTAAGGTTGCCACCTATTGAAGTTAGATTCTCAAGCCCCATCAGCGAAGTCAGGGCTGCGTTGTATGCTATCCAAAAGCTACCATCGATGGAAGACAGATTATCCAAACTAAACAGTGAAGTTAGGGCTGGGTTATCTTGTATGTAAAGCATATCGCCTATGGAAGTTAGTTTCTCCAGTCCTGACAGTGATGCCAAGGCACCGTTGTTGCTAATAACCAATAATTCGCCGATGGAAGATAGATTATCCAAGCCTTTCAATGAACTAAGGGCAGCGTTGTCTCTTATACGAAAGGATCCACCAATGGAAGCCAGATTATCCAGACCCACTAAACATATCAGGGCATCGTTGTTGGCAACAAAAAGGTCTCCCCCGATGGAAGAAATATCAGCCAAACTGTCCAGATTCACAATATCATTCCCGGCAATATAAACATTGCCCACTAAATCGCTGCACCCTGGAAATACTACCGGAAAGTGATCCACATCAAATTGACTGTATAGCCCAATGGTTCCTCCCATCTGACAAGGCATGGTGGTGCCACAGGCAAGGGCAAGCTCAATGATGCTGGAGCACCCATTGGCATTATTTGAAATAGAGATGGCTCCATCCGGATCAGTCAGGTAGGCACAAATCGCATCAATTTCGCAATTACATAGCTGGGGATTCCCACCAATTGAAAGGCCTCCCCCAATGAAAGTGATATTTTCCAGCCCCTTTAAACTGGTCAGGGCATCGTTGTAGTAAAAATGAAGGGTTCCCCCAATAGAAGTCAGATTATTCAGCCCCGTTAAATTGGTCAGGCTATCATTGAATCCAACATCAAGGCCTCCTCCGATGGAAGTCAATCCTTCCAGCCCCGTTAAATTGGTTAGGGCATCGTTTCTGTAAATCTTAAGGTCTCCCCCAATAGAAGTCAGATTATCCAGCCCCATTAAACTAATCTGGGCATCGTTGTATTTAACATCAAGGTCTCCTCCAATGGAAGTCAATCCTTCCAGTCCCGTTAAACTGGTCAGGGCATTATTTTCATGAACATTAAGGTCTTCCCCAATGGAAATTAAATTATTCATCCCTGATAACCCGACCAATCCACTATTTTGCTCAAAACTTAAATCCCTGCCAATAGTTGAAAGGGAATTTAAACCGCTTATCTGTGTCAGCGCAGGATTGTTTTCAATAACAAGGTCGCGTTCTATTGCTGTGAGCATATCCAGGCCTTGGATATCATTTAGTGTTGGATTCCCTGAAACAGTAAGATTGCACCCAATGGAAACCAGGTTTTCTAAACCTGTCAAATTGGTTAATGTAGTATTACCTTTTATCCAAAGGCTTCCCCCAATATCAGTTATTACACTCAGTCCGTTTAAATTGGAGATGCTGTCTCCCGAAATAGTGATATCTCCTGCCATTACTGAACAATCAGGGTAATTGGTTTGAAAATTATCGACATCTTCCTGGTACGAAAATACAGCTCCTTCAGGAGCACATCCTGCAACTTCGCCTATTGCGACTATATGCCCATTGCTTCTACTATAATCCAAACCAAACCCGTCAGCTCCAAGCATATAATCTATAAAAAAAGTCCCTGTTTGTGCATCGGTGTATATTCTAAAGTCAAAGTGGTAGGTGCTTGCCCCAATTTCAATGATATCATCAGCAACCCACCAGTAATAGTTATCAGGCGGAGGATCGATGGCACTCATACTTTGGCTAAGGCTATCCGAGTAAATAAGTGTCCCGACGAAGGTAGAAGTACTATCATAATAGGCTATCGAATCCTGCGGTATCCATCCAACGGGAAGCAATACGCCAAAGCGGGGCAAATCAGTGTTACCTTCAATGTTAGCAGCCCAGGCACTAATTTGAACATCAAAGTATGAGTTGGGGTCGGCATGGTAGGGCTGGTAAATATTTTCAAAGTCGAAACAGCCCGCAAGAAACAGCGTAAAAATGGCGATTGTAACGATCAGGGTTTTTGTAAGCTGGTTTTGTATTTTGTAATACATTTTGTTTTTCATAATAAATTCCTTTCTTTTTTTGGAGAACACGGATGACACCGATTTAACGGATTGAAACGGATTTTTATCTGTGCTTATCCGTGTCATCCGTGTCATCCGTGTTCATCTACGGTTATTGTTTAATGATTTTGTTTGTTATCAATTTATTTTTGGTTTGTAGCCGGATGAAGTACATCCCGGAAGGTAAATCGGCAATATTGACTTCTGCCTGCCTGGCTTTACATCCCTGTATTTTTACTAGCTCACCCGAAATATTCATTATTTCCACCGATTGAAGTTTTTCTTTGCATGAGATAAAAAGCTTGTCGTTTGCAGGGTTGGGGTATAAAGTAAAACCCGGAGCCTTGTTTGCTTCGATGCCGATGGCAAGCTCGACATGGATATAGTCCGTTTTTAAAAGGGTATCCGATCCAAAGGCATTGTTAACAATGAGTTTTACATCGTAATCTCCCGGAAGGGCATATTCAATTTCCGGGTTTTGTTCCGTTGAAGTTTCGGGTGTACCGCCTTCAAATTCCCATGCCCAAGTGGTGGGGTTATTGGCAGATAAATCTGTAAAATAAATGGTATCCCCTTCAACAACGCTTGTGGTATCAGCAGAAAAAGCGGCCAATGGGTTTACTATTTCAAAGAATTGGCAAAGGCGGTTTAATAATTCGGTGCGGGTACTCGGAAAGGCAGCATCATCCAAATCGGCGAACGCGTAAGAAAAGCAGAAAGTCCGCTGCCCGAAATCCCCGCTGTTTTGAACGGCTACAATTCCGTAATCGCTTTCGGTGAATGCAGCCAATGCCCCGGGCAGGGGTTCGTAAATGTCGATATAAGAGTTTGTAACCTGGCTGGAAGAATTAAACAGCATGTCAGCAGTGATTGCCATTGGCTGGCCGGTCAGCGAATCAATGTAATTTGTGGTTCCATCCTCCGCGGAGGCCACTCCAAAAAGATGGAGTAGGGCATTGTTCCCAGCCTGGTCAAAACCCAGGGCATCGCCACCTTCGAGGTAAACACAGCCACCATTTTCGAGGTAGTTGCTGATGGTAGCGGCCATCTGATTATCGAGGGCAGTATAGTTGGCTAAAAAGTTACCAAAAGAGAGAAAGGCTGCCGCGAAGCCATCAAGGCTTTCGGGAAATGTATTTTGGTAGCTAACTGCAAAGGCGTTTTCGCCAAGGTAATCCCTGATAAAGCCTCCGCTGTTACCTGTGCCATCCGGCACACCTTCATAAACCAGCAAACCATGGTTTATTGTTATATAATCATTTTGTACCAGCGTGTCGGAATGTACCCCATTCGAAACAACCAGCATCACATCATAGCTATCCCAGCTATTATAGGTCCATCCCGGATTTTGCTCCTCCGAATCTATCATCCCATCGCCATCAAAATCCCATTGCCACGAATTAATCGGGTATGCCGGCTCTGAGACTGAAATGTCGGAAAACTGGACTTCGAGAGGGATATCCCCAAATTTTTTATCAGCAATAAAATTAGGCAGCACATAAGCTTCGGGCAATTCATACCCAAAAAATTCCATTATTTTCAACAGAATGTTATAGCGGGAATTCATTGCATCGCGGTCGATCAAATCAGCGAGTGCATATCCCAGATAAAAGGTTTTGTGCCCGTAGGAGCCCGAACCATCATTCATAATGGAAACATTGCCATATCCGTTTTCGTAAAATGGAATGATTGCCCCGGTGGCTGGTATCAATTTATCGATATACCAATTTTGCACCTGACTCGACCCTGTAAATAAGATCCCTTCAAATGGGCTGCCTTCAACGCCAATCAGGCTATCAAGCGGATTTTCACCTAATGGGAGCGGATTGTTGCTTACGCCAAACAGTTGTTTCATCTCGGTGTAATTTGGATAGTTATAATAATTCATGCCGCTGAACAGCCCGCTCATCTCGATATACAGGTTCCCGCCCCCCTCAAGGAGCTCCTGGCACGACAGCGCATTTTCTTCGGTAAGCATGGTGCCCAGGGTCAATGTTTCGCCATAATTTCCTTGCGACAGGAAAACGGTTTCAAAACCCATGAGCGATGCCGGGAAAGTATTTGAATAGGTGAAATAAAATCCCAGGTACTGGAGAAAAGTCCTGAAATAACTACCGCTGTAATCCTGTCCGAATTCTTCGCCCTCGAAAATAAATATCCCGGCAGGGGCAACCAGAAGTTCAACATTTATATCCTGCCCGTAAACCACAGGCGTATTTGTTTGGAAATGAATGGTAAATTGGGCAAAATGAGAATTTGCATCTTCACCAACCTGTATTCGGAACTGGTTTTCAATTGCAAAATGCCCTTCGGGAGGAATATTAACCGTGGCAGTTCCATCCAAAATCATCACCGAAGGATCATCAGATTGTATCGTGACCATCACGTTGTCTTCGCCTACATAGGGAACATAATTCCGGAATTCAAAATTCAGTGTAACTTTTTCACCCGCTTCGTTTACGTTGTTGCCATTTTCATCCTGTGGGGAAAACCCTGCCAATTCCAGTTTCAATTCCTGGGGCATGATTACGTTTTCCTCAGCAAGCATGTTTAAAGCATTCACCCTGCCTGTGCCGAGCAAATATTGGTAATCAGGATTGAGTGAGTCGATATTATCGGCCGTGCCCATCACCTGGGTAATAAGTTGTTCGCTTGTCCAGTCGGGTCGGTAGGACTTTAAAAGGCTAAAACATCCAGCAACCATGGGGCAAGCCATTGAAGTGCCCGATAACCTCGCGTAGGTATTATTGGGAGTTGTGGATAATATACCACCCTCCTCGCCACCACCGGGGCAGCTAATGTCAACCATTGGGCCATAATTAGAATAAGCTGCTTTTGTATCGTCAACACTCAAAGAAGCCACCGAAATGACTTGTGAATAAGAGCCGGGATAAATGGGAACCTGATTGTTATAATTATGTGCAGCAGCAACTACTATGCTGCCCAGCCCAGTCACATAATCAATCACTTCCTGATTTGCAAGGGAATAGTGTGATCCTCCCCAACTATTGGAGATGAAGTCGGCACCGTTCTCTGCAGCATATATTATTCCATCATAAGCTCCTGAAAAAGAGCCATCGGGCTCTGCAACCTGAACAGGCATAACTTTTACATTCCAGCTTATACTCGAAATACCCGTTCCGTTGTTTGTAACACCGGCAGCGATACCGGCTGTGTGGGTGCCATGGTCTTCACCGGAATTATGATCAGGATCATTGTTATTTGTAATCATGTCCCAACCTATAAAATCATCCGTAAAGCCATTCATATCATCATCAATCCCATTCATATCGTCGGGATCGAAGATGAAAGAACTGCCCACAGGTATGAGGGTGAAGCCGTCACCATCGGCATCTTCACCCAGGTTCTGCCAGATATTGGCGCCCAGGTCAACATGTTTCCAATATGTGCCGTTATCAATTATGGCAATCACGGTTTCAGGGCCATCCTCACCATGGAAAATATCCCAGGCTTCATGCGCAAATATCTGCGGCAGGTGTTGACATTGACCGTATAATTCATCATCAGGCTCATCTGCCTGTTTGTTTAATGGGATCGGCTCGGCATATTCGATGTTCGGGTCTGAGGCAAATATTCTGACTACTTCATTTACTGTGTGTTTTTCAGGGAAAGTAATCCTGTAAATCCTGGAAAGATCGGGCAAATTATCCTTTAATTTAAGCGGGTTGTATTTGAACCTTTTTTCAAGCAGGTTAATTTCATACATAATAGCTTTGGCATCCAGCGAGGGAATGTTAAATGAAACGCTGCCGGTTTGTTTGGTAAATTCACCCACACCTTCTTTCACTTTAATGGTGATCATCCCCTTGTGAAATGTGGCTTGTTTTTCGCCCATTTCGGGGAGAGTTGTTGGCAAGAGTTTAGAACATGATTTTTTATTATTCCAGGCTACACCGCCTTCACCATCGGCATACAAGCCCTCAAATTGGATTTGATCCTGTGCAAAAGCAAAATTTGCCATAAAGAGGATGGCAACAATAAGCGCTGTAATTACGCGGGTTAATCTTGTAAATGTTTTCATAACTTCTCCTTTGTTTTAGGTTAAAATATTTGGGTTTATAATGACTGAAAAACAATAGCATAAAGATACAACACCAAAAAGCCAAAATGTTGGCAGATGTTTGAACGCCGGGGTTTGCTTTATGAACGCCGGGGTTTTTTGTATTAACGCTGAAATATTTTGAGGAAATGTGCCCATATTATTTCATTTTTTTTGTTGAGAATAAAATATTCCACAAAGTTACATCCGGAGGTATGCACAATCCATAGCTGAATTCTGCTATAAAAAAGATTGGTGGTTTTCGGGGAGGGGGGAGACTTTAGAGAACGAAGCGACTTTAGCGAACTAAGCGAACGAAGAGACTTGAGAGAGATGAGAGATGAGAGGTGAGAAATGAGAGGGAGAGGAGTAGTGCTTTGTTGGGAAAGGTAAAATAGTGTCGGCAGCAAATTGTCCTTCGGGTCTTTAGAGTCCTTACTGTCCTTAGCGACCGAAGCGACTTTAGCGAACTAAGAGAACGAAGCGACTTTAGCGAAGAAGGCGAATTAAGAGACTTGAGAGAACTAAGCGAACGAAGCGACCGAAGCGACTTTAGCGAACTAAGAGAACGAAGCGACTTTAGCGAAGAAGGCGAATTAAGAGACTTGAGAGAACTAAGCGAACGAAGCGACCGAAGCGACTTTAGCGAAGAAGGCGACTTGAGAGAACGAAGCGACTTGAGAGAACGAAGCGAGGAATGGTGGAGTGGTGGAGTAATGGATGGAGTACTGGAGTGTTAGAGTGATGGGAAAGGTAAAATAAGTCCGGCAGCAAATTGTCCTTCGAGTCTTTAGAGACCTTACAGTCCTTAGCGAGCGAAGCGATTAAAGCGAACTTAGCGACCGAAGCGACCGAAGTGACTTTAGAGAACTAAGCGAAGAAGGCGAATTAAGAGACTTGAGAGAACTAAGAGAACGAAGAAAACGAAGAAACTTGAGAGAGTTGAGTGATGAGAGGTGAGAAATGAGAGGAGAGGGAGAGGAGTAGTGCTTTGTTGGGAAAGATAGAATAAGACTGGCAGAAAATTGTCTTTAGAGTCTTTAAAGTCCTTACTGTCCTTAAAAAACGGAGCGAACAAAGCGACTAAAGCGAACTAAGAGATGCCCGGATTTTCCATGTGCTCTCACTTTGAAATACTAAAACCTTATCATCAAAAATAACCTTAGTAGAAAAAAATATTCCCGTAAAGAAATTCCAACCTCTAAATTCCAACCTCTAAATTCAGGGCTTCACTTTAAGTGAAACCCTGAATTTCATAGGAACGGATTTAAGTGGATTTTTATCTGTGTTCATCCGTGTCATCCGCGTTATCCGTGTTCAACTAAGGTTATTGTTTAACCAACTTCCGGGTTTCTATCCCTTTGCTGGTTTTTAGCACACAGAAATACACCCCAGGATCCATAGTGCTGCCATCCAATGTAGTCTGGTGAATTCCCTTTTCCTGAAACTCGTTAACAAGCGTCAGCACATCCAGGCCGTTTAAATCCTGGATTACAAGCAGCACTTCCGAATCCTCTTGCAAAGTATAGCCAATGCTTGCTTTTGTTTTGAAAGGATTGGGGTAAATGCCCGTGGAGGGTACGCTTTCCACCGATTCAACTCCAATGAAAATGGGGACTGTGGAGTTGAGATAAAAATCCAGGGTTGTAGTTTCGCCGTCAATGATGGAAACGTTATTTATGGTTTGCGACTGATAGCCTCCGGCTTCGCAGCTAATGTTGTAGGTTGCGCCGGGCAGCCTTAGCGTGTAGTGGCTGCCAAAAGGCGTGGTGTAGCTTGCAGCACCATAATCGGTATTCTGGGCTGTAACCATCGCGTTTCCTATAGTCAAGTTTGTAAGGGCATCCCTAACAAATCCCTGTATTTTCCCGAGAGACTGATAATAGCATCCCATATCCGCAGCCGAACCATCAGGATCATCGGGGCTAAGCGGATCGCCGGTATCAATGCAGGGAGAAGGTGCAATGCCATCCAACAGAAAATTATAAATGGGCACATCAACGAAAAGCGGATCTTCATCAATGTTATTTTCATAAGTACCATTTTGAATTCCGTAAGGCCCAATTCCGGCTTCGCCACCTTCAACATCACAATAAGTAAGCGAAATATTACAATCGTTAGTGGTAACCGAAATTTGCTGACCAGCGGTTTGGGCAGTGTTTCCATAAAAAATATTGTTTACAAATACCGGATTGGATGTTTCGTACACATCCACGGCGCCACCATAATTATCGGCCCTGTTCAAGCTGAAGGTATTATTGATTATGGTGGGATTGCAATTTTCATAGATTTGGATGGCTCCGGCATCTAGTTCGGCCGTATTGTTATAAAAAAGACACCTGGATATTTCGGGATGGGAGCCCAGATAACACAAGATAGCACCACCCATGGAAGCTGTATTTTCATAAAAAGCGCAATGATGGATGGATGGGCTGGCGTTCCAAAGCCCTATTGCTCCACCGGATGGTACATATGCGCCATCTTTATCAACCTTGTTGAATCTGAATACCGAATTAGAAATATTTACTGCATCAAATTGCCTGATTGCAAATGCACCACCGGAGTTTAGCCCCACTCCGGTGCCCTGGCCATAGCCATACTCAAATATGCAATAATCAAAGATAGATTCTAAATTTGTTGCCGGGGTGGCATCATAATCAAAACCATCCCACCAGATTAAGGGATTAGACCGTGTAAATGTAATTTCATTATCTGTTGTTCCTTCAGCTTTTACACAGCCTTGCACAGAGAAATGATAGGGCCCGCGCACGGCAACTTTTACCCCGGGATCAATGGTCAGGGTTTGTCCATCCTCAACAGTAATATGGCCATCCACATAAATGGGAGAATCCTCCGTAGTCCAGGTGCCGCTTACCGTACCTTCGGGGATGAAGGTTGCATTGGCATGGATGCCAACAATTGCCCCACTTGTAATTTCATAGATTGCCCCATCCCTTCCGTTGTTATTATCTAAAGGTTCTGCGTAATGAATTTCATCAATAGATGTTCTCAGAAAGTGAGCACCCAAATCCTTGAGGAATGATTGTGCT
>Ga0208900_1001997_pt1 | contig 9955 bp, 10 predicted proteins | sample AntAceMetag02UKK_FD_184763 | JGI IMG/M metagenome (GOLD analysis project Ga0208900, IMG submission 184763) | Saline lake microbial communities from Ace Lake, Antarctica - Antarctic Ace Lake Metagenome 02UKK (SPAdes) (version 2) | ecosystem: Environmental > Aquatic > Non-marine Saline and Alkaline... | reverse complement strand
TCCGAAAAATCCCTTCGAGTGTATTGCTGGATGGCGAGGGTAAAATTATTGCTATAAATTTAAGCCCGCAGGATTTGCAAAAGAAACTGAAACGAATGGAAAAAGGCGGCTGGCTTTGGTTTTAGAAGCCTGGAAGCAGTTGTTAGGGCTTGCTGAAAAACTCAAAACCACATTGTCAACTTTAATATTTCGGTGCGCTGCACCTCCCGGATCAATTCCAATTGATGTTTCTACAAAGATTATCGCCACTCTGTGGCTTAAAATTCAGAACTTCTTACCCATTACTTGAAAATCAAATACATATAACAATATTATCGTAAATCTATATGTCGCAAAACTCATTTTAAAGAGCTTAGTGCTTCTTAGTGTCTTTGAGTCTTTGTGGCTACTTATCAAAAACTTGCCACTCACTTAGTGATGCCCGCCTTTCCGGCGAGGCAGGCCTTTGGCAGAAGACACAAAGCCTCTCCCGATAGGGATTCCCTTGGAAGAAGTATCACAAAGTGTAATTGCTGCGACACAGCAGTTACGATAAGTCAGGAGTTTTGATATTAAAAAATACAAAGGATATAAAAAAACGGCAATGTTTTTCACTGCCGTTTTTTATTGAATTGAACTTTTTATTTAAAAACTCCTGCTCTTTGCTTTCTCTCTCAGTGCAATCAAGGTTTTAATAATAAGTGCATTTTGCTCATCATAATCATCTGCACTTTTGTAGGTACAACCCAAGGCATCCGCCAGGTTATTAAGTCCGGTTTCAGTGTCGGGGTAATCAGTTCCATTGAATTTGTAAACACAATCAGCACCTGCGGTACAGCACACTTCCACATTTTTTTCTCCATCACAGGTAAGTATTTCGTTCATATCCTGCTGTTCACAGCTTTCATCTGAGGAGTCTTCGCAACCTGAAAATGCAAGGGGGATTAAGGCTATTAATGCAATGGCAGCCCACAATTTTAATAGTTTCATAATTTTTGTATTAAGGTGAATAAGTTTAAAATTTATTGTGCAAAATTAATTCTTTTTATCAAGGTCTGTATTATAATGGATGTTTTTTGGGAAGAAAATAAAATCAAGCATTTTTTGTTGCACCCTTATCTTATTCATCATCTCCTCGCGCGAAGCTTTTGTGTCCCACCCTGCCTTTGAATCGCCTTCAACATCGGCGTACCTGACTTTGTGCGAACTTTTCTTGAGTGATTTTTCATCAATTTCTTCACCACCCTTATCTTGTTTTTTATTTCTTTTTTTCGATTTCCCAAAAAGGATATTGCTCAGGTGTATTTCGAGGTGGTACTCGTAATCACTTTCCATGCTTTGCATCCCGAATGCTGCTATATCCAGGGCATTGCTAACAATATTTGTTCTCGGAACATACAGGGTGTTTTTAAACATAAAAATACTGCTGCGCAGGGTTTTGAATTGGATATTGTCGAGTTCCTTAATCCTGGTAAATTTCGACATTTCCTCGGCGGGGCCATAATTGTAAACACCCCCCTCTACAAGTGTTAAATCGCCGCTGATCATCATTTTATCAATCAAAACAGAATCATCGATTGGGATAAACATATTTAAATCTGACGACAAAAGCCCGCTGAGGTTTTCGTAGGTAATCAACGAATCCATCCCAAAATTATCCAAATCCATAAGCATTGTTCTTATGTTCATATTTGAAACTACATTGTGTGAGGATACTGATTGTGTGCCATCCTCACGTAATTTATAATGGAACGAGTTGTTCGTTTCCCCTTCGAATGCCTTGAATTTGAATTGATCGAAAATGTATGAGCTGTCGGTAAGCTTAAAAAGTGTGGACACATCATCAAGGTGGAGCCGATTAATTTTGTAGCCTTCATATACCGTTGAATCCATAATGAATTTATTCATCGAAGCACTCCCGTGTATCAGGAAAGTCCAGTTTTGTGGCGCATCTTCAATGCTTGATTCTGTGGGCGTGTTTGAAACTACACTTGTTGTGTCGTCTTCCATCAGGTACTTAAAATCATCGTAATAAATATCGCCAAGCTTGAGCTGGGTGTTAACATACAATTCCTCTTTCTGGTTTTGCAGCACTGCTTTATAAATGTTTTGCACAATAGTGGAATCCATTCCAAAACTTAAACCATTATAATTTGCTGAAAAATCCTCAATCCTCAGCACATCATTTTGCAGGCTCATTTTACCCGAAATATTGTGGACATCCATAGTAGGATCGGGGAATAATAAAGTAACATTATTAAAGGTGAGGTCGAAACTGCTGTTTTCAAAGATGAGTGGGTACAACTGCGCATCTACTGAATCGAGGTGGATTTTTCCTTTTAGTTGAATATTGGCATTAATGGATCCCGACATATTATTTACCATCGAATCGGGAGCAAAGGCCATTAACTCGTCAAGTTTAAGTGCGATGTTTGCATTAATGTCAAACTCGGGAACTTCGAAGCTTTTTATATCAGCGCTTCCACTTATCAGGTTGCTCCCATTTTGAATACTGAATGATTGAATGTTGGCAGCCATTTTTAAAGGATCAGAAACCTTGCCTTTGAGAATAGCCGTTATTGAGGATTTTTGGAGGTCGATATTTAACATTTCAGATTTCAGGTTTAAATTTTCGATGTTGATGTTTTTATCACCAGAAAACTGTGGTGAATAAAAAAAATCGGCGCTAAAATTATTTACTTGCAACGAATCGCTTAACAAAGCAGATATGTTGCTAAAGTTTAAAGAGAGGGTGGTTCTGTCTAAAACATAATCAGCAAAATCGTTGGGAATAGTTTCGGGTAAAGTGCCGTTGGTTTTAATTGAAGCGCTGATGTTTCCCTGCACGTTTTTGGCCAGGCTGTCGGGGATGTAGCTTTTAAACTCCGCCAGGTTTATATCGAGCAACGAGCGGAAGCTATATTTTGGATTTTCTATCCCTTTAACTGTTCCTTCGAGCGTAACAGAACTTTCCGTGGTATTCATCGTAAGGTTCCTGATGTTCACAGCGGCCTCGCTCATATCCGCTTTTTCGCCATTGGTAATATTAGCTTCGAGGTTCAGTGTTCTGATTTCAGGATATTCATTGGTTTTTAGGCTGATGTTTCTAAAGTTCACATCAGCTTTAACCGTGGGCAATAAGGTAGAGTCGGCATATTGGCCTTTTATGCTTGCCGAAACCTTAGCCTTGCCCCCGATGTTTATTATTCCATATTCGGCAAGATACTGGTTTGGAATAAATTTTTTAAGGACATCAAAATCCAGGGTGTTGGCTACAAATTTGGCATCAACTGTAAGCGTGTCGTTAAGCCCAAAAGTCCCTTCCATAGCCAAATCGATCCCTTTAGTATTTATCAGCAACTTTTTGATAGTGGCATCATTGCCCGCGTAATCCATTGATAGATTCGCAGTGAATGGTGCCATCTGGCCAACTTTTGCTCCATCAAAAAGATCGGTGTATTCATCGGGAATATATTTTTGCAAAGTGCCAAAATCCAGGGTAAGCGCTTCAAAATTAAGGTCAACAACAAGCACATCGCCAAGCCTTACGGTTCCTTCCATACCCAAATTAATACCTTCGCTGCTTATTAATAACTTTTTAAAGGCAACTTCATCATCCTCATACTCCAGTTCAAATTTTACGGTACACGATTTCATCTGATCAACCTTAGTATCTTCGAAAAGCATTTTGCTTAAAATAAAGCTGCCTTCCGTTTTGCCTGAATAAATATCGTTTTTGGTTTTGGCCTTGAGGGTAATTTCAGGGATATACACTTGCGCACCCATATTGGCCGAGCTGTCGTAATAGTTAACGCGAATATTCTCCAATTTTAGTTTATCGGCGCTAAGGTCGAGGGGAGCTGCTTTAGCATCGTTCGGGTTTACCGGGATAGTATCGATAACGCTTGTTGTATCAGCAAAAGCATCCATTAGAAAGTCGATGTTTGATTTCCCACGTTTATCTACGATATAGTCAAAATCCAGGCCGGAGATTTCCGCCTTATCAATGGTGTAAATTCCATCAATCAAATCCCAGGTATCGAGGCCTACTTTTAAACTGTGGATGAATAATAGCGTGTCTCCATTTTTACTATTGGGGTCGCCAATCCAAAAGTCGTTTATTTCGGCACTAAGCCTTGGGAATGAAAAAAGCGGAATTAGCGCAACTTTACCAATCGACATGGGAGCGTCTATCTCGCCTTCCAGCTTTTCGATGGCAAAAGAAGCCAGTTCGCTTTCAAACATTTTAGCGCCAAGCACCAGCAAAACCATAAAAAGAATAATCGAAACTATAGTAATGCTCGTGATTTTCAGTGTCTTTTTCCAAATCTTCATGGTATCCCTTTTCGTTTATTATTTAACAATCGATTCCTGCTCTGGTTCAGGCAAAATTAGAATAAATTTTGTGTTCAGAAATTGATTTCCATATTTTGAAAAGGCACAATAATGCAAGCAACAAATAGCCTGAATGGTTAGCTGACGGATCGGGGTTAAAAAAATATACCATCTCATTTTTATTGATCGGCTATGGCTACGGTAGAATAATTAATTTTGTGCGATGGATGCAGATAATACTACAAATCAGCCACAGGAGCAGCCCAACAACCCCACGCATGGGGTTAAGTTGGTGGATATGCTGGAGTTTTTGGTGGCAAAATACGGTTGGGAAGAATTGGAAACAAGAACCAACATTCACATTTTTGGGAATAACACTACCATTAAATCGAGCCTTAATTTCTTACGAAGAACACCCTGGGCCAGGGAGAAGATAGAAGGTATGTTCTATTATGACATGAGAAAAATGAAAGGTTGATACTTGCTCTTTATGAAAAGCCCCGCTGCCTCAAATTTTTCCAAAGTCGGCTATTTAGAACCCGTCTTTAAAGTGATTGAATTTGAGATTTCTCCTTTCAAAACTTTGCTTCGCTTCGTTTTTCCAGTCGTGCCATAGGCATCCCTACGGGTAAATGACAAAACCCCGGGCTGTGAAAGGAGTGGGTGAAAGTGGGCGCTTCGCGCCCACTTTCACCCACCCACATAAAAACCTGCGCCTTGTCATTTCGATGCCACATGTGCGGCAAGAAATCTATTTTTTTAATGATGACTTTATGGAAACGTACTATTCAGCCATCGAAACCCATATTTTTAGCTCTTGTATTTTTATTTATAGACACACTTATAAGCAGTTTGCTCGATTACTTTTACCTTGAACTTTTTATCCTTTTCAACCACAAACGTTTCGAAAGGTTTGTAGCTTTTCCATTCGGTTTCGCCGGGAAGCTGCACCACCAGTTGGCCCGAAACAACAGTCATGTATTCAATGGAGGAAGTTCCGAATTCATATTCGCCGGGAGCCATTATCCCCGCGGTTACTGCACCTTCGCTGTTTTTAAATGCCATTGATTTTACTTTGCCGTTAAAATACTCGTTTACTTTAAACATAGCTTGATTGATTTGTTATTTTATAAATTATTTTCCGGGCAAAGATATTAATCTCAAAACTTTAATTCATTAAATTTCTTATCATTGCCAAAATTTAGCGTATGAAAATAATATCGTGGAATGTAAACGGGATCAGGGCGGTTGCCAAAAAAGATTTTTTTCGTGATTTTGAATTGATGGCACCTGATATGCTGTGCCTTCAGGAAACCAAGGCCCAGGACAACCAGGTAGCCGAAACCTTGTTTGGCATCAATGATTATAAAATGTATTCGAATTCAGCAGAGAAGAAAGGCTACTCGGGGACGGCCATACTATCGAAAACCGAACCCATCAGTGTTTCTCGTGATATAAACATAGCAGTTCACGATACCGAAGGACGCGTACTTTGCCTTGAATACGAATCCTTTTTCCTGATAGATGTATATGTACCCAATTCGGGCAACGATTTGAAAAGGTTGGACTATCGCCAGGAATGGGATCTGGCATTTTTTTCTTACCTGAAAAACCTGGAAAAAACGAAACCCGTAATCGTTTGCGGCGATTTTAACGTGGCCCACAAACCCATCGACCTGGCACGCCCCAAGCCCAATTACAACAAAAGCGCAGGATATATGCAGGAAGAAATTGATGGCATGGATCGTTTTACCCAGGGCGGACTGGTTGATACTTTCAGGCATTTTTACCCCGAAAAAGAAGCAGCTTATTCGTGGTGGAGCTACCGTGCAGGCGCAAGGGCAAACAATGTTGGCTGGAGAATTGATTATTTTCTGGTAAGCCAGGCTTTGATGCCATCGCTAAAAGATGCTTTTATTTTGAATGAAGTTTTGGGCTCCGACCATTGCCCGGTAGGGATTGAGATTGCATAATGGGTTTCCTGTTGTTTTAGTGGAGTGGTGTTGAGCGAAGCTGCCTGCCCCGACCCTTCGGGGAAATCCCGCTTTTGCGGGAGAGTAATGGAGTGGTGGAGTAATGGAGTGGTGGAGTTCCCGGGGGTAATTCATCGGATGACTAACAACCGATCAGGAGTCATCCCGGGTCTTCGGTTTGGAATATATTCCGGATTCCAGCCCCAGTCTTCACGGGCAAGTGTGTATGAATGGTATGTCGGTTTCTTAAACCATAAACCTTTTCCACGAAACCACAGTACCGTTGCTCCGTTCCTGGCCTGCATCCCCGCCATATACCACTGTTTTGTTTAGGTTGGTTTTGCCCGAAAGTTGTTGGAAATAATCCAAGCCCTTAAACATTTTCGACATGATTGTTTGTGTGGCCTTAATTTCACAAATTCGTATGCCCTCGTCACCATCAAGCAACAAGTCAATTTCATGGCCAGCAGAATCCCGCCAAAACCATACTTCCGTAGTAGCGTTGTTGTGGCTAATTTTTTTTACCACATCAGCAATCACCATATTTTCAAATAAGTTGCCCTTTGCGGGATGACTTATTAACTGTTCAGGTTTATTAAATTTTTGGAGGAAAGCCAACAAGCCAGTGTCGTAGAAATATAATTTTGGGGACTTTATGATTCGTTTGCTGAAATTTTCGAAATAGGGTTGCAACAGGAAAACGATATAGCTGCTTTCGAGTGTAGAAAGCCAGGCTTTTGCAGTAGGCTGTGAAATGCCACAATTTTTGGCCAGGTCGTTAAGGTTGAGCAACTGCCCGGCCCTTGCCGCACACAAGCCAACAAAATTCCGGAAAAGCCGCAGGCTTTTTATCGATAAAAGCGAACTCACATCGCGCTGTACATAAGTTTGTAGGTAATTATCGTAAAATGTTTTTGATGGAATCTCCCGGTCATATATTGCCGGGTAAAATCCCCTGATCATGTTTTCAATATAACCTTCACTCAATAAACCTGAATTGGATAACTCCTCAATATCAAATGGAAATAATTTAAACAAGGCAACCCTTCCGGCAAGGCTTTGCGTGATGCGTTCCAGCAATAAAAAATTTTGAGAACCCGAAATAATATACTGCCCCATTTGTTTTTTTTCATCCACAATGGTTTGCATGTACGAGAACAAAGCTGGTGCTTGTTGAATTTCATCAATGATAACACGGGAATCATACTGTTTAAAAAAACCGTTGGGATCGTTTAAAGCAAAATCCCTGTTATCAGGATTTTCAAGACTCACATAACGATAATCATCGAAAAGATGCCTGAGCATTGTGGTCTTTCCCGATTGCCGCGGACCCGTAACTGCCAGAACAGGATATTTAGTAATAAAGGCTCTAATTGCTTGTTGAAGTGTTCTTTCTACAATCATTGTTTTTAACTTTTTTGACTGCAAACATACACCTAATATTAAAATTGCAGCACCTTATCTTTGAATTTACGATACTTTAACTTTGAAATTACATACGTTATACTTTGAAATTACATGTCCTCAACTTTGAATATACATGACTTAAATTTTGAATTTTCGTGGAAACAAAAAAGCCACCCCGCAAAGAGTGGCTTTAATACCGCGTAGTCAGGGTTTGACCTTAAGTCAAGCCCTGACAAAAAAATTGAAAGCATTGTTGCATTAGCCTGCCGCCAGGGCTTGGGCGGTAAAAGGCAGGTCTGTCAAGGATAAAAATGATTTTGGGTAGAAAATATTTAATTACTTTTGTAAGCATTCAAATTCTTATGATATGGCAATAATAAAGGAATATACTGAAAAAGAAAAACGGTGGGTAAAACCTGGCGATATTGAATATGATACATTTATGAAAGGTATTGCCGAAGCCGAAAAAGGCACTTTTTATTCAGTGCAGAAATCAATGAAAAATTTTGAAAATTGGCTGAAAAAAAGAGAAAAAAAGTAGAAGTTTCTGATCTGTTTGAAAAGGACTTGTTTGCTGTTTTTGAATACGGCGAAGAAATATTCGGGCAAACAGCAGCCAGAAGTTTTATTGCCGATATTTATTCGAGGATATGGAGTTTAGACGAACAATACCTGCTACACCCCGAATGTAGGCACTTACCCACGAAAGACCACAGATACCGTAATATTATCCTTGCTTCCTACCTGATTATATACAGGGTTACGGAAAATACAGCAGAGGTTTTAAGAATTCTTCACGGACATTCAAGCATAAGAAAAATTAATTCGGCACGAAGTGTAAATACCGATCAATAACAAAAAAAGCCACCCCGCAAAGAGTGGCTTTTTTGCCGTATAGTCAGGGTTTGACTATAAGTCAAGCCCTGACTGTCAAGACCCGTCAAGCCCTGACTGTTAATCTTTAAATTATATCAACCCCTTCTCATGTTTTTCTTTAATCACTTTTAGCATGTCCAGGGCCTTATGGTCGGAATCCCATTTCGGGTTCCAGCCCCACTCTTCGCGGGCGGCGGTGTCGTCCATTTCAATTTCATAATAAATTTGGGGGTATAATACTTTGGAAATTTGGGTATCTTTGTGAAAAGAATTTATTAAAAATGATTGATTATAAAAAAATAATTAGCAGTAATCCAAACAAACGATTTGGTAAGCCTTGCATACGGCAAACACGAATTACCGTGTATGATGTTTTGGGCTGGTTAGCTGCCGGAATGAGTTTTGAGGAAGTATTAAACGACTTCCCCGAATTGGACATGAACGACATCCGTGCATGTTTGGCCTTTGCCGCCGACCGCGAAAGGAAACTCCAAAAAGCATCATGAAACTGTTGTTTGACCAAAACATTTCCTACAGAATTGTGAAAAATGTTTCAGGCAGATTTCCCGGGTGTTTGCATGTATCTTCCTGTGGGTTAAATGATGCTGAAGATACTGCAATATGGTCTTTTGCCAAACAAAACAATTACACCATTGTAACAAGCGATTCCGATTTTTATGATTTGGCTCTGGTCAGGGGTATTCCACCAAAAATTATCTGGATTCGCGAGGGTAATTTATCAACACCCGAATTAGGCGATCTTTTAGTGGAGAAATACCAGGTTATTATTTCGTTTATGTCTGGTGAAGGAGCTTCAGAAGATAATGCTTGTTTGGAGCTATGATTATCATGTAATAAGCAGGCTCGTTTTTGCACAAAAAAACCAACAATCCGAACCATCTTGATCCGGATTGTTGGTTTCCTTTACAATTGTCGCCCGGTGAATTGCCCCCGGGGAAACTTGCTGCGTAGTCAGGGCTTGACTTTAAGTCAAACCCTGACTGTCAAGACCCGTCAAGCCCTGACTGTATCTGAGATTTAAATTAATCCCTTCTCGTGTTTTTCTTTGATCACTTTGAGCATATCCTGGGTCATGCGGTCGAGGTCCCATTTTGGGTTCCAGCCCCACTCTTCGCGGGCGGCAGTGTCGTCCATTTTGTTGGGCCACGATTCGGCAATTCCTTGTTTTACTTTATCCACATCATAATCCATAACAAAATCAGGATAGTATTTTTTGATGGCGTTGTAAACAATTTCAGGGTCGAAACTCATGGCCGTAATGTTAAAGCAGTTGCGGTGCTTGAGTTTCGTTGGGTCGGCTTCCATCAGGTCGATGGCTGCATCAATAGCATCGGGCATGTACATCATATCCAGGAAAGTTCCTT
>Ga0208900_1001995_pt1 | contig 9962 bp, 9 predicted proteins | sample AntAceMetag02UKK_FD_184763 | JGI IMG/M metagenome (GOLD analysis project Ga0208900, IMG submission 184763) | Saline lake microbial communities from Ace Lake, Antarctica - Antarctic Ace Lake Metagenome 02UKK (SPAdes) (version 2) | ecosystem: Environmental > Aquatic > Non-marine Saline and Alkaline... | reverse complement strand
CTGGGGACTTGCGAGCGTTAATCCCACGCACCCGTTAGGTTTACTACATGCCCGGCACACCAATAGCTAAACTCATACTGAGTTTTTTGCTTGACAACAATATTGTGAAAAAAACATCTTTACAAAACAACCCGGTACGGGTTGCGGTATTGTAGCAAAGTGGTTTCCCAGTCAGGGGCAAAAACCCGGCACGGGTTTCGCAAATCATAAATTCAAATACAAGAAAGTCAACTGTAAATACATGGGAAATAAAACCGCGGAGGGCGCAGAGGTGAACTTCCTGAGGGAAATCGTGCTGAAATCGGAAGACCTAACAGGTTTCTAAAACCTGTTAGGTCTCTTTCTATTATCTTCCAATTTCTAAGCTCTCCCTGTCTCCCCTCTATTTCCTCCCCTCTTCCCTTACTCCACAACCAACTTCCGGCTCACTTGATTTCCTTCTGAAGAAACGGTGAGCACATACACGCCGGACCCAAAACCTGAAACGTCAATACTGATTGGGTGGGAACCGGGTTGATATGAAATAGTTGGTAAGGAAAGGACTTTTTGACCTGTTAGGTTATGAACAGCTATTTCCAAAATCCTACTATCAAAAATATTAATATTTATTGTAGCTGTGCTTGAAGAAGGGTTTGGGTTTGGTCCTGAAACCAGGATTCCCCTTTCATATTTCAAATTCGTTTCATCAAGCCCTACACCAATAGCATCAATTTTGAAATCTGTGATGTATTTATACTGTACCGGGTCGGTGAGCACTTCAGGGTTCATTTCCTGGTAGCTTAATGGTATTGTAAACTGCCAATCATCAAGCAAAACATAATGCGATAAATTATGAAAATATGCCTGCCACATGCCTTCTGAAAACTCGGTGACATTATAGGGCATATCCTGGCCATTATTTCCTGTCAAGGTTCCATTCATTAATTCAAGGCCCCTGCAATAGATATTCGGTTGGTTGTTTTCTTCAACCCCGGGTAAATCGGTATCGTTCCAGGTCACAAACATAAAAATGCCGTCCCAGCTTGAAGCAATTTGAATACGGTTGTCTTCGGTCACTTCCTCAAAAGTCCCCCTGAAAGTTTTCATCCTTCCCAGCTCAAATCCTTTCCAGTTTCCGTTGTTATCGAGGGTGAGGTCGAAGGGTGCTATAAAGGTATTTCCTGTGGTTGGCGACTGGGCGCTTACTATTGAATAGGGTTCAGCGCCCGTGATGCCTACTACTACAGCAATATGTGGGTTGCCCCAAAAGTCAACATGCAAATCGAAATCGTAGGCAGTAGTAAACTCAATAGCATTTCGGTCGGGAACGTAAGCGTACAATTCTTCCAGTTCTTCATCCGAAAGAAAATCCTTTACCCCATCAATCCCGTTTTCGCCGGCAATGGCTACCGAAATGGGGCCTTCCCAGATTTGGCCGGCATCTGTGGTTTTCCAAAGGATTGGGTAAAACGAGCGGTCTGTAGAAATAGGCACACTTCCACCATCAGTAATAACGGCTATCCATCCAATGTTCCCATCGGGTGAGAATGCAATTTTGTTATCCAAGGGTATTTGGTTGATGACCGTAGGTAATTCCAATGAATTGATTGTATATTCAAAATCATCAATGCCGGCATTCCATATTCCATGTGAAGTAATTACGTCACCCAAATACGTTCCCTCGTCGCCACTCATGTCTTGCCAAATCGAGAAATCACTTGCCCATACATCCCCAAGCCTGGTAATTGTGAATCCTTTTGGGGTATTAAAAACCAGGGAATCATTTGGTGACCAGGAAATCAAATTCCGGGTAGTGTCAGTTTGGTCGCCAATATTTGCCCTGCCATGCATGTAATATCCCCAAAGCGGTCCACTATTTGAGTAACAATTTAACATCGGCGCGAAAAATTCCACGTAAGCTTCATCCGGGTTTTGATTGCCGGGAGGGTTATAAATAGCGGCATTTGGATAACGAGCAGCTTCCAGGCAATATATTCCGGGCCCTGCAGGCTGGGCAATAAAACATTCAATTTGATTTTCCCAGGTCAGGCCACCATCTTTTGAAATATCATATCCCAGGTCGCCAGAGTATCCATTCGGGTCTAATCCCCCTCCCATACGGTGGAAATGCATAATAGTGTTTAAATCCTGGTCGGCCCAAAGAAAAGTCCGCTGCCCTCCATCGAAACCGTAGCTGAATCCATTGCTGGATGTCCCGACATCAATTACATTAACAAAATCAATCCCTTTTTTGGGAGGTACGGGTTTTAAGGTTTTCGAAATATGTGCCGCCTGGTTTTGTAAAGCACTTTCCTGAATTTGATATTCGGGTGCGTTTACGGTTTTAAGTCCTGGATTGGGGATGATTTGCTGTTGACTGAAGAGAGCCATACAAACAAACACCGCTGCTAAAAGAAAGATGGCTTTTTTCATTTGTATCTGATTTTGATAAGTGCTGACAAATATAACGAAAAACGCTACATATCCCAAATAAATGCTAATGTTCATGGTTATTTCTTACCCTGCCCTATCAGCACCCAAACATCTTTCGTTCTTTTATAGAGTCAGGCTTTCTCAAAACAAGCTTATTTTTGCCACAGATTTCTCTGATTAGCACAAATTTTCATTAATGAATAATTTGTTAAATCTGTGGCGAATTTGCGTTTATTGACAGATACTAACCACGCAATTATCATTTTTAGTATCTTTGTAATGAACGCTCAGCAATTGAGAATAATATGGATTTTGAATGGAATGAAAATAAAAATTTATCAAACCACCTAAAACATGGGATTGACTTTGAGGATGCGAAGCAAGCATTTGTTGATAAAAACAAGCTTTATTCGGTTGATAAAAGAAGCGACTATGGTGAGATTAGATACATTCTAATTGGGAAAATGTTTAATGCAATAATTGTGGTTGTCTATACTCAAAGGGAAAGTAATTTTAGGATAATATCCGCCCGATTGGCAAGTAAAAACGAACGGAAGTATTATTTATTTATGAAAAAGGAGGAATTATGAAAGTGAGTTATATTACAGTAAAAAAGGCGTTAACGCTTATCAATGCAAATGAATTTACCCCTCATTATAAAGTCAGGTTCAAAAATGAAAAAGTGAAAGTTAACGATGCTATTATCTTAGGAAGGAGTGGAATTGAAGTTCCGGGGGAGATAATTGAATATGATGATAAAGCCACTGATTTTTCCGATATATCGGAAATTACTGATAAAGATATTCTGGAAGGAAAAATAAAATGGACAATAAAGGCTGACATACCTTTAGACAAAGAAGTTACCGACTGGATAAGAAAAGAAAACATAAACGTAAACGAATTTGCAGCGAAACTAATTCGGAACTTTTACGAGAGCATTAAATCCTTGCCAAACAATGCAGCAATGTAAAAACATCCACACTTTATCTTTTACTTGCGTTTAAAACTGTCAATCCAATAATCTCATCTTTCTCATAACGGATTATTATCTCATCTTCGGTCATTTCAGAATGGTCGGCATAACTGGGTTTTTTAAAATGCATGTATAATATGTCTGCTTCCTGATCATAATTTGTCCATACATTTTTATGTTTCATAAAATATGGCAATACCGGCTTCAGTTCTTCTATAGCTATTTTCCTCGCGATAATATTATCAAATTCACTCATCATCAAATTTCCAAATCAACCCATCACCAAATTTTCAAATCGACTTAGCGGATCTTATCAAAATCGATACTAATATCCTTGTTGTTTTTAAAATCGTAGAGGGTGAGTTGTCTCAAGCGGTAGTAATTGACCCAATAATCCTGCAATGATTTGATAAAACTAATTGTTGAGTTGTCCTTATCAACCTGTGCAACATTAAGGTCGGTAATGCTAATTTTATCAATCATATACCTCTGCTTCGATACTACGTAACCTTTTTGCGCCACGGTATCAGCCTTAGCAGCAATTTGGAGTTGACGCGGCTGCATTTTGAAGTACATCACCTCAAGATAAATACTTTGTGTAAAGTCGATCTGTTCCTGTTCCACAGCAGTCCTGGTTATTTCGCGCTCTGATTCAGCAATTTTTATATTTCCCTTGGCCAGGCCCCAATCAAGGATGGGTACGTGTATCCCAAAACTCAATTGCTGGGTTTGCTGTGGGTCCTGATATGCCTCACCAAACTGCAATCCTTGTTGTGTCATACCATATTGAGCAAACAATCTTGCTTCAAACCTATCCGTACGTTTAGCAAAATTAACACCCATGTCCGCCTCAATCAACCTGCGCTCAAAACCAAGGCTGACTGAATTATTTTCGATGGCCTTGGCAACAGCTTCGTCAACAGGAATGTCAAAAAAGACGATATCTTTAACCGGAGGGATAAGTTCAATGGCCTGATCATCCTGCAAGCGCAAATATGATTTTAGCCTCGACATCCTGTCTTCAAAATTGATACTGCTGGTTTCTACCTCCGACTCGGCACGAAGCAATTGCAACTCCAACTGCAAAAGGTCATTCTCGGGTATCTTCCCCAGGTTATAGCGGCCAATGGCAATTTTATACAAAGTATCGTAGTTGGCATATTTTTGATCGGCTATCTTTTTCTGTATTTGTGATACCAAAAAATTAAAAAAGTAATTGCTTGCCGTGATCGATATTTGCTCAACATTTTCAAGATATTTTTGCTTTGCTTCGGCGTACTTAATGGGGTCTATTTTTTTCGACCAGCGATATTTGTTAAAAGTGAAAATATCTTGTGAGTAGCCAATGTTGAGCGGATTAGTTAAATAAGAAGTAAGTGCAGTATCCAAATAATCGATACGTTGAATGTCGGAAGATAAAAAGACCCGTCCACCCGTCAACCCAATGTTTTTGCTAAACGAAAGTGCTGCAGAAGTGTTGACCTGGGCAGATTCAAAAAAGTAATCGTTACCGCCAAAACTCTCTTTAACAATTTGCCGTTGAAAATTGGGTAACATTGCGTCAAAGTTTAATTTCGGAAGGAGTTCCGCTTTATCAGCACGAAATTGCCAGAAACTTTTTAAAAAATTATTTTTTGCCGAAAGGGCATCCGGCGATTGTTCCTGTGCAATATCTATCACCTGCTCAAGGGTGTATTGTTTGGAGAGGGTTTGGCTGTAACTATTCAAACACAGACCTAAGGTTAAAAAAAGTACTAGGGCTATGTTGAGTTTATGATAATTCATACTCGTATGTTTTATTCTTCCTCACTATTTGCCAAATGAAAGAATTCATCAAGTTTTAGTTCAAGAAGTTTTTTGTCAATAAGTTCAGTCTCATATTTCGCAACCATTGCCGGCGACATCGTTCTATTCAATGCGTATTCAACAATTTTCGCATCCTTGCTTTTGCACAGAATTATACCGACACTTGGCTTTTCATGTTCCTTTTTTAGATCTCTGTCAAGGGCTTCGAGATAAAACTCCATTTTACCAAGATGTTCAGGTTTAAAATCTGTAATCTTCAAGTCAAAAGCTACAAGGCATTGCAAATCTCTATGGAAAAAAAGTAAGTCAACATTGAAGTCTTTGTTCCCAACAGGCAACCTATATTCCTCCCCAATAAACGCAAAGTCTTTCCCAAATTCTATAATAAAATCTTTTAAATGTAAAACTATTTTCTTTCGTAAGTCTTTTTCTGAATGTACTTCTGGCAGTGACAGAAACTCAAGGACATAATTATCTTTGAAGGTAGTAATGGATTTTGGATGAGTTTCTCTCATCACTGCTGAGAGATTTTCATTTGCAAGTAGAACTCTTTCAAAAACACCACTATCAATTTGACGTTCAAGCTCCCTTGAACTATATCTTTCCTTAATTGCCAGCTGGATATAAAAAGCTCTCTCTTTATCTGATGTTGACTTTGAAAAAATCATTAAATTATTCGTCCAACTTAATTCTCTCAGCACTGATGAGAGTTCTATATTAGCTGCATAAATTTCATAAAACTGCTTCATCCTCCACAAATTCTGTGAGAAAAAACCTTTAACATCAGGGATTTTACTGTAAATATATTTTGACAGGTTTGTCACAACACCTTTTCCCCACTCAGATGAATTAACTCTATCGCTTATATAATTTCCAATATTCCAGTAAAGCTCTATTAACTGACTATTTACTGCAAGAATAGCTTTTTCTCTAGCAGCCGAAATCATTAGTAATATGTCGTCAAAATGCTTTTCTATTTCCATAGCACAAATACTAAAGAACTTTTTCTAAAAATAATTTTGGTCAAAAATTGGTAATTCAACATACTAATCATGCCTCAACGAAGTCACCGGATCCTGTCGTGAAGCTTTCCGGGCGGGCATCAGGCCAAAAACAATTCCCACCGTGGCTGAAACGCCAAATGAAATAAAAATTGACATCGGCGAAACAATGGTTAAAATATCGGCAAACTGCATGATCAGACGAGCCAGCACTACTCCAAGAATAATCCCGATAAATCCACCTGAAACACTAATAATGGTTGCCTCGGCAATAAACTGGAAAACAATATCACTTCTTCTGGCGCCTATAGCCATTCGCACACCGATTTCACGGATGCGTTCCATTACTGATGCCAACATAATATTCATGATGCCAATGCCACCCACGATAAGCGAAATACTGGCGATGGCACCCAATACGATATTGAAAATATCTTTGGTGCGTTGCTCCTGCTTCAACAACAACTCGGGTACTTTCACCTCGAAGTCTTTTTTATCGTTGTGCCTGCGGAGCAACATGCGGTTGATGATGGTAGCGGTTTCGCTCAGGTAATCGCTATTGTTCATCTGTACGATGATCTTGTCAAGCTGGTGGCTTTGCAGGGCAGCCTGGTCGGCACTTGAGGACATGGCAAAGTCGCCAAAAAACATAAATGAAGTTCCACCATCGTCAGGCTGAACCTGCGAGCGGTCTTTGTAGCGCAACAGCAGTGTATTGATGGGCGTAAAAATTGTATTGCTGAATTCGCTTACCCCCAAATCTTTGGTGGCAGTTTCGGATACCATCCTGCTTTTCAACACACCAACAACTTTAAGCCAGATACCCCCGCACTTGATCATTTTGTTAAGGGGGTTTTCAGTTTTAAAAAATCTTGATTTTACTTCAGGTCCGATGACACAAACCCTGGCACCATTTTTTACCTGGTGCTCATTAAAATACTTTCCTTCCTGCAGTTCCAGGCCAAATACTTCAAAAAAATCAGGCATTACACCTGAGAATTTTGCCGAACGCCTGACGCCATCTTTAATAACATAAGCTGTATAAACCACTTCCGGGCTAATGCGCTCGATGCCGGGAATAACTTCACGAATACTTTCGACATCCATCATGGTTAAACCAGGCGAAAATTTTGTAGGGCTTCCTTCTGCGTCACTACTTTCGCCATCTTCTCCTCCACCTGGCCCATCGGTCTGGTAGCTTAAATCGGCCACGGGTGAGATAACAATATTGTTCACCCCCACCATTTTCATCTGTTCAAGGATTTCCTGTTGGGCACCATTGCCAATGGCCATCATAGCGATAACCGCAGCCACACCAAAAATAATCCCGAGTGCAGTAAGTATCGACCGGAATTTATTGATGAATACTGCTTCGTACGCGGTATTCAGGTTGTAACCGTGCCTTTTTATTGATTCCTTGCTAATCATCAATACGCTGGATTTTCAGGGCATCACTATCCTCGGGAACCGTAAGATATACCTCGTCATCAGCTTTCAATCCTTTTACCACAATGATCTCGTTCTCGTTGCTTTCGCCGGTAATAATCTCCTGCTTGATAATGGAGCGACGCCCATCGGTAAAAACATAAGAAACCGAATCGGTATTGAAAAGTGCTTCGAGGGGGATGAACAAGCTCGAATCGATTATGGCGGTAATGATTGAATTTTTGGTAGTCATAGCCGGCCTTAAAATTGAATCAGTACCCTGGACATTGATAACAATTTCGAATACTTTGGCATTTGAACCCTGCTTTGTTTCGCCGATATTGGCTACTTCCATCACTTCTCCGTTATAGCTTTTCTCGGGGAAGGCATCCACGCCTATTTCAACCCCTTGTCCTTTAGAGATTTTACTAATGTCGATTTCGTTAACAAAGGTTTTAATGATCATATGACGAAGGTCGGGTAAAGTGGCTACCACAGGATTCCATTGAGAAATAGTACCACCAACTTTTTTCTTAGCTCCGTTCCAGTCTCTCGCGTAAATTACCATTCCATTTTTTGGTGCATAGACAGTAAATTGCTCAAGTACCTCAAGCATCCGGTCTTTTTCACGAAGTCTTTGCTGGAGTGTTGCATTAACTTCCTGCATCTCCGCAGCGGCTTTTTCCACTTCAAGATCGTAATTTTCCAGAGTTTGTAAATAAGTCCGTTCTGCCTTTTCAAGGTTGATCTTTGCCTGGCGTTGTGTGGCCGGTGGTTCAAATTTCGATTGGTCCACTTCTATTTGCCGTTCTTCCAGGCCAAATTTCAGGTTAACCAAATCGTCGCGCTTGCGACGGAGGTTGAGGGTGGTGTCGAGCAGGGTTTTTGTAAATTGCGATTCAAGCTTTTCCAGTTCGGTTTCCAGATCTTTGAGGCTGTTTTCAATTTCAGTCCGGTCGAGTTTAGCAACATAATCACCCGAATCGACAATGGTGCCTTCTGCAACCAGGTCATCAATCTTTATATCATTAATGCGGATTCCTTTTGAGCGAAGGTTCTGTGGCCCCATTACATTTACAGAATTCTCAGCTTGTAATTCCCCGGTTGTGGTCACTGCAATTACAAACTCGCCGCTTTGCACCGGTACCTTTATCATGTTGGTAGCAGGCCCTGATTTTCCGGTAAACTGCCAGATGATAAGCAAAATTATTGCCAGTGCAATGAGTGGAATAAGAACTTTCTTTTTCATGATGATGGTTTAAAGAGGGTTACAAATGCAAAAATACTGACAATATGTGAATCAGGTTTATTCTTTCATAAATTCATCAATAATCATTTCGATGCTGATACGCTCGGCTTCTGCTTTGTAATTTCTAACGATGCGGTGTCTCAAAATAGAGATGGCAACTTTTTTAACATCTTCAATATCGGGCGAATACTTGCCATTGATGGCAGCATGACATTTTGCCCCAACCACCAAATATTGCGATGCGCGCGGGCCAGCTCCCCATGTGAGGTATTGGTCGGCCCAGGGGTGTGAACCCTCACGTCCGGGCCTGGTTTTAGTCGCCAACTTTACAGCAAATTCGTACACATTATCCGGTACCGGTACTTTGCGGATCAGGTTTTGGAAAAACAAGATTTCTTCGGCATGAAGCACAACTTCTGGCTTACCCTTGTAAGTAGTAGTAGTGGTTTTTACAACATCAATTTCCTCTTGCACCGAAGGGTAATCGAGCCATATATTGAACATAAAACGGTCTAACTGTGCCTCGGGCAATGGATAAGTACCTTCTTGTTCAATTGGGTTTTGGGTGGCCAGCACAAAAAAGGGCTCCGACAATTTATAAGCTTTACCGGCAACTGTAATGGCCTTTTCCTGCATCGCCTCTAATAGTGCCGACTGGGTTTTTGGCGGAGTACGGTTAATCTCATCGGCAAGGATGATATTTGCAAAAACCGGCCCTTTGTTAAACTTGAAACTTCTGTTTTGGTCCAAAATTTCGGTGCCAATAATATCTGAGGGCATCAGGTCGGGGGTAAACTGAATACGACTATAGCTTAACCCCAGCACTTTTGAAATGGTATTTACCAATAAAGTCTTAGCCAGGCCGGGAACACCAATCAATAATACGTGGCCATTGCTGAATATCGAAATAAGTACATTTTTAACTACTTCGTCCTGCCCAACGATGACTTTCGAGATTTCTTTCTGTAGGAGTTTTATCTTTTCGCCAAAGGCGTCAATTGCTTCAACATCTGATTTGTATTCCATATAATAGTAAGTTGGGTTGTTTCTAAATTATAATGCTTGAATGTGTGAATAATTGAATTTTTGAATTTTT
>Ga0208900_1001993_pt1 | contig 9962 bp, 7 predicted proteins | sample AntAceMetag02UKK_FD_184763 | JGI IMG/M metagenome (GOLD analysis project Ga0208900, IMG submission 184763) | Saline lake microbial communities from Ace Lake, Antarctica - Antarctic Ace Lake Metagenome 02UKK (SPAdes) (version 2) | ecosystem: Environmental > Aquatic > Non-marine Saline and Alkaline... | reverse complement strand
GGGGTAACATGAGTGGAGCCGGCCAGCAGTACCGCTCTTCTGACCGCGTTTTTCAACTCCCGAATGTTGCCGGGCCAGCGGTAGTTGAGCAGGTCTCTCATCGCCTGGGCGGCAAACCCTTTTATTTTTTTGTCGAACTCATCATTTGCTTCCTTTAGAAAATGCCTGGCCAGGAAGGGGATATCATCTTTTCTCTCTCGGAGAGGAGGGAGATCGATGTGAAATTCATTCAGCCGGTGAAAAAGATCTGGCCTGAACCTTCCCTGCCGAACGACCTCCGATAAAGGGGTATTCGTAGCCACAATAATACGCACATCTATCTTTATATGTTTCTTGCCCCCCAGGCGGTAAAGTTTCCTCTCCTGGATAACTCTCAAGAGTTTCATCTGCATATTCTCGGAGAGATTCGTGATTTCATCTAAAAATAAAGTGCCCCCGTCAGCCTGCTCAAATTTACCAGTCATCTTCGCGTCCGCGCCGGTAAAAGCCCCTTTTTCATATCCGAAAAGTACACTTTCGGCCAATGTCCCCGGGATGGTGCCGCTGTCTACTGCGATAAAAGACTTGTTCTTCCGGACACTGTTCTGATGAATCAGATGGGCGATCAATTCCTTGCCCGCGCCACTTTCGCCCTGGACGATCACGGTCATATTAGTAGGAGCTATTACTTTGACCTGGTTCAAAACCTGCTTTATTTGAAGGCTGTCTCCCATAACATCTTCTAAGACAATCTCCTCCCCCAGTCTCTTTCTCAGGATTTCTACTTCCCTGCTTAAATATTGAGTCTGGAGAGCCCTCTTAACCAGAAGAACCAGATCCTCGTTGTCAAATGGTTTGGTGATGTAATCAAACGCACCTAACTTCATTGCTTTTACCGCCCCTCTGACTTCGCCGAAGGCGGTAAGCATTATTACGATCACATTCTTGTCAATTTTTTTTATTTTTTTTAATACCTCCATCCCATCCTCACCCGGGAGCTTGATATCCAATAAAATCAGGCTTGGCGCGTCTTTTTTAACCGCTTTCAGCGCTTTTTTCCCATCAGAGACGGTTATGGTATGGTATCCTTCCTCCTTCAGAATATTGGAAAGGATCCAGCGCAAATCCGCGTTATCGTCGACTATTAAGATTGTTTCCATCTTATTTTCGATCAGCCTACTTCCGGGATAGGAAGCCTGACTGTTACCTCTGTTCCCTGATCAAGGGTACTCTTTATTTTAATACTCCCTTTATGGAAGCTTATAATCTGGTGAGACAGAGAAAGCCCCAAACCTACACCGTTTTTTTTCCTGGTGAAGAAAGGATCAAATATTTTATCCATATCTTTATCCGGGATTCCTACCCCGGTATCTAAAAACCGTACTATCATTTCTTTCTCTTCAGGATAAGCGCTGATAAATAATCTTCCCCCCGTTCCCATAGAGTCCAGGGAATTTATTATAAAATTCAAGAACACCTGCTCCAACCGCTTTTCATCCATCATAATCTTCGGCATTCTCCGGGACACCCTCTTGCTCAAGCGCACGTTCTGTTTAATACATCTGGCTTTGGCAAGGCTGCAAACACGTGTTATTACAGTGCTTATCTGGCCCGGATTAAAAATCATTTCACTTGGCCGGGCAAAATTTAATAGATCTTGAATAATTTTATTCGCGCTCCTCGAATTTCTCAATATAAGCCTCATATGTTTTTTAAATTGTTCACTCTGCATCTGCTTGCTGAGGCATAATTGAGCCGAGGCGCTTATATTGCCAAGCGGATTTCTTATCTCATGGGCGATGCCCGCTGCTAATTCTCCGATGCCCGCCATCCTCTCGGAATGAAACAACTGTTCTTCTGTTCGTTTTCGTATCGAAATATCCTTTGCAATGTGAATAGCACCAATAGCTCTACCTTTTTTAACTATAGGTGATATAGTTATCTCCAGATAAATTCCCAGATGAGGTTCAAAAAATTCCCTTATAACCGGAATCTTGTTTTTCATTGCCTGATTAAACAGGCAATCGTTCGGGGGGGCTTTTGCCCCATGGAAAACTTCATAACACTTCATGCCAATCAATTCTTTCGGCTCCATCTTGAAAGCATTTGAACAAGTTCTGTTTATCTGAGTAAGCTCGTAATTTTTATCTATGATCGTAGCCATATCCGAGATGGAGTTAAAAGTCGTTTCCCATTCTTTGGCTAACTTCCTTGACTCTTCCTCCGCCTTCTTACGTTCGGCGATCTCGGCTTGCAGTTTTTCGTTTGCTTTCTTAAGTTCGGCCGTTCGTTTCTCTACCTCTCTTTCCAGATCGGCATACGCTTTTTGCAATGCGGCCTCGGCTTTGCGTTTCTCAATCGCCCTTTTGACAGTCAACAATAACTGATCTAAATTGTAGGGTTTTTCAAGATAGTCAAAGGCGCCCAGATGGATAGCCTCGATAGCCGATTTCTGAGAGGCGTAGCCGGTGAACACGATGCACTCCGTCCTGGGACTGAGTTTTTTTATTTCCTTCATCACTTCCAGGCCGAACATGTTCCCAAGCCTGAGATCTATCAGGGCAACCAAGGGTGCTTCCTTCTTTAACTTAATCAGGGCTTCTTTCCCCGTGGAAGCGGTTATAGATATGTATCCCTTCTTCTCCAGGTACTCTGCCAGGCTTTCCCTCACGCCGGGGTCATCGTCTAGAACGAGAATTTTGTTCTTCTTCATAAATTAGCTCCCGTAGTCTGCCCCAGGGCAGCGCCGCGCCTCTAACCGTGCGTGGCCACCTCATACCTCTCCCTGAACGGCAACCTGTGAATCAGATAAGAGATTTTCACATTTTTCAAATATTTATCCGCCGCATGCTCCAGGCCAATGAACAGAAGGCCGATTTCATGCTCAGCCAGAGTACTCTCTACCCTTTCAGCTATAAACTTGTCCCGCTTGGCAATTAACTCTGATGCCGTCTTCTTGTAATTCTGCATGAACGCTGTCCTCTGCGCTGTATCGGCGAGTTCACATAACCTCTTTAAATTGTTATATTCCTGGATAAGGAGTTCTTTATCCTCCGTTCCCTCCAGTCTTGCTCCTTTCTCGACCAGCTCCAAGATAATCTTGTGATTCGGGCTTCCCATCCCGGCCACTTCACGGACTATCTCCAGTTCCCGGCCGCAGACGGGGAGCCCGTCTTGATATATCTTCAGCTTTTTGAATGGCAAGTTCAGACTGAATATCTTCCCCCGCAGGCCGCTCCAGGTTTCATTTATGACCCTTACGTGCTCCTCCCACTTCCCCGCGCCGTACTTGGCCAGGTATTCTTTTTTCGCGAATTCCGACATGCTCCCCAGGTCGATCTCCGTATGCACTATGGGAATATAGATCAAATTTTTCATCTGTTACCTTCTTGACAGGGCATCTTTGACAATTGATGATATAAGTTTTATGTCGAACGGCTTGGTGATGTATTCTAAAGCACCCAGTTGCATGGCTTTTCTGGCTGAATCCAACGAGCCGTAGGCGGTCATCATAACAACCGCCAGATCTTTTTCTAACTTCCTTATGTGCTCCAACGTGTCTATCCCGTCCATTTCGGCCATCTTGATATCCAGGAGAACCAGGTCCGGCCTGTTCTCCTTGATTTTTCGCAAAGCCGATCGACCGCTGAGGGCGTAAGACGCATCATAACCCTCGTCTTCCAGGATCTCCGTAAGGATTTCGCAGGTATCTTTCTCATCGTCCACGATCAGAATTTTCTTTTTCATCTTTTCTCCTCTTTTTTCTCGCACAGTTTTATCTCCAGGATGTTATTTTGGAAGTGGGTCTTCATTTTTCCGGGGTCGACCATGAACGGGAGCAACATTTCTTTGGCGTATTCTTTCACTCCGGACGTGTCTTTGCCCCGGGCCGATATTTCAAGAATGTCGCCATGTATCTTCAACTGGATATCCTCCTTTTCTTCGACCCCCGGCAGGTAAGCGACAATCACCAGATCGGACACATGCTCCAGGATGCGCATCGCCGGCTCCTTTATGCTCTCCACCATAACATACTTGTCCGCTGAGAAACATCTGGTAAACTTTGGCTTCGGAGCAAATGTCCAGGAACGAATAGGCTCGGTCTTCTCCCAACTGACCGGGCCGGCTACTTTTCTCCCTCCGCCACCGACTTTAATGCTTACCCGGGGTTTTACGGATTTCTTCTGACCACCTCTGCGGGTCCCGGATGAACCGGTGCTTGTTACTGGAGGTATGGATCTAGCCATTGTTCTGTTACTCCTTATTTCCGAGCTTTTACCGGGACCAGTACAGTGAATGTGGTCCCTTTGCCTTCCTCGCTTGTCACTTTTATGGTGCCTCCGAGCTTTTCTATAATTCCATAGGTGATAGAGAGCCCCAGGCCTACGCCTTTACCGGGCGCTTTAGTGGTAAAAAACGGATCGAATATCCTGATCATATCTTTCTCCGATATACCGTGTCCTGTGTCGCTGAATTCAATCTCCACCGCTGTGCCGGACTCCGCTGTCTCCCCGGCCGCCTCTTTAACCCCCTGATTCCGGAGCCTGGTTTTTATTCTCAAACGTCCTCCTTCGACCATAGCATCGCATGAGTTCACGATCAGGTTGCTGAAGGCCATGCGGAGCTGCTGTCTATCGGTTTCCACTTTTGGCAGATGGACCGCAAAGCCTTTTGACACTTCCACATTTGTAGTTTTGATTTGATCATGTAAATATTTCAGGGTTTCTTTTATAACTTCGTTTACATCGGTGGAAGCTAATTCAAGACGAGGCGTATGATAAGAGGTCAGGAGGCTGTCCACGATCTCCTTGCATCGTTCGGTGGCTCGTTCCACTCTCTTCAGGCCCTTCGCGTAAATTCTTAAGTCGGGCATGTCATCAACCTGCTTTTTAAGTAAAATAGACAGCCTCTGTACGTTCAGCATAATCGATGTCAGTGGGTTGTTGAGCTCATGAGCGACCCCGCCCGCCAGTTGGCCGATCGAAGCCAGCTTCTCGCTTTGAATAAGTTTATTCTGGATCTCTTTCAATTCGTGATAAGTTTTTTCTAATTCTTTGTTTTTTAGATCCAGGTCCTCCATGATGTTTAAACTGGCTAACTGCGACTTCTGTAATTCATCTGCCCGCTTGCGCTCAGCCTTCATTGCCGCGGCGGTGACTGCAAGTTCCTTCTCTTTTTGCATAAGGCGATTTATTTCACGCATATTGCGTGCGATACCGACTATGCCTACCAGCTTTCCTTTATTATCCCTTATTACCGAACCGGAGAAACTAACCGGGATCTTTTCGCCAGTTTTGGTTTTATAGGTCATATTGTAATCCCTGACCGATCTTCCCTTCATTAGCTTTTTTAATCTGGTACCTATAAAGAGCATTTCTTCTTCCGCAAAAAGCATGCCAACAGACTTTCCGATCAGCTCTTTTTCCGTGTATCCCAGCAAATCAAGTGTGGCCCGGTTAACAGTTTTTATCACACCATCCGGGTCCGCCACGATCAGGGTATCGATCATGCTCCTGACTATATTGTCGGTATAATCCTTCGCCGCGATCAACTCGTCCAGGGATTTGCTCAAATTTCCGGTCATCATGTCAAACGCCCTGGAAAGCTGCCCGATTTCATCCTTCGCGTCCGTGCCCACCCTGTAACCCAGATTGCCCCGGCCGATTACTTCGGTACCTTTGTGCAATTTCCGGATCGGCACACTGACGCTTCTCGAAACAAAAATGGCTACAAGCCATGCCATTAACGGGATAGCAGCCATGATGCCGATGAAGGTGTTTCTTATTCCGGCCAGGGGCGCCAGGGCCTCTTTTCCGTCGATCTCCGCTACAAGGCACCACTGCATACACGGGACATGGGCGTGTATACCAAGCACCCTGACTCCCCTGTAGTCCGTGTAAATCATCGGCTCGTGCGGATGCGGCCTTGAGCCGAACTCCTCGACGTCTTCAAAGCTCGCCCTTACGCCTGCGGTATCGACCTTCTGCCTAAGGAAGGTATCCTTCGCAAAGCGTGAGGGCGTTATCATGTAGCCGTACTTGTTCACCAGGTATATATCGCCAGTTCTGCCGAGGCCCGTCCTGTCGGTCGCTATCTTATTCAGTTTGTCCAGGCTGAGCCTGGCAGCGACCACGCCCAGAAACTTCTTGTTCTCTATTACGGGCGCCGAGATAACCAGACACTTCTCCCCCGTCGTTCCGGAGCGGTAAGCGTCTTTTATATACGGCCATCTTCTTCCTCCCAGGAAATACGCGTCGGTTGACCTGTCCAGGCCGATGTTCTTCCTATCGCTGGAATTGACAATCCTGCCGTCCGTGTCCATGACGAAAAATTCCTGAACGCACTTGCTGGCTTTTTCCGTCCCGTCCAGCCTCTCTGTGACGATCTCTAATTTTCCGCCGTAATCCGGGGAGCCTTTGTCTGCCAACAGCAGGTTTGCGATACACATGCTTTCGGACAGCTGTACGACCTTCTCTCTCTCCGTTTCAAGGAAAGTCTCGATATGCCTCGCCCTTGATTGGGCCACTGAGTTCAGATGGGCGAATATCTCTTTTCTCAGGTTGTTTTTAGCCGTGATATAAAAACTGAGCAGGGCGAAACCGGTGAGCAGGGCGACCGCTATAATGAAATAGCTGGTTATCTTACTTCCTATCTTCATAAAGCGTCCTCAGCAGCGTTCTGTCGAATGCCTTTTTCGCGTCCGGTTTCTTTGATATTCTCCCGCCGGCAAACTTACTCCCTGCAATAGTATTGAAGCATTTGATCAACTCCTTTTCTTCTCCCGGCATAAGCTGTTCCTTGTAATTCTCCCAGCTAAGGCCCGCGACCTGTTTTCTGTACTGCTCCGGTGTTATAGCGTAGTGACGGGCGATAATTTCGCTTGCCTCAACGGGATGAGCTTTATAGTAACTGACGGCTCTGAACCAACTCCTCATCAGCTTTTTGACAAGCCCCGGGCGGTTCTTTACCATATCCTCCCTCACGTTGAGAGTGTCTATTATTATGTCCGGCTCGTCCCTGGTTGTGAGCAGGACGTGCGCCCCGGGTCTTTCCAGGGCCTTCGACAACCACGGCTGCCAGGTGACCACCGCGTCCGCATCGCCTTTCAGAAACGCCTCCCAGGCGTCTTCGGGGCCTCTTGGAACTATGATTATATCTGCAAGCGCCATCCCCTTCTTATCGAGCACATGGGCCAGGAGAGTCTCCCCGACATTGTCCCTCGACAGGGCCACCCTCCTGCTCTTCAAATCCTCCACTTTTTTAATGCCCTTTGCCGCGACAATCCCGTCACCCCCGGCAGAATGGTCTATCTCCATGACGGCGACTATCGGTGTGTTCTGCGCCCTCTTCACGACCAACAGGTCGATAGTCCCCGCCTCGCAATCGAGCATTCCCTGCTTGAAGGCGTCGCGCCTGGCAGAATCGAGCGGCTCATCCACGAACACAAGCTCCATCCCTTCTTCTTTGAAAAACCCCTTCTCCTTCGCCAGGTAAAGCGGCCCGTAGCCCACCCACTTCTGAAAAGCGATGTTCATTCTCTCCGGTTCCGCCTCTTCCGGCTTTTGCGCGCAACCGGAAAAAAGCAGAACGAGCGGCGCAAGATATAGAAACCCGGACTTATAACCGATTGCTCTCATTTTTTTCACCTTATAAAAAAGGGGGCAGGCTATTTTTTTCATTCTGACTTCCTTGCCTTCTCCGGCACCTTGTATTTCCCGGGCTGACCTAATTTCTCAAGGAGGAAATTTATCTCTTCTTTCAACTTTATCATCTCCAGCTCCCTTCCAACGGTTAGATTGTGAAACCGCTTCAATCTATCGGTCCTCTCCTTTGACTCTTCTTCCGCCTTCTTACGTTCAGTAACGTCCCTGGCGATATGAACAATACCAACAAACTCGCCATTCTCACCCAATATAGGCGATGCATGTACCTCCAGATGAATTCCCAATCGTGGTTCAAAAAATTCTGTCACACTTGTTTTTTTAGTCTCCCGTGCTTGTCTAACCGGACAATCCGGCCAGGGTTCTTTTGTCCCATGGATTACTTCATAACAAGCTTTGCCAATGAGTTCTTTAGGTTTTTTTTTGAGTACATCAGAATAAGCCTTATTCACCCTAATCAACTTAAAATCTTTATCCTGTATCGCAATCAAGTCTGTAATAGAATCAAAAGTCGTCTTCCATTCTTGGGCCACTCTATTTATCTCCTCCTCCGCCCGCTTGCCCTCAGTGACATCCCTGGCAATACCCTGAACACCCACTAATTTTTCATCCTTGTCACGAATTCTTGAGGTGGTTAACTCTACTACAACTCTATGGCCATTTTTATGCACGATTTCAAAGTCAAACGGCTTCTCTAAAGGTTCACCTGAAATTCTTCTCATCATTCGCTCACGAATAAATTGATGATATTCGGGCGCTACCAACTCATACATATTCATTCTGAGCAGTTTATCAATAGGATAACCTGTTATTCTTTCAGTTGCTTTATTCGCAAATGTATAGTTCCCTTTCAAGTCTATATTGAAAATAATGTCACATGCATTATCTATTATGTATTGAAGTTTCTCCCCTGATTCCCGCAGCACCTCCTCCGCCCGCTTCCGCTCGGTGATGTCGCGGTGAACGGCCATGTCCGCAATAACTTTCCCCTCATCGTCCGTCACTCTTGATGTGGATATTGCTACTGGAAAGAGCTCACCATTTTTTCTCTGACCCACCAACTCTCCTATCCAACCGCTTTTCAACGTTGCCTCAAGAGCTTTTGCTAGGATTGGTTTCTGATCCTCAGAATGTATGGAAGCGATTTCTTTCCCTATTAACTCTTCTTTTGAATAGCCAAACATTTTAACAAAAGCTTCATTCGCATAAGTGATCCTACCCTCAAGATTGCCCATAGCTATGCCATCAACTGAAGTCTCAGTTGCTTGCAAAAATAACTTCAGCATTTCTTCCGCCTTCTTGCGCTCTGATTTCGACGCTTCCAATTCGGCAATCCGGCGGCGTGCTTCCGACAGTTCGTTGAGAAGCTCTTCTTTTGTTTTGCCCTTCTCTTCCATCTCGATCTCTCCAGTGGGTATATCAATAATTTTCGTAACTACTCAGGTTGTCAGGTTCAACGTTCACGGTTCACGGTTTATTGCCTTGCGCGCTTCATATGTCTTGAGATAGTTAATGAATCCACGAACGGCAGTCCCGCTGTGGCGGGATTCGTCAGGCCTGCTCGTAAACATCTTTGAATTCGTTGGGTGATATGTACCTTTCATCCAGCGCGACATAAAGTTCGCTCTGGACTTCCGAGCAAGACCGCTTGGCATATCGCAAGAATCGGATAAACTCCGCATTTGTCTCAGAATCAAAACCTTCGGCAATATGCAATATTATGCATTGATGATCCGGCGTATCATCTCAATAAACAGGGGCAAGGATTATTTTTAAAAAATGCTGGCTGAATAATATCTTAAACAAAGTCAAAAATCCATCTTAAATTCTCCCTCCCACCTCCCTCCAAAAAAATTGAAAAAAGCGTACATTCCAGCACTCGATTTTATATAGTGGCACCATGAATGAATTCATAACATTTCGTGGTCGCTCCATCACTGAAGGAGATGTCACCATCGTAAGAAAGATAATCGCGGCCCATCCCGACGGAAGCCGCCGGTTCATCTCCCAGGAAAGGAACAGGATCACACCCCAACGGCGTGTTGCCCAAATCCGCACCTCTCTATTAGAATGTTGAACCCCTTCAGGGTTCTTTTTTTTGTTGGGCGGTGCAATATTCCCAAGGTTTCCCGTCAATACTGCCGGACCTTCGGCACCCTGGGCTTAAATGTTGAACCCCTTCCAGCCGTCGCAGCTATGCTGCTATGGCGGAGGAGGCTCGGGGTTCTTCTGATGCGGGTATACTTTTCGAGTCTGGTTACAGACCCCAAAGGGGTCCTACATCTAAGCCCCGGGTCTTACCCGGGGAACAAATAAACCCAC
>Ga0208900_1001992_pt1 | contig 9976 bp, 11 predicted proteins | sample AntAceMetag02UKK_FD_184763 | JGI IMG/M metagenome (GOLD analysis project Ga0208900, IMG submission 184763) | Saline lake microbial communities from Ace Lake, Antarctica - Antarctic Ace Lake Metagenome 02UKK (SPAdes) (version 2) | ecosystem: Environmental > Aquatic > Non-marine Saline and Alkaline... | reverse complement strand
AAGAACGTTTATCCTATTATAATAACACTTTTTTTAATTCAAAAATACAATCATGGAAACGTGAAGCCATAAACCTGATTTATTCATACAAACAATTGCGGCAAGCCGCAATCAAGAATTTCAACCAAATGTACACCCATAATTTAAAATTACGGGGCATATTTCCCGAAAGAAAAGGATGCTTATAAAATGAAAACCATCGTAATGATATTCATAGGGAGCATTGTTTTTATACATTCCGTGTTCGCAGGAGGAGGGCATTTGTCCCAGGAGGTATTGGCATTCCCACCTGCCCTTGAAAGTTATGGAGACAGTGGGCTTGGTATTCTTGCAATACTAAAGTACCGGGCAATCAAGGTGCCGTTCAATGTGCTTGCAACGCTTATTTTTTTTCTGGCAATCATCCATACGTTTTTAACAAACAAATTCCTTGCTGTTTCACATAAATGGGAGAATGAACATAAGCATAAGATAAAAAAGGGACAGGCAGGCAAATATTCAGTTTCCCACGGGGCAAAACTGTTTCACTTCCTGGGTGAAGTTGAGGCGGTATTTGGTATCTGGGCGGCAGCACTTGTTGTTGCCATTATCGGTTTTTATGACTGGACAACGGTCGTCAATTATATCAGTCACACGGTCAATTTCACCGAGGCCATGTTTGTCGTTGTGATCATGACCCTTGCATCAACAAGGCCTATTTTAAAACTGACTGAATTTTTCATGTGGAAATTTGCAAACCTTTTTGGCGGTTCGCTAACAGCCTGGTGGTTTACGATTCTCACCATTGGGCCGATTTTAGGTTCTTTTATCACTGAGCCGGCTGCCATGACCATATCGGCACTTTTATTATCTTCAAAATTTTATGCGTTAGAACCGAGTGAAAAGTTTAAATATGCTACCATCGGACTTCTTTTTGTAAATATTTCAGTGGGAGGGACATTTTCACATTTTGCGGCTCCCCCCGTTCTTATGGTTGCAGGAAAATGGGATTGGGGTATGGGACATATGTTCCTTCACTTTGGCTGGAAAGCCGGACTGGGTATCCTTTTAGCGAACAGTTTTTACTATTTGATTTTTCGATTTGAATTAAAACAACTCCAAGAAAAATTCGCTCTGTTTACTTTAAAAGATAAAATTCAAAAAAAATATATGCGTCAAAGAGATCTTGAAGCTGAGTTTGATAAACTGGAAAATGTGCTGGGAGATCAGCTTGGATTTGCCAGAGAACTTGAACGTAGGTCCCAAACAATAAAAAAAAAGATCGGAAAAATCATTGTGGATCGTCACCAGGCTGCCTTTGCTTCCGAAGGAATTGATATTGATCTGGCAAGAGAGGCCTATGAACAAAGGTTTGATGAAATTCAACGGCGGGAGATGCGAAAAACAATACCCGGATTAATGCCTGAACATGAACGACCGATTATTCTTGATCCGGAATGGGACAACCGGGATGATGACGTATCCCCATGGATCATGATCGTGCATGTGTTGTTCATGGTCTGGACAATTTACAATGCCCATCATCCGGCTCTCTTTATTCCGGGGTTACTGTTTTTCATTGGGTTTGCCCAAGTCACCATACCATACCAGAACAAGATTGATCTCAAGCCACCGCTTTTAGTCGGTTTTTTTCTGGGGGGACTGGTGATCCATGGCGGCGTTCAGGGGTGGTGGATTGAGCCGTTATTAGGTAATATGAATGACATATCACTGCTGTTTTCAGCAACCATTTTAACTGCGTTCAACGATAATGCCGCCATCACATTTTTAAGTACCCTGGTCCCCGGATTTACCGATAGTCTAAAATATGCCGTTGTGGCCGGGGCTGTCTCTGGCGGCGGTTTGACTGTAATTGCCAATGCACCTAATCCGGCTGGTCAGGCAATGTTAAAAAAACATTTTGGAAACGGCATCTCCCCTGGGGGGCTGTTTTTAAGTGCCCTTATACCGACCCTTATAATGATACTCTGCTTTCTTGTTTTTCAATAGCAGCTGTTTGGGGGCAGTCTGAACACAGTATCATCTGTTTACACCCAATTTTTTATAACCTGAATGATTTCACTGATAAAAGCGCATTTGCATTCAGGCGAACAAGGCGACAATATATTTATATTCAAACAGCGCCCAGGGCATTCCCTGCCCTCAGGTTTTCTATCAAAGAAAAATGGGCCGTCATACAAATCCAGCAGTAAATCAGCATTGATCGCTATGGTGGTATTGCACGAATGATTGAACAAAAACATACCCAATTTCAGATCTTCAAAAAAAACCTGATATCCAATCACCCGAATTGTTTTATCAGATAATAAATCATCCCTGGTTTCCCATTGATAACCGCATTTGTTGCATTTCTTAAACATTATTTTGAGGTCTGGATGTATACTTTATGGTCCACAAGGGAAAGGGAATGGATGCTCCCCTTGATAAATTTTTGTTCGCCAAAAATGGACACCAGACGAACCCCGTCCTCTTCCGGTTCAACCTTGTCCACGGCTTCCATAACCAATACTTCTTTTTCTGCTTCCAGTATATAGGCACTTGCTTCACACATGATTTTTTTACTCCTCGTCTAAAAAAGATAAATGGGATTCTATGAGTTCATCCACCAAAAGGGGCAAGGGCAATCCTGCCACCCCCACAATGGCGATGTTTTCCTGGGTCAGGGGCAGCAATACTTTTTTGGCTTCGGAAAGACAGACCGCCTCTGCCATTTCCGGGGTAACCTCCCCCATCATGGCATGGGCCATGATAATGCCCACGGGGCCGATAATAACATCGGCCTTTTTAACCGTTTGCACAATGGCATTACTCCCGGAGGCCCCTTTGTTTGCCCTTGCTTTGAGCATCTGGGCCGTTGCAATGGCATTGGTACCAAGGGCGATCACCTCTATGGCTTCTCCATACCGCGCCTTGATCCTTTTGATGACGGCAGATCCAATGCCGCCGCCCTGGCCGTCAATGATGCAAATCTTTTTCATATTTTTAACCTTCATATTCTATCATTCTCTTTAGGCATATAAAACATTTTAATTACAAAATATAATTTTGACAGAATCATTTGAAGCCGTCATAACATCGCTCAAAAAATTTAATAGCTTTACAATATATTCTTGTTAAAGTTACAACAAAATACGCTAGGAATATTGTAATAGTCCAAATCTATAATATTGAATAGTGAGTAGCATAATTTTTAGTAATTGACCATACGGAAAGGATTTTCAATGGATAAAGTCAAAACCCTCAGTCTTTTGCATTGGCTTATTATTGCCATAGGGATAATCTTGCTTGGCGCTGCCTATATCCCTTATTACAAGGATCCAACAACTTCTATTTCATTTTTACAGACATCACTTGTAAGTATTGCATGTTCTCTTTTTGCATCAACGTTCATCTCACTGTTGAGCGACTATTACATAAAACAAAAAAAATACGACAGCCTTGTCCTTGATACATACCAAAATGTCGATGGCAATGTTTTTGTAGGTCCGCACGTTCCTAAAAAACTCAGTCAACAAACGATAATGTACCATTTCAAAAAGAACTCCAAGGGATCAGAATATTTTCAGAATATTTTTGAAAAATTATGGAACGATAAAAAATTTATAAAGGATATATAATTTTAATATAGTTCAGAAATTATTGCATCCTACCGAGAACTTTAATTTTTAACCATAGTTGAATTACGAAACTTGTAATTTTTCCGCAATAAAGTTACAAGGCCCCATAGATAAAGCTCATAATGAAATAGTTTTTATTCAACAGATATTATTTTAAGGAAATTTAAATGAAAGGCGCCTTAATTGCTATTGAAGGTATTGATGGAACCGGTAAAAACACACAAGCAACCATGCTTGTAGAATATATAAAATCCATAAAATATAAAGTTAAAAAATTCGAATTTCCCAACTATTCTAAAACGTTTTTTGGTAAAGAGGTTGGGCATTATTTGAATGGTGATTTTGGCGGACTCAACCAGATTCATCCGAAATTAGTTTCATTACTTTATGCTGGAGACCGATTTGAATCTCAAAAAGAGATCATGGAGTATTTAGAAAATGGATATTTTGTAATTTGTGATCGTTATGTTTCATCGAATATTGCTCATCAGTCTGTCAAGCTACCCCAAGATGAATTGTCTTCATTTTTAAATTGGGTTGAAGAAATGGAATATGGAATTTTTGATCTCCCAAGACCCGACCACACCATACTTTTAGATTTACATCCAACTATTGCTCAAAAAATGGTTCTTAAAAAAGAGAAACGTTCTTATACGGAACACAAACAAGATATTCATGAAAAAGACAAAAGCTACCTTCTAAAAGTTTATGAGGTATACAATATACTTTTGAATCAGGACAATTGGTCAACAATCCCTTGCCAATTGGATAACTATATGCGAACACCCCAAGATATTTTTAGTGATATCAAAAACTTATTACACAATAAATTTAATGACCTTATGGAGAGAATGGATACTGTATAAAATTTAATCATAAAAAAGTGACAATGCAAGAATCAAGCGTTCAATGAGAATCCCCCCAATTTTGTTTCAAGATATTCTTCGATCCCCTCAAACGACCCTTCCCGGCCTATTCCGCTCATCTTCATCCCGCCAAAGGGGGCTGATGCCGAGGTGGGGTTGATGTCATTGATGCCGATGATACCAAAATTAAGGCCCTCAAAAAATTTCATGGCCGTTGAATAGGATTTGGTGTACACGTAGGCTGCCAGTCCGTAATCGGTATCATTTGCCATCTTTAGCAGGTCATCCTCATCTTCATAACTGATGACCGGAACCACGGGCCCAAAGGTCTCCTCCCTGTAAATACGCATGTTGGGGGTCACATCATCCAGGATGGTGGGGGCATAAAAATATCCCTTGTCCAAATCATTGTCCATTATCCTATTTCCGCCAATGACAAGACGTGCCCCGTGTTGGATTGCATCCTTTACCTGGTTGTCCACTCGTTCGATGGCAGCCGCATTTACCAGGGGCCCGATCTTGACACCGGGAATCATCCCGTTGCCCGGGGTCATCTGGACAACCTTTTCTTTGAGCACCTTTAAAAAGGCCTCTTTCAAGGTGGAATGGACATAAATCCGGTTGGGACTGATGCATGCCTGGCCGGTATTTAAAAATTTCACCAGGGACAGCCCCTTGGCCGCATGGACCGGGTCGGCATCCTTGCACACAATAAAAGGGGCATGGCCGCCCAGCTCAAGGGAAACCCGTTTCATTTGAGCTGCTGCCCCCCGGGCCAGCATTTTCCCTACGCCTGTGGAACCGGTAAAGGTCAGTTTTGCAATTCGTTTGTCGGTCATGAAGACCCTGCCCACGGGTGCAGGATCCAGGGCGGTGACCAGGTTGGCAACCCCCTTGGGAAGCCCAGCCCTTTCGAGCAGTTTAAAAATTTCAACGGCACAAAGAGGGGTGGCTTCGGCAGGCTTTAACACGATGGTGCATCCGGCGGCAAGGGCCGGCGCCACTTTTCTTGTGATCATGGATACGGGATAATTCCAGGGCGTAATGGCGGCCACAACTCCCACGGGCTGCTTTATGACCATAAATCGCTGGTCAGCCCGTGAAGAGGGGATGGTCCTTCCGTAAATTCTTTTGGCCTCTTCTGCAAACCACAAGAAAAAGTCGGCCCCGTATTTGACCTCATTTCTGGCGGTCTGGATGGGCTTACCCTGTTCGCAGGTCATGGTCTGTGCCAAGTGCTCAAGATTTTCCATCATCAGGGAGTGGGCCTTGTACAAGAAGGCGGATCGTTGATAGGCCGTCCGGGAAGACCAGGTAGGGAAGGCCTCATCTGCTGCTGCCACAGCCATGCCAGCTTCAGCCTCTCCACCGTCGGGAAGGTGGGCGATGACATCCCCGTTGGCCGGGTTTAAGACGGAAAATTCTTTTTGATCCCTTGCCTGGATCCACTGGCCATTGATAAACATTCCATTCTCCCTTTAATTAATTTGAGTTTTACAGATTAACTCTCCCAATGTCGAGCGTGACCCCATTTATATCAAAATTGCTGCTCCAAATAAAAATAACTTGATACTATCTCAAATACAGTTACTATTAAAAATTATCTATAAATCAAAAAAAATCAAGGTGAATTATGATGTATGATGTAATTATCGTAGGCGGTGGGCCTGCAGGGCTTTTTGCGGCCTATCATTTAGAAGAGCACTCAAACCTTTCGGTCCTTTTGATCGAAAAGGGAAAAGATTCCCTGAAACGCAAATGCCCCAACCACCATCTTCAAAAATGTGTCCAATGCGATCCGTGCAACATTCTGGCGGGTATTGGGGGAGCTGGTCTCTACTCCGACGGAAAACTCAATTTCATCCCCCGCCTTGGCAAAACAGACCTGACCCAGTTTATGTCCTTGAGCTCAGCCCAGGACCTCATTGATGAGACGGAAGCAATCTTTACCCGATTTAAAATGGACGGGCCCATCTACCCCACCAATATGGAAGCGGCGAGACAGATCCGAAAAGAGGCCAAACGGTTTGGAATCAACCTTCTTCTGATCAAACAAAAACACCTGGGCAGTGACAATCTCCCCGGATATATTGCAGGAATGGCGACCCACATAAAGTCCAAAGGCCTTGAAATCAAAACAAATGAAGACGTAATTGATATTGTTGAACAGGAGGGTCAGGTCCAGGGGGTCATTACGAACAAGGGGGAGTACAAGGCCCCCAATGTCATCCTGGCCCCGGGCAGAATCGGCGCCAACTGGATGGCTTCCATTGCCCAAAAACACGGCATCAACGTAAGCCAGCGGGGTATTGAAGTGGGAGTCCGGGTAGAGGTTCACAATGACATCATGGATGACCTGTGCAATGTCATCTATGACCCTACTTTTTTCATTCAGACCAACACCTATGATGACCAGACCCGGACGTTTTGCACCAATCAGGGAGGATTTATCTCCCTGGAGAACTACAAGGATTTTGTCTGTGTCAACGGCCATGCCTATTCGGGCAAAAAATCTTCCAACACCAATTTTGCATTTCTTTCAAAGGTGATCCTGACAGAACCGGTTACAGACAACCAGGCCTATGGAGAATCCATCGGCCGGCTTGCCACCATCATCGGCGGGGGAAAGCCGATTCTCCAAAGATTCGGGGATCTAAAGCGGGGACGTCGCTCCACATGGAACCGGATCCACAAGGGCTATATTGAACCCACCATGACCAACGTGGTGTGCGGGGACATTGCCATGGCCCTTCCCGAGCGAATTCTCTCCAACCTCATTGAGGGCCTTGAGAGCTTAAACTGTGTGGTACCAGGTGTTTCCAACGATGAAACCTTGCTCTATGCCCCTGAAATTAAATTCTTTGCCACCCAGGTCGAAACCGATAATTATCTGGAAACCAGTATAAAGGGGATGTATGTGGCAGGGGATGGACCCGGAGTGGCTGGCAATATTGTATCGGCAGCAGCCACCGGACTGATACCGGCCAAGCGGATCATCGAACTTCAATAGGCGACTTATTCATCGGGAATATAAGTGGCACAGGAATCCTCAGATTCCCATGCCATGACCCGGGATACGGTAAGACTCGTATCCAGGCTCTCCCCAAGAAGGGCCTGGACTCGTTGAGCAATATAGACGGCAATACGTTCAGAGGTTGGCTGCTGACCGTTAAAGGCGGGAAGTTCATTGAGAAACCGATGATCTAATTCCTTGTCCACCACCTGGCGCACGGCCCGTTTAATATCTCCAAAATCAGCCAGGACACCGGCTGAATTAAGTTCCTTCCCTGTAACACAAACTTCCACCTGCCAGTTATGGCCATGAAGATTTTCACATTTATGCCCCACCATGGTGAGTTGATGGGCACCTGCAAAATGGGTTTTCACCTTTAGCTCAAACATATTACCGCCTTAATAGATCATTACAGATTCTTAAATAGATTTTTTAATTTGTTTGATATTTTATTTGAGTCCCGTTTGTCAAACTCTTTTAACAGATCTTTTTGTTTCTGGTTCAATTTTGTGGGGGTCTTGATAATTACTTTTATAATCTGGTCCCCCCGTCGTCCGGTTCGAAGGGAGGCAATCCCCTCGCCCCGCAGTTTAAAACTATCCCCGTACTGGGTTCCCTTGGGAACCTTGAATTGTTCTTCACCCACCAGGGTGGGGATGGTAATCTCATCCCCCAGGGCTGCCTGGATAAATGAAATATCAATGGCACAAATAATATCGGTGTGGTCCCGCTGGAAAAACTTATGGGGATTGACATTGATCACCACATATAAATCTCCGGGAGGGCCGTCTGGAGAGGGAGATCCCTCACCTTCACCTGTCAGCCGCAGTTTGGAGCCAACATCAACTCCGGCCGGAATCTTGACCTGAACCTTCCGGGTAATCTCAACCCTTCCAGCCCCCCGGCAACGGGCACATGGATTGGAAATCATGGTCCCTCTGCCACGGCAATAGGGGCAGGAGGTCTTGACCTTGAAAAATCCCTGGCTCTGGATAAACTGGCCCGTACCATGGCAATGGGAGCAGGTCTCAGGACTTGTTCCCGGTGAACACCCAGACCCCTCACATTCCTTGCAGGCATCCATTTTAGGAATGGAAATGGTTTTTTCCGTGCCAAAGGCGGCTTCCATAAAATCAATGGACATATTATAACGAAGATCTGAGCCTTTCTGGACCCGGCTTCCCCGTCCTCCCTGGCCGCCGCCAAACCCGAAAAAATCTTCAAAAATATCACCGAAACTGGAAAAGATATCTTCGAACCCGCTGGGGCCTGAATGCCCGGAACCTTCCAGCCCCTGGTGCCCAAACTGGTCATAAATTTGACGTTTATTGTCATTGCTCAGAACTTCATAGGCTTCAGACGCTTCCTTAAATTTATCTTCAGCTGCTTTATTGTCTGGATTTTTATCCGGATGATATTTTATCGCCTGCTTTCGATAGGCCTTTTTCAGATCCGGCTTTCCTGCATCCCTGGCAACCCCAAGAATCTCATAATAGTCACGTTTATCAGTCATATTCTACCCAATCATCCCAAGCGTTATGGCGCATTTATATTTGTAATATTGATTATAGTATGGTATTTTTCCTACCTGTTCTGGCAAATATAATAAAATAACTCAGAAATTCAGGTTGTCAACGATGAATGAAGAACTTGATTTTGTCAAAGAGATGTTTGACAAAATATCCCCTAGATATGACTTTTTAAACCGGTTGCTCAGTTTTCGACAGGACACCTTCTGGCGAAGCCAAATGGTGCGTGCGGCAAAACTTACACCAGGCAATCGCGTCATGGATGTGGCCTGCGGCACCTGTGATGTGGCCCTTGAGATCAGCGCACAGTTAAGGGGCCGGGTAAAAATTTTCGGTATTGATTTTTCCCTTGGCATGCTCTCCCTTGGCCGTCAAAAGCTGGTGCTCAAAGAAAATACCACCATTGATCTTTTAAACGCGGATGCACTCCATCTTCCCTTTAAATCAGACAAATTTGATGCCGTCTTTATTGCCTTTGGTATCCGGAATATCATGGACCGCAAAGGGGCTATCCGCCAATTTTACAAGATCCTGAAAAAAGAGGGCAAACTTGTGGTACTGGAATTGACCACTCCTGAAAAAGGCTTTTTCCGTCAGATCTATCTGGGATATTTTAAGCGCGTTCTTCCCTTGATCGGTTCTTTTTTTTCCAAACACAATAATGCCTATAGCTACCTGCCCGAATCCGTATTGAATTTTCCAGATCCTGTTTCCTTTTCAAAAACAATGAAAGCCGCAGGGTTTGAGCAAATCCGATTCAAGCAAATGACCTTTGGTATTGTAACTTTATTTGTGGGAACCAAAAAATAAAGTTAAGGTTCCCCATTGCCTGATTGTGTAATAAAAACGTAATACTTATACCAGGCTTTTACAGAGGGTTAATGTCCGACAGGCAGTCCGGTGGTTTTCTTTCGGCACACTCTCCACGGTTTTGAACTGCACCTAATTTCT
>Ga0208900_1001987_pt1 | contig 9995 bp, 2 predicted proteins | sample AntAceMetag02UKK_FD_184763 | JGI IMG/M metagenome (GOLD analysis project Ga0208900, IMG submission 184763) | Saline lake microbial communities from Ace Lake, Antarctica - Antarctic Ace Lake Metagenome 02UKK (SPAdes) (version 2) | ecosystem: Environmental > Aquatic > Non-marine Saline and Alkaline... | reverse complement strand
GGGATGTCGAAAGCCGTGTGGATATCGTTTCAAGCTATGTGATTTCCGAGTCCCTGGAAAAACAGATCTGTGAATTTTTTGATAATCTGGTGCGACCGGATCATAAGGCCAATACCATTATTGGAAATTATGGAAGTGGTAAATCCCATCTCATCTCTTTTCTGGTGAGTCTGATTTCCTGGCCGGAACTGTCAAAGTACCTCCATAACGAAAAAATCAAAAAAGCAGTTGCAGGCCTGTCCCGAAAATTTTACACGGTGCAGTTTGAACTTCAGGCGGTTCAAGTGCCCTTAAGAGTCTGGTTTTTTGATAAAATTATTAAACAGTTGAAAATAAATCATCACCTTGAAATGCCTGAGCTGGATCTGGCAATTAACTATGACGATAAGGAAAATATCCAGACCATCCTTTCCGTCGTGAAAAAGCATGATCCCACAGCCGGACTGCTGGTGGTAATTGATGAAGTGTCTGATTTCCTTGCATCCAAGCAGAAAGAGCCGATGAAGGCAGATATTCAATTTCTAAGGGTGGTCGGCCAGGTCTGCATGGATTCAGATCAGGATATTATGTTTATTGGCTCCATGCAGGAAGATATCTTTTCAAGCCCGAAGTTTAAGAATGTGTCTGCGGAGTTCAGCAGGGCCGCCGAAAGATTTACCCCCATCATCATCCATAGAGAAGATGTTCAGAAAGTCATTTCCAGCCGGATAGTGCCTAAAACCAATGAACAGAAGCATCTTCTGGAATCAAAGATGGCCCCGTTTGCCGAAAAAATTGAACTTGTATCAAGTCATATGGATCATTTCATAGAACTTTTTCCATTGACCCCGTTCTTGATCAATACCTTTAATGAGTTGCCCTATTTTGAAAAACGGGGGGTGATCCAGTTTGCCACAAGTGAAATAAAGTATTTGATGAATAAAAAATTCCCTTACTTTATTACTTTTGAAAAAATATACGACATTCTGGAGAATTCACCGGACAAGAAAAATCTTGAAGAGATTGCGTCAATCGCAAAAGTCATGGAAGTCTTAAGGCAGAAAATATCTCTCATAGAACCAAAATACCAGGAAGATGCCCTTAAAGTATGCAAGGCACTGGCCGTATATTCCCTCTGGCCCAGATATGAGACAGGCACCACACCAAAAGAGCTTGCAGATCACCTCATGCTGCTTCCTGCAAACAAGCTGCTTTCCACGGAAGATCATATCTCAATTGTTGTTAAAAAAATTAGAGATGCCACGGATTTACAATACATCAAGGCGGTTAAGGATAAAAATACCGGGAAAGAATATTTTAAATTTGAAACCAGTGCCCCCATTGACCTTGAGGAAAAAATTGCCCAGAAAGTTGTCAGTGTCTCCGACGATGAAGTGGAAGAAGCGTATTTCCATCAGCTTTCCAGTCTTCTGGAACTTGATCCCCTTGAAGGTCAAATTGATGTTTTCCATGATATGTGTGAATGGAAATCTGTGAATGCCTTTCGACTGGGCTGTATCTTCTTCTGTAAGAAACATTCATCTTTTAAAAAAATACCGGATAAAGATTATTCTATTGTATTTCTTTCTCCCTACATTGAGCAATGTAGTCACACCTTCTCAAGCCTGGAACTGACCATTAAAATTCCCCTTCTCGATGCACGTCACGTGGAACAGATCAAGGAAATTGTGGCCATTAAGAGCCTGATTAACAGCAATTTCCAGACAAAACTGATGTACAAGAAACTGGATCAGCGCGTTGCCGGATATCAACAGGGGGCAACCACCCACACCGGGGTTCGATACCGTCTGGCAAAGCTGTTTAAAAATGAATCCACCATCTGTTTTAATGGAAAAAAAGAAAACCTGAAACACCACTTGACCCGCTCCCATGAAAGTGTACCGGATATTCTGGATGACCTTAAAATATCCATTTTTGACAAGCCGTTTACCGACAGGTATCCCCTGCATCCCAAATATGCCATAAAGCTGTTCAAGGGAAACATTTTAAAATCGCTGAGTGACATTGCCTCGGATCTGATCAAGGGCAGTCTCAATGAAATTTCACCAAACACCAAAAATTTTTTGAGAACGGTGGATATGATTGAAAAATCAGGATTTCCCAATGCGCTGAAATCCAAAATCGCCTCCCAGATATTGAACAAAATTGTGGAAAACAATACCAAGGTAACCGATATCAACAAAGATCTGATTTCTGTTTTCTGTGGCGGGGATTATGGTCTTGAAAGAGAGTTTGTTTATCTCATTCTGATTTTACTGACCCTTCAGGCCAGAATATATCTCCAGGCAACCGGGGGTACCACCATTGATATCAATAATATTGGTGAAAAATTTAAAAGCCTTGCCATGTTTGAAACCGTCAACTATGCAAGGTCTTACAAAAAACCCGTCTCCTATGATTTTGCCCAGAGATTTCTCTACGACATCGGACTCAATGGTGCTGGAATGGGGGTCGAAGAGGAACGGTTGACCCTTTTTAACGATTATAAAAAAAGAATCCATGACCTGATTTCTCTGATTAAAACACTGGATGACACGCTCCATGGGTTGAAGCAAAAACATCATATATATATCCATCTGGATGAGATTGACCAACAGATGGATGATATCAGAGAACTGGACTGGCACCGATTTGATATCAGCAACCCCACCCAGTTTAGCGCCGTTGAAACCTACCTGGAATCAAAAAATGTGGATACCCAGGGGATTAAACTGATGCTTGAAAAGCTTTCAAACATTGTGGAAGCATTACAGGCGTATGAAGGGTATGTACATTCAGGGATCAGTTACTGTGAAGATGCCCTTGAACTGCTGGATAAAAACAGCCATCTGTTATTGGAAACGGAAAAAACCTTAAAACTCTTAGAAATTAGAGAGGAAATACTTCTCATCTGCACCACCACGGATAAATTTCTGGACCGTTCCCAGCGAAACCCCCTGAAAGGAAAAATTGAGCAGTTCAAGAAGATCTATATCTATGATCTTTATTTACCCCTTCATCGTGAATGCGTGGGAGAAGATCTCGAATGGAACAACCTTGACGCATATCTCCACACCGATACATTCCAGAGACTGAATCTCTTGCAAAAACTTCAGTGCATATCTGAATCAAAACTCAATGCAACCATTGCCGGGTGGCAGGATCTATATAAATATCGATGTATGAACCCTTCCCTGGATGAGCAGCTTGAACAGGGCGTTAAATGCAGTAAATGCTCCTTCCCGGATGCGCTCCACCATGATAAATATACAAAATTGAGCCAGGAGTTGTCATCCATTGATGAAACGCTGGAAAAATTTCTGGAACAATATGAGGAAAAAGCGGTTAAAGAGATCAGGGAATACAGAGATAATATTCAGTATCTTGAAAATGCGGCTTCAAAAAAGATCATCAATGGGATACTCTCCAGTAAAAAAATGCCGGAACTTCTGGACGCGCATCTGATAAAAGAGATTAACCAGTTGTTCCGGGAAATTGATGTGGTTGAGCTGGATGCAAGACAGGACATTATAGAAAAAATATTTCCGGATGGGGAGATGATCACCTTTGAAGATTTTCAAAAGGCGTTTGTAACCATTGCAGGAGATGTGAGAAAAAACAGGGAAGAGAGTGCTATCCGAATCAAATTGAAAATGGAGCCCGGGATTGACCAATGAAAATCAGTCAGCTGACACTTCATAACTACCGATGTTATCCTGAACTTCACATTGAGTTCAATCCGGATATCACCGTGCTGGTTGCAAGAAACGGTCAGGGAAAAACCGCTGTTCTGGACGCCATCACCGTGGCTGTGGGTCCCTATCTCGGGGCGTTTGATAATGCAAAGGGCTCGGGCTTTTCCGATCATGATGCAAGACAGGTTCCCCATCAACTGGAAAGTGGCCGGGTTGATATGGAAACCCATTATCCCGTCACACTTAACGCAACAGGGTGTCTGTGCGGAAAAGAAATTACGTGGAAGCGCTCCAGGTCCGGCCGGAAAGGGCGTACCACCATAAGAGACAGTGCATCGCTGGTAAAAAAGGCCAGGGAATTACAGACTGCCGTGCGCAATGGAGAAGAGATAACGCTCCCCCTTCTGGCCTACTATGGAACCGGTCGCTTGTGGAAAGAGAAACGTCTGACAGAAAAAAAACAGGCCATCGGTGCCACCAGCAGACTTGCCGGTTATACAGACTGCATGAATCCCGAGTCCAGCTACAGAGCCTTTGCCGATTGGCTTCGTATGGAAAATTTAATCACCTATGAACAGCATGTTCTGGCAATGGAGCGGGGTGAATTGGATGAAGGTGCATCCCGGCGAACCCTTCTGCACGCCATTCAGAAATCGGTGAATACGGTGATGAAACCCAGTGGCTGGAAGAATATCCGGTTCAGCCCTTCGGCACAGGAAGTGGTTGCCGAGCATTCCGAACTTGGCATTTTACCTGTCAGTATCTTGAGTGACGGCATCCGCAACATGATCGGGCTGCTTGCAGACATTGCTTACAGGGCTGTCAGGCTCAATCCGCACCTGGGAGAGGATGCTGTACGAAATACCCCGGGTATTGTTCTGATTGATGAAGTGGACATGCATCTTCACCCCGGCTGGCAACAACTTGTCTTGACGGATTTAAAACATGCCGATGCCTTTCCACATATCCAGTTCATTGTGACCACCCACAGTCCACAAATAATATCCACGGTGAAAATAGAAAATATCCGCAATCTGGAAATGGGCAATAAAATGGCATCCATTCCAGTTGTCAGAAGATTTGAATCTGAATCTCATTTGCCTGAAGTATAATAACACCTATCATGATAGACCCAAAGGATCACCCTTCTATGACGGACAAAGAGATACAACCGCTTTCAGAACTGCTGGACTCGGTGAGAAATATTCAAGGATTCCCAAAGGGGAAAGATGAAGATATTTTAGCCCTGTCAAATCCCCCCCATTACACAGCCTGTCCCAACCCCTATCTCAATGATTTCATTGAAAAGCACGGCACGCCCTATGATGAAGCCACGGACACCTACCACAGAAGTCCCTTTGTGGGAGATGTGAGCGAAGGTAAAAACGACCCGATCTACAATGCCCATTCTTACCATACCAAGGTGCCCTACAAGGCCATCATGAAGTACATTGAGCATTACACAGATGAGGGCGACATTGTATTTGACGGCTTTTGCGGAACCGGTATGACCGGTGTGGCGGCCCAGATGCTCAATCGCAAAGCTATCCTTTCTGATTTGTCCCCGGTGGCCACCTTTATTGCCCATAATTACAATTCAAAGATTGATGTGGACGTATTTCAAAGGGAGGCGGAAGATATCCTGGAAGCGGTTGAAGCGGAATGCGGTTGGATGTATGAAACCAATCCGGGTGAGGATGCCTTTGAAGTTTTTCGGAAAAACAGTGAAGACACGAACGCGCTGCCTGAAAAAGGAAAAATTAATTATACTGTCTGGTCGGATGTTTTTATTTGTCCTTTTTGTGGCGCTGAACATGTCTTTTGGTCGGAAGCGGTTGATAAAGTGACTGGCAAAGTGCTCAAGGAATATACCTGTCCTGAATGCGATGCAGCAATCAAGAAAACGGACTGTAGGCGTGCAGAAACTTCTTTTTTTGATAAATCCATTGGAAAAGATGTGAGCCAAACTAAACAGATTCCTGTGTTAATAAATTATACTTTTGGAAAGCAACGATTTGAAAAACAACCTGATTTAAACGATCTTGAGTTGATAGATAAAATTGAAAAAGATGTTATTCCATATTGGGTTCCAGCATATCAAATGATGGAAATTGGGATACAATGGGGGGATACTTGGAGAAAAGGGTATCATTATGGTATTACCCATACTCATCATTTCTATACAAAAAGGAATTTGTGGATATTAAGTTGTTTTTTTCATTTATGCTCAAGTTTAACTTTAAAAGTTTGGTTTACCTCTGCAATAACAAGATTAACAAAAATGTATAAATATATGCCTGTAATGGTTAATGGGAAAATTAAAGATAGAAGAACAGGGACTCTTTCAGGAACCTTGTACGTTCCATCAATGTTTGATGAAAATTCTCCATTTGTACTTATGAAAAGCAAACTTAATGATTTAAAGAAAATTGAAAATTTGCAATATTCTAGTGCTGCTGTAGGTTTGAATTCTGCTGATAATATTAAATTAGCCAAAGAATCAATGGATTATATTTTCACTGATCCACCTTTTGGAGATAATCTCATGTATTCAGAGTTGAATTTTCTCTGGGAAGCATGGCTCAAGGTGTTGACCAACAATGAAAGTGAAGCCATCATCAATAAAAGCCAGCAAAAAGGCCTTCCTGAATACGCAAAATTGATGACAGATTCGTTTAAAGAATGTTTCCGCATATTAAAGCCCAACCGTTGGATCACAGTGGAGTTCCACAATTCCAAATCCCATATCTGGAATGCCATACAGGATAGCTTGAGCAAAGCAGGCTTTGTGGTGTCCAATGTGGCTGTGCTGGACAAAAAACAGGGCAGTTTCAAACAGGTGACCACATCCATGGCAGTATCCAAAGACCTTGTTATCTCTGCATATAAACCCAAACAGGGGTTCACCCGGCGCTTTCTTGAAGACGCAGGCCATAACCTTGAAAAAGAGTTCATTGAAATGCATCTTTCCCATCTGGCACCGGAACCATCCATTGAGCGCACCGAGCAGATGCTTTATTCACGGATGCTCTCCTACTATGTCCAGCGGGGGTACACCGTGAGATACAATTCCGCTTCTTTTTTCCAGATGCTCCATGAAAATTTTATCCTGGAAGATGGGTACTGGTTCAACCAGGACCAGATGACAGGGTACCATGAGTATAAAAAAAGAATGAAACTGGAAGGGCTGTCCGCCCATAATGCCGGGTATATGATGCTGTTTGTCAGTGATGAAAAATCGGCCCTGATCTGGCTCAATGTTTTTCTGGATACAGCGAAAAGCTACTCCGAGATCTCCACCGCCTTTAATAAAGTGGCATCGGCCATCAATGATGAAATTCCGGAATTGAGAAACCTGCTGGATGAGAACTTTATCCTTGAAAATGATCAATACCGAAGACCTGTGTCAGAAATGGAAAAAATGCCCATGGCAGAAAAAAGAGAGCGCGCTCTGCTCAAAGAGTTTGATTCCCTTTTGCTGGAGGCGGAAAATTCCCGGAAGAAAATCAAGACTTGCCGTAAAGAAGCCCTGGCTGTGGGGTTTGAACATTGTTATAAAAACGAACGGTACCAGGATATTCTCACCCTGGCGAAAAAACTGGATAAAAAATTGCTGGAAAACAATGGAGACATCACCGAATTCATTGAAGTGGCTGAAATCAAGATAGAGGGAATATAGTTTATAAATGGATACCCATGCCCCTGTTGATCAAAAGAACCCGTTTGCCCTGGGAACAACTGTCGTCAGCAGGGTTCACCAGAAAAAAGGCACCGGCACCGTCATTGGCTTTTCCGGTTTTGATGATGAGCTTGTGGATGTGGTGTTCCAAACAGGGGAGAGAATTGTCTGCAGGGTGGAAGATCTGCATGGGGTCAGTGACCCGCTTGAAAGCATTAAAAAGAGTGAGATTTCTTCACCGGATGCCTTTGTCAGTCGTCTCCTGACCATGATGCTGAGAGGTCATCTGACAGAGCGTTCCCTGGTTTCATCGGTGAGTAACAGAATTAAACCGCTGCCCCATCAGCTACTGGTCGTTGATTTTGTCATGAACCGCTTTAAACCCAGGTGCTTGATTGCCGATGAGGTGGGGCTTGGAAAAACCATTGAAGCCCTTCTGGTTTACCAGGAGTACAAGCTGAGGGGATTGGCCCGTCGGACCCTTATTGTGGTTCCCTCGGGGCTTGTGCTCCAGTGGCATGAAGAGATTGTCTCTAAATTCAATGAGCATTTTGTCATTTACAATAAGGCGTATGTCAAAACCCTGAAGCAGAGCTATGGACAGAGCACCAATGTATGGAAACTCAATGATAAAATCATTGTTTCAATGGACAGCATCAAGCCTGCCAGAATTCATAAAAAATTACTCTCCCCGGCTGAAGTAGAACGGCGGGAATGGCATAATCACCACATGTTTGAGGATTTGCTAAAAGCGGGGTTTGATATTGTCATCATTGATGAAGCCCATAAGCTGTCCAAGAAAAGTGACCAGGCCGAATCCCTCAGATTCAAGTTGGGTAAACAATTGAGTCGGGTGGTTCCGGTATTTCTCCTGCTTTCCGCCACCCCGCACCAGGGGGATGAGGATCTTTTCTTCCATTTGTTGCAGCTGATTGATCCGGTATTATTTTCGGACAGAAATAGATTAACCCCTGAACGGGTCAAAGAAGTGTGTGTCAGAAACAAAAAACAGGCGGTGGTGGATTTTGACGGCAACCGGATATTTAAACACCGGCTGACATCCACCTGCAATATTTCACGGAATGCCCAGGAAAACCATGAGGAACTGTTGCTGTACGATCTGGTGACCCGGTACGCATCCACCTGCTATAATATCGCCATTAAAAACAACAACCGCCTTCTTATCATGCTTGTCATGCTCTACCAGCGCATTGCTGCCAGCAGCAGTTTTGCCATTGAAAAATCCATGAAAAAACGAAAGCGCTTTCTTCAATCCCTGCTTGCCGGGTCCAATGACAGCCACCAGGTATCCAATGACACGAACGAGGCGCTTATCATTGATGATAAGGAACTGGATGACCTTTTTAAGCAGACTCTTACCATTTCAAAACAGGGGCTTTGCCAGGAAATAGAAACCGTGACGGAATGCGTGGAAGCAGCAGAAAGGGTTACCACGGTTTATAAAGATAAAAAGTTCAGGATGTTGCTTGATTTGATTGAAAAAATCAAAACAAAGGAAAATGATCCTGAACTCAAAGTGATTATTTTCACCGAATTCAGGCCCACCCAGGATGCCATTATTGCATTCCTTGAAAAGTTTGGTTACACCTGCGCATACATAAACGGCTCCCTTTCCCGGGAAGGCAAAAATGAACAGGTCCGGCTGTTCAGAGATGAACGTCAGATACTTGTCTCCACCGATGCCGGTGGTGAGGGTATTAACCTTCAGTTCTGCCATTGCATGGTTAATTTTGATCTTCCCTGGAATCCCTCAAGGCTTGAGCAGCGCATCGGGCGTATTGACCGGATTGGTCAGCATTACAATTCAGTGATTTTTAATTTCAGATTGACGGATACCATTGAAGATCGGGTGCGTGAAATTCTGGAAGAAAAACTTGAATTGATTAAAGAACAATTTGGGGAAGACAAGTATGCCGATGTGCTGGATGTGCTGGAAGATGAATTTTCTTTTGAAAATATGTATGTGAAAGCCCTTAATAAAAAGGAGCAGGGCGAGCATGAGCTTGATATCACCGCCGCTGAAATATTTGAACGGGCAAAGGAGATACTGGAGCAGGGGGACCTGCTGATACCCTTTACTGAAACGGACCAAACTGCCGCTGCAAGGTTGATCAATAAAAGCAATCACCTGATCCAGAGAATGATTTTTTCTTTTCTGGCGGCCCGGAAAATTTCTGTGAACGCCTATAAATCAGCCAGGGGGGTATATTTTTTCCAAAATCCATTTCAGGGGAAAGAGTATAGAAATATTGTGTTTGATCCGGAAATTTCCTTTGAGTCTGAAAAATATGAGTTAATTAACATTGAACATCCCCTTTTGAAGCAGGCGACCGCGTACATTAAAAAATCCGATAGTTTCGGAAGGGTCACAGCCATGGAATTTAATATCAATAAATTTTCAGGCATCAAAGGTTACTGGTTTGTTTTCCTGATGACGGTGACCAATAATATTGACAGAACCTACATCACCACCCTGTCCATCTTTATGGAAGATGAATCGTTCTGTAATAATAGGGTCAGTATTTTTCTGGGCAAAGGCAATGTGGATAACTACCGCATCATTCAAAATTACAAATGCCGGGAGAACATTGATCAGATTAAAGACAGCGCCCTTGTCCATG
>Ga0208900_1001985_pt1 | contig 9997 bp, 3 predicted proteins | sample AntAceMetag02UKK_FD_184763 | JGI IMG/M metagenome (GOLD analysis project Ga0208900, IMG submission 184763) | Saline lake microbial communities from Ace Lake, Antarctica - Antarctic Ace Lake Metagenome 02UKK (SPAdes) (version 2) | ecosystem: Environmental > Aquatic > Non-marine Saline and Alkaline... | reverse complement strand
GGTTAGAAGGCCTGAACGAAAAATAATGCCCTTTCGCCTGGCATCAAAGGTTGCAGCCATTCTTATCCATGATCTTCATTTCTCAGGAATGGGTGACAATGCCGCCATGGCTCATGAAGACTGGGGACTTTTTGGTCTTGAATTTAAAGATGTTCACAATGAACTGAAACGCTTGTCCTTGAAAAACTATTTAATGGTTCAGTCTGCAGGGGATGTGATTCGTATCGGATGGAAATTCAAAAGTATTGAGGAGTTAATAAATGTCATCGCTCAAGACTGATTTTAAAGAACTTATGGAGCGGATACGGCGGGGCAGAGAACTCAATTATGCCAGTTTTGAACCCATTTTTTATTTGGTATTTCATCCAGAAAAAATGCTTGAAGTAAAGCGTGAAACCGTGGCATGGACAGCCAAATTGGGTCATGAGGGGTGGGATGTTCATCTTTTTTCCATCTCCGACACCATTTCCGATATTTTTAAAAATTTCAAGCATCGTAAGATATGGATCAAAGGGGATGAAAAAGCACCGCTTAATTGGAAAAAAACCAACAGATCCCTTGCCAATGCCCTTGAAAAAGGGGAACTCCAATCACGTCTGGAAAAATTGCTTGAATCTGTAAGCCACAATAAAAAGGCTATTGTTCTGGTAACGGATCTTGAGGCCTTGCACCCCTATATGAGAATCGGTTCCATTGAAGGGCAATTGCAGGGGAAGTTTGAAGTTCCCACAGTCTTTTTTTATCCGGGTGTGAGAACTGGTAAGACACAGCTAAAATTCTTAGGGTTTTATCCAGAAGATGGTAATTATCGTTCTGTTCATGTGGGTGGATGACTACATATTGAAAAGGAATCTGATTAATGGATATAAAAAGTTTATTTGACCCCAATAAAGACATACATAGAACCATTGAAAAGGTAATCACCTACAGCGCTTCACAAGAGCACCGGCTGAAGTCAGAAATTTCAGAATATGTCGTCACCGACAGCATTGAAATCCAGTTTGAAAAATTGTTGGACAAAATGCAGCTTGGCATGGATGTGGGCGGAGAAAATGAAGTGGGGGTTTGGGTTTCCGGATTTTACGGATCAGGTAAAAGCTCATTTACCAAATACCTGGGATTGTCCTTTGACGACAGCATTGAAATCGAGGGATCTCCTTTTATAAAACATTTCCAGGATCGCTTGAATAAATCCACCACCCGGGCATTATTGTCCACCATCACAAAGCGATTCCCGGCATCGGTGTTACTCCTGGATCTTGCAAGTGAGCAGCTTGCCGGTGCAACCATGGAAGAAGTCTCAACTGTACTTTTCTATAAGGTGCTGCAGTGGGCGGGCTATTCCCGGAACTTGAAAGTGGCGGCCCTGGAACGAAAGATAAAAAAAGAGGGGCGTTATCAGGAGTTTCTGGATATTGTTAAAGATGATTATGACATGGATTGGGCAGAGGATCAGAATAATGAGTTGCTTGTGGATAGTATCATTCCAGAAATAGCCCACCAGATGTACCCCAATATCTTTAAAGATGACGCTTCCTTTTCAACGGAAACCAGTGAAATTGTTCGGTTTGAAAACGAGCGGGTTCAGGAGATGATCGACATCATTCGTGAGACCTCTGATAAAGAATATATTATTTTCATTGTGGATGAAGTGGGTCAATATGTGGGCGCTCGTAAAAGTCTTATTCTAAATCTGGACGGTCTGGCTAAGAACCTTAAACAAATAGGGGATGGTAAGGTCTGGTTTATCGGCACAGCCCAGCAAACCCTTACCGAAGACGATTCCCATACGTCCTTAAACTCTCCGGAATTATATAAGCTCAAAGATAGGTTTCCCATTCAAATAGATCTGGAATCCAGTGATATTAAAGAAATCTGTTATAAGCGCTTATTGGGAAAATCTGCCTCAGGTGCCTCTGAGCTGGGTAACCTCTTTGATAATCATGGACAGGCATTAAGGCATAATACAAAGCTCCAGGATGCAAAATATTATGATGTAGATTTTGATAAAGAAACCTTTGCAAATCTGTATCCCTTCCTTCCAGCCCATTTTGATATTCTTCTTCATCTCCTGGGGGCTTTGGCCAAATCAACCGGGGGCATAGGGCTTCGTTCCGCCATCAAAGTGATCCAGGATATTTTGTTGGAAAGCAATGAACACAGATTGGCTGTGGTGGATCAGGACATGGGATGGCTGGCCACCACGGTCACCCTCTATGATACCCTGGAAAAAGATATCCAAAGAGCTTTCTTGCATATTCACCAGGCTGTGGAAAAAGTGCTGATCCGTTTTCCAGATTCAGACCTGCACCAGGATGTTGCAAAAACAGTTGCTGTTTTACAAATTCTGGGTAATCTTCCCGTTATAGTTCAAAATGTGGCAAGCCTAATGCACCCCCGCGTGGATGCAGACTCCCAGATGGATCAGGTGGAGAAAGCCGTTAAAGAATTAATAGCGGATGCCCTTGTTCCCTTTGGAGAGCAGGACAACACGCTTTGCTTTTTCAGTGAAAAACTCAATGATATAGAGCAGGAACGCTCCCAGATTCCCCTGCGCACCGCTGATGTCCGTCGTATTTTCAATGAAGCCTTAAAAGTTGATTTCAGCCCCTTACCATCAATTCGCTTGAACGATTCATTTGCTGTCAGGACAGGGCTTAAGGTACAGATTGGAGCCATGGTCTCAAGCCTTACAGGTGACAAAGAGACCATCCAGACCATAGTGGAATTTGTGGCCCCATCGGATTATGAAACGGTTCGTACCCGTCTCATTGACGACTCCCGGCATAAATCGTCACAATATACAATCTATCTTTTGGGACGAACCCAGTCTGAAATTGATGATAAAGTAAAAGAGATCTACAAATGCAAAGAAATAGCCCAACGTCACAGAAGTGATCCGGATCAATCGGTAAAGGACTATTGCATCAGCCAGTCGGACAGGGCTAATAAGTTAATCGGTGAACTCCAGCACCAGATTAAGCGTAATCTGAGCCAGGGTTCTTTTGTCTTCAGAGGGCAATCAACCGCTGTGGACAGTTTTCATCAGGAAATTATGGATGCCAGTAAAAAACATCTGGCCTTGGTGGCGGCCCAGGTTTTTGATCGGAACAAAGAAGCCCCTGTGCGTGCAGAAACGGCCCTGGCAGAAAAATTTCTTAAAATGGGCAAATTGTCTGCCATAACCAACCAGATTGACCCCTTGGGACTTGTGCAGGTAACCGGTGGCACCCCCAACATAAAATTAGACCACAAAGCACTTGTGAGTATTCGTGATTTCATAGATAAAAACGGCAGTGTAGACGGCAAAAGGCTCATGGGTCATTTCACCGGAGCCCCCTTTGGCTGGTCCCAGGATACCCTTCGATATCTTATGGCGGTTCTGCTTGTGGCAGGTGAGATAAAACTCAAGGTTTCAGGCCATGATGTCACGGTTAATGGCCAGCAGGCCATTGATGCGTTAAAGACAAACAATGCCTTTAAACCCATTGGGGTCTCCCTCCGGTATGAACGGCCCTCCATGGAAATGCTTGCCAGGGCAGCCCAACGCCTGACACTTCTTCTGGGGGATACCATCATTCCCCTGGAAGATGTCATCAGCAAGGCCACCACAAAAGCCTTTCCTGAGATTCAGCATAAGTTTGGCCCCCTGGCGGAAAAAATGGCCACCTATGGTCTGCCGGGTAAAGATAACATCCTTCAATTAAACCAGGATATTGCCGATGTTCTCTTGACAGATGGATCAGATGCACCCCAGCGACTGGGCGGTGAAGATTCCACGTTGTATGAAAATTTGAAGAGGGCCGATGAAATTAATAAATCCCTTGCAAACGGCCTTGAAAAAACATTGAAATCATTGTTGGAATACCGCAGGGAAATTCAAGAATTACCCAACTCAGGTGCCCCAGGGACTCTTAAAACAGAATCAGAAGATGATTTAACAATTCTGGAGGAACGTTTAAGTCAAGAAGATTTCTATCAACATACTGCGGATTTTAATTCAACCCTCACCACATTGCAGGCCCGGATAAAAAATGCTGTTATGATCATGGCGGACCTTCAGAAAGAAATCATAAAGGATGCAGAACAGGATCTGTTGGGCATCCCTGAATGGGAAGAGTTTACCAAAGAGGAGCAGAATAATGTATTCCAGGATCTGGACGATCTTATTAAAGAGGTAACTCCTGATCTAAAAGGGCTCCATCAACTGATTAATCAAGAATTTGATCTCTATTCGGGGATCAATGATTTAAAAGCAAGAATTGCAAAGGATGGCAAGGAACGGAAACTCAAGCGGTGGGAAGAGGAACACGAGGGAGATGGAGAAACAAAATTATCAAAAACCATTCCAGTACCTGCCAAGTTATCAACCCTCCTGCAAGTGGATGAACTGATAAAATGTTTTAAAAATTTAAAAGAAGAGTCGGCCCTATACCAGGAAATTGAAGTCAGCATTAAAATTCAGGATTAACAATCATGGCATTTGATCAAAGCACACGCAATAGACTCCAGCATTTTGTTTCCGATGCAAAAACGCTTTTAATCGTGGAGTTTACAAGGCAGCTCCAGAATGAGTATGGGCTGAATCCTGAAACCGGAGAGGTGTCAGACCTTTCAAATCTCTCATTCCTTGATGACGCCAGGAGGGAAACCGCAGGGATATTACGGGAAACCATGGAGCATTACCTGGCCACAACCCCAGGGGCTGGGAACAGGGAGGTGCTTTCCCGCATTGTTTGGGAGCAGGCCTTTACCATCTTGAACCGCATGGCCGCACTCCGCATGGCCGAGGCCCGGGGGTTTTTAATGGAATCCATTGGCAATGGCTACCAGTCAAAGGGGTTCCAGCTCTATTCCTACGTGGCAAAATCAGCGTTGGGTGAGTCCGGGGATGCCTACAGACATTATATTTTCAGTATCTTTGATGAGTTTTCTCTGGATTTAAAGGTACTCTTTGATCGGTTCTCACCCCAGGGACGGCTTTTTCCCAAAGAATCCAAATTCATGGAACTGCTTGATCTGATCAATCATCCGGACATTGAGCACCTGTGGGCAGAAGATGAAACCATTGGGTGGATTTATCAATATTTTAACTCCAAAGAAGAGCGAAAAAAAATGCGGGACGCATCCAAATCCCCTCGCAACAGCAGGGAACTTGCCGTGCGGAATCAGTTTTTCACCCCTCGCTATGTGGTGGAGTTTCTCACGGATAACACCCTGGGCCGCATCTGGTATGAGATGACCCAGGGAAAAACATCCCTGATAGAATCCTGCAGGTATCTGGTGCGGCGACCCAATGAGTTCTTTTTAAACAAAGGGGAGAATGCATCTGAACCAGAGGAGGGAGAAGGGCATGAGGAGTTAAGCCAGGAGGAGCTTTTAAAGCAACCTGTCCATGTGACATTCAGACAAATTAAAGATCCACGTGATCTAAAAATGCTGGACCCTGCCTGTGGTTCCATGCATTTTGGTCTTTATGCCTTTGATCTGTTTGAAAAAATATATGACGAGGCCTGGGATATTGAAGGGGAACTGGGTGCCGGGCATTTTGAACAAAACAAAACATTTAATCCCTTGCATGAAAGTTATGAAAACAAAGAGTTTTTTTTGCAGGATGTTCCGCGGTTGATCATTGAGAATAATATCCATGGGGTGGATATTGATCCAAGGGCGGTGCAGATAGCAGGGTTATCGCTGTGGCTTAGAGCTCAAAAATCCTGGCATGAAATGGGCATCACTGCTGCTAATCGCCCCCAGATACAAAAATCAAATATTGTCTGCGCCGAGCCTATGCCAGGGGAAGAAAACCTGTTAAAAGAGTTTACAGCCAACCTGAAACCCCGTGTCATTGGGCAGTTGGTTGAAATCATCTTTGAAAAAATGAAATTGGCGGGTGAAGCTGGGTCTCTTCTTAAAATTGAAGAAGAAATTCAAGATGCCATAAAAGAGGCGCGGGAAGAATACAGCCAAGAGATTCTACAGAAAAAAGGACAGAAGGGGTTTTTTCCGGGTATGGCTCCCACCCGTCAGCCCACTTTGTTTGATTTTGCAGATTTGCCGGACGATGAGGCGTTTTGGGATCAGGCGGAGAATAAAATTCTGGATGCACTTCGTGATTATGCGGAGCATGCTGAAGGGGGGAATACTTCACAAAAGAGACTTTTTGCCCAGGATGCAGCTAAGGGATTTGCTTTTATTGATCTATGCAGGAAACGGTTTGATGTGGTTTTAATGAATCCTCCATATGGCGAAGTTTCTATTCGTGCTAATAGATATATAAACCAAAAATATTCTTTTGCAGGACATGATATATTTTTAGCATTTATTCAAAGAGCTCAAGAAATTTTACTTGAAGATAAAATTTGCGGGGCGTTAACGTCACGTAATTTTATGTTTAATCAGCGGATGACCGACTTTAGAAAAGAATTTCTTCTTTCGAAAGTTAAACTTAAAATTCTTATAGATATGGGAAGTGGAGTTCTTGATGCAGTGGTTGATGTCGCTGCCTTTACATTTGTAAATAATGATCAAATAAAATCTAAAGGCAATGATAGTTTGTTTTTGAACCTAAACAATGAAAATAACAAACAAAATATATTAAATAATTTAGTAAAAAATATAATTTTAGGAGAGCCTGAAAAAACTATTTTTTGTAGGTCATCCATTTTTTTAAAAAATTTACCTGGTAATAGGTTTTCTTACTCTGCGCCGAATTCTTTAGTCTCATTGTTTTCAAAATACGATAAACTTGATCCTAATTTTGGTAGTGTGCTGAAAGGTTTAATTACAGGAAACGATGAGAGATATGTAAGACAATGGTTTGAATGCCCTAATAATGAAATTGAAACTATTTGGAAACGATTTCACAAAGGAGGCGATTATTCCCCTTTCTATTCTGATATTTTTCTCGTAGTCTTTTGGGGTAAAAATGGTAATGTTTTGAAAGCAGATGCTGCTACAAAGTATGGCAATTCATCTCGAACGATAAAAAATGAAAAATATTATGGTATACCTGGAATCGGTTGGAGTGTTAATAATTCAGGTTTTGGTGCAAAAGCGATTTCATCTAAATCTCTATTTGCTGATATAGGTCCAGTTTTTCAGCCTACTTGTAGAGAGCAACTTTATGGTATAATTAGTTTTATGAACTCCCAATTAGTGAAGATGGTATTGCGCCTGTTTCAAGCAGGAAACCGTGGGAGATTTATGTGGATCGCTGATATTGTTCAACAGATACCTTGCCCACAATATTCATTAATCAAAAGCACTTCGGATATCGGAAAGAAAGTGCTTTCATTATTTTTGAGTGCAAGTGAAATTAACGAGACATCACCAATTTTCTTTAGGCCTTTTCATAGGCTTATAAAAACAGAACCTTCTTTAAATGAACATTTTAAAATGCATAATAGTATTATTCAGCATCATAGTCAATTGGTCCAAAAATTATGTTTTCAAATAGACGAAATAGTGGCACAAGCATATGGTATTTCATTTGATGATGCATATGATATTGAAAATTTGATCAGTGAAAATGAAAAACCTAACGTTGTTTTTCTAAATCGGTTTAAAAGATCATACTTGGAGAGTGTAGAATTTCAAATAAGCTACATTTTAGGTTGCATCTTTGGGCGGTGGGATATCCGTTATACAAATGGAGAAAAAAATCCTCCAAAACTATATGATGCATTCGACCCTCTTCCAGTAAATTCACCGGGAAGGCTTCAGAAATATTTAAAAACTTCAGAAAACATTAAAGAAAACATTTCAGACTATCCTCTTCGTATTAACATGACTGGTGTTATCGTAATTGATGAAGGCCACTCAGAAGATATCATTACTCGAATACGTGAAGCTATTAAAGTTGTCTGGGAAGAAAAAGCCAGTGATATTGAATTAGAGGCTTGCGAAATATTGAATACTAGTTCTTTGCACGAATATTTTTCAAAACCGAATAAATTTTTCAGTGGACATCTTAGAATTTATTCAAAAGGCCGACGTCAGTCCCCTATTTATTGGCCTTTATCAACTAAATCTGGTAGTTATGTTCTCTGGGTGTACTATCATCGCCTTTCTGACCAAATCCTTTACACCTGCATAAACAATTTCGTTGAACCCAAATTAAAAGAAGTTGCAGAAGACGTTGAAGCACTTAGACAAAAAACAAGCCGCAGCACCCAGGAAGAAAAAGATCTGGAAAAATTAACCAGCCTTGAGCTTGAACTGACAGATTTGAGAGACGAACTCCTCCGCATCGCCAAATTTTGGAAACCCAATTTAAATGACGGGGTACAGATCACTGCCGCCCCATTATGGAAACTGTTCCAGTATAAGCCCTGGCAGAAAAAGCTGAAACAAACCTGGGAAAAGTTGGAAAAAGGTGAATACGATTGGGCACATCTCGCCCACAGTATCTGGCCGGAAAGGGTAAGGGAAAAGTGTAAAACCGATAAGTCCCTGGCCATTGCCCATGATTTGGAAGATCTGTATGAAGAACCCCCGGCAAAACCCAAGAAAAAAAGATGCAAAAAAAATCCGGTAAAAGGATAATTACCCATGAGCATTGCACAATTTATTCAAACACGAGTTCTGTTGCCCCGTCTTGGGAAAAAAGGTGTTCTGGTGGTCTATGATCCTGATGGACGGTATCGGGAATTGTGCCTGGCCCTTGCAGATGAAACTATAACGGTGGTGGATGCATCAAAAAGCAGTATTGAAAGTCGTGAGGCAGCCCTTTGTACATTTAAACAACTTGGTGAGAACAATTCCAAAGTCAAGGGGTTGATCGTCTATGTCCCCGCGGCAAAGCCCCTGGAAGATGAAGAAAAACAGCATGATCCCTTTTCCATTTATGCTGTGTGTGGCAATGTGTTCCCGGATGGGGACGGGGATGGGTATATGGATCTTTGTATTAAGGCAAAACCAGATCATACCATGGATATTCGGAAAATATTTGATAATGATCCCAATCCCGGATTTGCTGTTATTGATGCCATTGGCGGTGGAAAAAACTGGCCCAATTTAAGGGCGCTTCTGGATAAGGAATCAGCCCGGGATATTTTACTGGTTCTGTTATCGCCGGATGAGGGACAGCTGGCAAAGTTAAAAAGGCAGAAAGCCTGGATAAATGAAGCCTCTGATCTGTTTAATATCTGTCTGGGATTGAAACTGAAAAAACGTGTATACTCATGGTCAAGCCTTGCCGATGAGTTGTGGCGGTTTTTACTTTTCAGTGAGTTTGTATTCGATTTCCCAGGCGAGTTACCATCAGCTCTGACAGATGTGCCCTGTGCCCCCATGGAGGCAGAATCTTCGGTGATTGACCTGTGCGATGGACTTAGAAACGATCTTCGAACCCAATCCACCTACATCGACAGGGCCGAGACCATTGAAAAAGAGATGGGATTACCGGAAATATGTTCTGATATTAAAAACCTGGGGGCCAGAGACACCTTTCCCTTTGAAGAGCGAACCTTTTTGAACCAAGCCATTGATGCAATTCTTAGAAAAGACAATGAAACCGCCCGGTTGATAATAGCCCGGCATTCCCGATCTGTCTGGGTGGGTAAGGGGGAAAGCCAGGCCCAGTGGGGGCTTATACTTTCGGCCCTTGAGCTTATCTCCTCCTGTGATGACCTTTTGCGTGAACTCGTCCATTATTCCGCCAACATGGATACCTTGGTGGATTTTTACATAAAGGAGTTACGCGGGGCAGATCGACACCAGCGTGAGTTTGAACAGGCGGTTTCTGATCTAATAGACAACACAGAGATCATGTCCGCAGTAATTGATTTTTCAAGATCCCGGTACCGAATCCTGATGGGAAAGGTGCAACCGCTCTTTATCAGACATCTGGAAAAAGAAGGCTGGCCTTTAAATGGCATGCTGTATAATGCCGATCTTTTTGATCAACTCATTGCCCCCATGCTCATGGTCAGTGGGCACCGGGTGGCCTATTTACACATTGATGCCCTTCGGTACGAGCTGGGGGTTGAGTTGC
>Ga0208900_1001984_pt1 | contig 10001 bp, 9 predicted proteins | sample AntAceMetag02UKK_FD_184763 | JGI IMG/M metagenome (GOLD analysis project Ga0208900, IMG submission 184763) | Saline lake microbial communities from Ace Lake, Antarctica - Antarctic Ace Lake Metagenome 02UKK (SPAdes) (version 2) | ecosystem: Environmental > Aquatic > Non-marine Saline and Alkaline... | reverse complement strand
AACTTGTTGGACTTTTTGCCTCTATCGGTATTAAAAAAGGAGAACCCTTTGCACCGGATGCACGCATGCAAAAAATCCTAAAGGATGCGGCTGCAATTGGTAATGCTACAGCACGCTCCCTTGTTTTCCGACCCCGCGATGCATCTGTTTATTTCTATCCGGATCGTCAGTGGTATACATCCTTCGCCGGCGGCCATGATTTTATGAACGAAGGTGAAATGAACATTGATGGTCGTACTATTTTTCACTATGTCGCTACCGGCATTACACCAGCCATGTCTATGCCCAAAGTTGGAACAGGATCGGCCTATGCCTTTACTCCCCACGATGCAAACGGTAACTACCTTGATGGAGGGAAAACCTATAAGGTGACTATGCACGCACCCATCCCCGTGAACAACTTCTGGTCGTTCATGGTCTATTCCGGTCAACATCGCTCCATGCTGGAGACCGATCAAAAAGAAGCCGGTTTGGACAGCAACAGTCCGACCATTAAACAAAACGATGATGAATCTTATACCGTTTGGTTTGGTCCAGAGGCACCGAAAGGGCATGAAGGCAATTGGATTCAAACGATGCCAGGGAAGAGTTTCAATGTCCTACTGCGACTCTATGGCCCCCTGGAGCCTTGGTTTGATAAAACATGGAAACCGGGTGATCTTGTATTAGTGGAATAAGTGAACTTTTTTTAAAATCATACTAACTAGTTGTAGCCATTTAAAATTGCATGTAAATGTTAATACGAAAAAATTAAATATCATCATGAAAAACAATCTATTACTATTGATTATTGGAGTTTTAGTAACTCTTACATCTTGCCAGCAAAAAGCACCTGAGCTAACACCAGCCGAAGCAAAACAAATTGCCAAAGAAGCTTACATCTATGGTTTTCCTTTAGTGTTGAACTACAAAACGATGTACAGCTATTCAATAAATAAAAAATCACCTGAATACAAAGGGGATTTTAATCAATTAGGATGTGAGGCTAGAGTATATACTCCTGAAGACAAAGCTGTTATTACGCCAAACTCAGATACGCCTTATTGTATGGGATGGATAGATTTGAGAGATGAACCAGTAGTCTTCACAATTCCTGAGATTGAAAAAGATCGTTTTTATCAAGTACAACTCATTGACATCTATACCCATAATTTTGCCTATATCAGTACGGTTGCAACAGGAAATGTTCCCGGTAAATACCTAATAACAGGACCTGAATGGAATGGAGAGTTACCAGAAGGAATTACAGAAGTTATTCCTTGTGAAACACAATTTCTTCTTGCCATCGTTCGCACACAACTCTTTAATCCTGATGATTTAGATCATGTTAAAAATATTCAAGATGGCTACAACATTGAGCCTCTAAGCACTTCTTTTGGCATGAAAGAACCAGCTGCTGCAGCCGCTATTGATTTTCCTGAATGGAAAGATGGAACTGAGTTTAGTGCTGAGTCATTTGCTTATTTCGACTTTATGTTGTCATTGGTTAAAACACCTAAAGAAGAGCAAGACCTTATGAAGAGCTTTGCAAAAATTGGATTGGATGGTAAAGGTGAATTTGACATCACAAAGTTCTCTCCAGAGATTCAAAAAGCCATAGAAGAAGGTGCTCAAGAGGGGCTTGCTGCCATAAAAGAATTTGGGGAAAAAGCTACTCGTGATCCATTAGCCAGCGGAAAAATATTTGGCACAAGAGAATTTTTAAACAAAAGTGCAAAAGATAATTATAGCTTGAACGACTTGTTTATCCTTCGTGCAGTGGCCGCAGAAAAAGGTATTTATGGAAACTCAGGTGCTGAAGCTATCTATCCCACCTATTTTGTAGATGCAGAGGGCGCTCCATTTGATGCTTCAAAAAACAACTATTCCATGACATTTAAAAAAGGTGAATTTCCACCTGTAAAAGCATTTTGGTCTCTTACTATGTACGATGGAAAAACACAACTACTGATAGATAATACTTTAAACAGGTATCTTCTTAATTCTACTATGATGGATCAATTTATACTCAACAAAGATGGGTCTTTGACTTTTTATGTTCAAAAAGAGTCTCCAGGTGCAGCCCTAGAATCAAATTGGCTACCTGCTCCAGATGGCCCTTTTTATGCTACAATGAGACTTTATGGTCCAAAAAAAGAAGTACTTGAAGGAAAATGGCTTGCTCCGAAGCTTGATAAAGTATCTAAGAATTAATCAAATAACAAAAAATAAATACAATGAAAAGAATAATTTTAATTTCCGTAGTAGCCTTTGCAGCGCTTATGTTTTCGAGCAGCTGCATGAATGCCCAAGAAACAGCTACTAAAGCACCTAACAGTGCTGATATTGCAGAATACATAAAATGGTTCCCTGCCATAAAACAGGTAGAGATGAGAGATGCCTGGCTCAAAGAGTACAAAATGGGCGAGTGGCAGTTTACAGGTGCAGTTACCGCAAAGGATAAAACAGTGGTCACCCCTCAAGCGGGTACAAATTACGGTTACACTTGGTTTAATATATCAAACGAACCCTTGGTCATCACCATGCCTGAGTACGACAAATACTATTCACTATCGGTATTTGATATGAATCACTTTATGGAAGTACGTGTGATGCCTGAAAAGCCAATAGTTATTCGTTTGCCACATCAGAAAAGTCCTATTGAAGATGCCTATGAAATTGTATTACACACTTACCAGGGACTTGCCTTAACACGTCAGGTAATTGTCAATAATGAAGAAGAGGTAATGGGGCTTGCAAAAAAGATAAAAATGAGTGGTGGAGGAGGCGATTTTCCATTTATAGTTCCTAGCTTTTCTCAAGCTGTACAAGATGCAGGATTTAAAAAAATAAATGATTTGTTAGAAGAAGGAAAGGGTACGGACAATTTTTTTGTATCACCTTACGAAGGCGGTGGTGATTTGGATAGAGCAGCTGGTGTACTTGGAGGTCAATTGGGAACACAAGCACGATATGTTCAATATGGCCCGCTCGCCTTTGATCAAAATAAAGAGCGTTTAAACGGTAAGGCGTCGTATGAAATTGTCGTTCCTAAAGAGGGACTTCTAAAGAATGAAAAGGGATACTGGACCGTAACAATCTATTCCTTTGCAGACCGATTTCTCATCCCTAATGAAAAGAATATTTATGATATTACCTCTTACAACGCTAAGCCAAATCCTGATGGAACATACACGATACGTATTAATAATGAAGGTATAGGTGAAAATGCAATACCATCCAACGGGGTTGACTATTATGGTGTTTTTAGAGTCTATGAGCCTGTTAAAACCGTGAAGTTTCCTGATATTAAAAAAGTAGCTAAGAACTAAATAAGTGCGCTGGTTTAGAGATTTATGACACATACAATTCTAAATTACAAATTTGTAGCATGCTTAAATCAAGCGCATTTGATTCGAATGATGAAAACATAATACAAAAATAAATTATTAATAAAAGAGGGGACTTAAAACCTATTAGAGTAGAAGTAAAATTTAAATATTATGAAAACAAAAAAATCATTACAACGAGCTTTAACAGCACTTTCTATAATATTAGTCATAGGCTGTTCTGGTCCTGCCACTACTGATTCAGTACCAATTGAGGGACAGACCACAGTGGATACTTATCTGGGAAAACTTGAATATCAAGACCAGACATTAACCAAAACTTCAGCTGCAAAATTGAATCGGGAAATTGATTTACAACGTGCCTCCCAACTTACACTATGGGCTATGCCGATAACGAGTTTTTATCAGAATTACGAGGCTTCTAAAGCGAACCTGGGGTTTAGCGATAATGAAATCGTGATAGGTCTGCACGAAGGATATGATGCAGTTTATCCTTTTGTCACAGGCAATGTTACAACGCCATATACGGTAGCTAGTATAGATCTATCTGTTACAGGTCCTGTAGTTGTTAATATTCCAGAAGGAGGTGTATATGGTGTAGCTAACAATGCTTGGCAAGAACCAATTAAAGAAATTGGTTCAGGTAAAAAAGAGACCCTTCTTTTTGTTGGGCCTGGTCAAGATTATCCGAAAGATTTTAAAGGTGAAATTGTACATAGCAATACTTTTGTATTCGGTTACTTTTACCGTGTTTTGGGTACAGGCGCAGAAGCAGACAAGCTAAAAACAGCTGTTACTTCTTACAAATTATCTGATGCTGCCAACCCACCCGAAACAAGATATATTACTTTCAATCCAAAACCAACAGACCAGGTTGCTATTGGTACAGCGCCCGAAGGCATGGCATATTGGGAAATAGTAAATGCCTATGTGCAAAAAGAACCTTTGGCCGATCGCGATCGCTTTTTCTATGCTTGGTTAAAAGACTTGGGCATTGAAAAAGGCTTACCATTTAATCCAAATGCCTATCAAAAAGAGATTTTACTCGAAGGGGTGAAAACAGGGATGGCTATGGCGCAAGCTACCGCATTTAATAAAACCAAAGCAAAATTTGCTTCATCACTTTATGGAAATGACTCTGGATGGGAAGATGCGATGGCAGGAATGGATCCTAAGATAGATTTGGAAACTTATTCCATGTTTAACGAACGTACGTCGTATACATTTGAAGCAATCACTACCTCTGCTGGAATGGTATCGAGAGTTGCAGGGAAAGGTTCTGCGTACTTAGGGTCTTACTACGATGCTGATGGCAATGCACTGATGGGAGGCAATAACTACAGCCTCCGCATAGAGCCAAACCCGCCAGCAGCAAACTTCTGGTCTATTACAGTCTATGATATAAAGAACCGTTTAATCATTCAAAATGAGACCAAACGTGCAGATCTATCTTCACGCTCAGAAAATTTAATAAAAAATAGTGATGGCTCTGTTGATTTGTATTTTGGTCCCGAAGCACCAGAAGGAAAAGAAAACAACTGGATTCAGTCTAATAAAGGAGAGTCATTCTTTGTCTATTTAAGATTGTATGGTCCTGAACAAGGTTTCTTCGACCAAAAGTATCCAATGAATAAAATCAAGATAACTAAGTAGCTTACTTTAATTAAAGAATTATGATTGTGAAAATAAATTTTAAAATACGCCTATTTATAGCGATAGTCTTGTCTGTATTAATGTTGAGTTGCACGCAGCAATCAACAAAAGAGCAACAAGCTGTAACATCCCTATCATTAGAAATCAAAGAAATTCATAAGGGGATTTTACAAGGGTATTTATCCGAAGATGAAATTCCCAATAGTTTATCATTAGTGCCTCCACCACCGCAGGAAGGGTCTGCAGCGTTCAATTTAGATCAGGAAATTGCAGCTAAATATGTGGCAATGAATGATGACGCCAGGAAAGAACAAGCCACCAAAGATGCCGTTTTGTCTTTCCCTGAAGCTACGGAAGCTTTTAATATAGTGTTGGATGTAAAAATATCAGAAGAAAATACCCCGCATTTGTATATGATAATGCGAAGAACGCTTGCCGATGCAGGATTATCAACTTACGCTGCAAAAAATTACTACCAGCGAAAAAGGCCTTTTATGCTTAACAACACATCAACTTGCACTCCGGACGAAGAAGAGGCTTTACGAAAAGACGGATCCTATCCATCAGGTCATACAGCAATTGGTTGGGCTTGGGCGCTTATTTTATCAGAAGTTTTTCCTGATCAATCCGATGTAATTCTGGAAAGAGGGAAAGAATTTGGCATCAGTCGTAATGTTTGTAATGTGCACTGGCACAGCGATGTTGTTTATGGTAGAATGATGGGTGCGGCGGCTGTGGCAAAGCTGCATGCTAATCCTCAATTTCAAATTGATTTAGAAGCTGCAAAAGAGGAAGTTGAAGCATTGAAAAAATCAAATTAATAATCTTTTAAAATAATAAGCAATGAGATCAATTATACTATTTTTTTTAACAATTATACTTGGGGTTTTCTCAGCAAATGCCCAACAAACAAAAGAAGAGTTAGCTTCTGAGGCAGCCAATCCATTGGCCGATTTAATTAGTTTGCCATTTCAGAATAACCTGAATATGAATTATGGCGAGTATATGCGAAATATGAATATCTTAAATATTCAACCTGTAATTCCTTTTGCCGGTGGAAAAGTAATTACCAGAACAATACTTCCTATTGTTCGCATACCGGATTTTAGCAGTGAAAGTGGAAAGTTATCTTCGGGTTTAAGTGACATTGTATTTTCTGCATTTTATGTTCCTGAAAGTAAGGGTTTGATGTGGGGATTTGGCCCAGTAGTTGAATTGCCAACTGGTGGCAGTATTCGCGGCACTCAAAAGTGGAGCGCAGGACCTTCATTTGTGGCTTTATCACAAACGCCCCTATGGACTATTGGTGGATTAATCAATAATGCATGGTCGTTTGCAGGGGACTCAGATAGAGGTGATGTAAACCACATGCTGATAAATTTATTTGTAGTGCGACAGTTAGGTGGAGGTTGGTATGTTAACAGTGCCCCCATTATTACTGCTGACTGGACCGCTGAATCTGAAGACAGATGGATTGTACCTGTAGGTGCTGGTGGTGGTAAGATGGTAATGCTTGGAGGCAAACTTCCTTTAAATTTACAAACCCAGTTGTATTATAATGTAGTGAGACCTGATTTTGGTCCTGAATGGCAGTGGCGATTTCAGGCGCAAATACTTCTTCCAAAGAATATCTTTGGAAAAAACACAAAAACAAAATAAATTCCACTCCGTAGGTAATTTCGTTGCGCATTGATAAGTTGGAGCTTCGAAATCCTAACCTCCACATATCCTTACCGTTGCCATTCATTGCTAAAATCCCACTGATAGAAGAATATCAAGGACAAAAAAAATGCAGACAAACAAATATCTATATTGCTTTAACTATGACATTTTTGAAAGTGAGTTATGTAAGCTCGAATCGAGATATGTTTTTAATAAGGAAGAAAAGAATAAACTGCTTTTTTCCAATATAAAAGCAGAACCTTCAAGTAGCGCTTTTGTTAAAAATAGACTTGATATTATTTTATTTTCTGAAGATTATTCTGCGCTAATAAATGAAATCAAAAAAAAGAGTATATGCATTGAAGGTTTCAAAGTTGAATATTTAGTTTTTGATGGTGATACAACTGAGTATGCTGAGAGGCTTAAAAAGTTAAAAGATATAGGCTACAGCATTGAAGGCATTCCTGATTATTATAGCCCAACAATAACTTATGCCTTATGCTATTACGAGGGTATTTGGTATTTTGGTGTTTTGATTAAAAACAATTTCGCCTGGCATAAACACAAGCAAAAACCAAACTCATACAGTAACTCAATAAGTATAGGTATTGCCAAAGCTCTTGTAAATATTGCCGCAAAGGCAAACAAAGAGAAAAAACTACTAGATGCATGTTGTGGTGTTGGCACAATAATGATAGAAGCCTGTTTTGCAGGAAATAATATTGAGGGTTGCGACATTAACGGAAAAATATGTAAGGATGCACGAGAAAATCTTTCTCACTTCAACTATACAGCAAAAATATATCACTCTGATATAAAAGATATTAGCAAAAAGTATGAAGCTGCCATTATTGACCTGCCATACAATTTGTACAGCAGTGCAACTGATAATGATATCTTACACATTATTGAGTCAGCAGCAGAAATCACAGATCGACTTGTTATTGTATCTACCTCAGATATTACAAACTTAATCAACAACTTAGGACTGAGAATATCAGATTATTGCAGCGTTAGTAAAAAAGGTAAGACGCATTTTGCTAGAAAAATATGGGTATGTGAAAAGAATGGATAGGTAGTGGGGATAAAGCACGAAATGGCAATCGAGCTATCTGCCCCGCCAGTGAGCCCGATAACTATCGGGACTGATTGGGAGAGCCTCTCTCACCACTGTACGCATGAGGCTTGCCAACCCACCCTACTCAAGAATAAACCTCACGCATGCGTTGATGGAACAGCCAGCAATCGGCCACAAACCATGGAAAAATAAGACAACATCATTCTCCTGCCTTTTTATTAAAATTCATCCGGTATGACAACTGGGCCGAAACAGAAAATTTATTGCCCATTTGTATCCCATTGTAATACCGGTAAACCGGGAATTCGGCATTAAGCGAAAGAAGCCACTTTTTGGCAAATGAATAGCTGATGTGGGGAATGGCGTAAACAATGCTATATCCTGAGGATTCAACCACCTGATCATCCTCTCGTTGGGATTTGCCACGCATATCGGTTCGCAATTCAAGGCCGAAGTTTATCTTACTGTGAACCATGTAAGATGCAATAACGGAAAGAAGGAACATGTTCCCGTATTTATAATAAAAGTTTTCGGAATCAATCAATTGCGCGTATTCAAAGGAAGTAAATGCACCCAGGTTCCACTTAGGGTTTTTAAATTTCTTGTTAAAATAAATATTCGCTTGGTATTTAAAACTTCCCGACGAAGGCTGCACAGTGATGGGCAATTTTACATTATCCACTTCCTGGTCGAAAACGCCAACCGGGAACTTTACACCAAATGATGGTATTAACGAAAGCCCTTTGGTGGAATTTCTGTAGGCAAGATATTTAAAGGTCAAAGTCAGGTCACCCAGGCCATAACCTTTGCTCTGGGCCCAGCCTCCTTTACTGTAATCTTCTGTTTTATTCATGAAATAGCCAAGGTCGGTTTGAACACTCAGGCGTGAAGTGATTCCATAAATCATTTGAAGGTTCAAATAATTGAACCAGGCTTTATCCACAAAGTCGATGTCTATTTCTTCGCTCCCATTGTAATAAGTATCGGAGGTGGAATATTTGTAACCCAGGATAGTCTGCAATTCATTGTGGCCCATATTGGCCTGCTCACCATAAAAGAAAGGGTTGCCTGCCGAACAGCATTGGGCGGAAGCAGAATAGTTTGTGGCGAAGACGATAAGGGTGGTAAGAAAAATAATACGGGTCATTTTGTCTCAAAATAGGTTGTCACTTCAATCTGGATGTCTCTTGAAACCTGGGCACTGTCGTTCGATACAGTGCAGGTGATGGTATTTAAACCAATGCAGCATTCGCCGGCAGCATATTTGATTTGTGTTCCGTTGCCATTAAAATTGCCGTGGTCGCACTCCCAGGCATAAATAAGATTTTCGCCCCTGGCATAACAGGTAATTGTGGTCGTGTCCCAGGCCTTAACAGTGTAAAAAGAAGCTGTGAGGCTATCGACAATCACATGTTCGGTTGGGCCTTCCTGAGGTGCATCATCCTCTTTTTTGCATCCAAAAACAAGAGCACCAATGGCCAACAAGAAGATTACATATTTTTTCTTCATTTATAATTATTTTACTAAAATTTCTATTACAGTTTCATAATTCAAACTGTTCAAAAAAGCACTTATTCTGCCACAAAATCTTAAGTCACGAAAGTAACACAAAATTTACGTTTTGGGTATTCAGATTTTCATGTTTTAATGGCGCATTTTGAATCACCAGCTGTATTTAATAGCAATTGGAGATAGACGGGCAATTTTTGACTTGTATTGCAAAAATGCAAAAGGGGAATATTTTATTGTGGAAACGCAAAAAACAGAACATCAGCCAACTGGCGGAAAAGACATGCCCCTTTTTTACTCAACATTTCCTATTCAGGAACAAGCAAGGAATAAAGAAAAGGATTGGAATTTTAAATTAAAAAACGTTTATACAATTGGCATTCTTGACTTTGAATTTGACGAGGATAAAGAATAACCTGAAAAATATAAATATGAAGCTAAATATTTTGTCAAGATACTATCCGGAGATATGTTGAAAATACCTATATTTGAAAATTCAATTGTACTTGTTAAGGGTTGACTAATTAATTATGCCCAAATTTGAAATTACTTAAAGAATAATGTCATAAAAAGCAAATAAAAATGAGTGACCTTATTGAAATATTGCATGGCGTTTCCAGCAAACTAACTGACATTGATGATGAATTGCAGATTTATCAGATATTGAATGATGGAATAAAGCAGATCCTTCCTAATTCATATTTTATTATTACCAAGCTTCAGCCCGATGATATGAATTTTAGGATAATTCATAGCTTTGGATTCGATAA
>Ga0208900_1001983_pt1 | contig 10006 bp, 21 predicted proteins | sample AntAceMetag02UKK_FD_184763 | JGI IMG/M metagenome (GOLD analysis project Ga0208900, IMG submission 184763) | Saline lake microbial communities from Ace Lake, Antarctica - Antarctic Ace Lake Metagenome 02UKK (SPAdes) (version 2) | ecosystem: Environmental > Aquatic > Non-marine Saline and... | reverse complement strand
GGTAATATGAGTCTTATGAAGTGCCAAGATTGCGAATTGATGTTTGATTCAGACTTCGATGAAGGAAGCTTTTCAGATGAAGGCGAGTATCTTTGTGATAAATGTTCGGAGAAAGAAGATGAGTACAACTGATATGGAAGGAAACAAGAAAGTCATTAATGATACGTTTTGGCTTGACGGTTGGAACGGAAAATGTCACTCTGGATATTATTACCGAAATAATATCGGAGTATCAATCAAAGAGTTTGAGGAAAAATTCAAACGAAAAGTTGTTGGAATAACTTTAGATAGAGAAGGCTGGAATGTTGAGTTTATCCTAGAAGAAGAACCAACAAAAAAAGATATACTAGGCGAATCGTGGAGGTTCAACGAATGAAGTTCAGTATTGAATGGGAAAACGTCGGGAGAGGCAAGTACACAAACAAAATAACAAAAGACTTCAAATCCTTAAGCGAAGCAGAGATATTTGCTTACAAGTGCGCTGACGACCATCTAGTTAGCAATCAGACTTCACTAGAGGTACAAAGTTCAAAGATGGGAATATATAATGTATTCTCCGGATTTAGAGCTGTAGGAGTAGTCAAAATAAACGAGGTGAAAGATGAAAAATTATTCTGAAGGCAGAACCGGAGCTATTATTATTGATGGCGTTGTGATAGCAACTTGTACATATAATGACATATCTGAAACTCTAACTAAATCCAGGAGAAAAAAACACAATGGAAGAAAAAACAATAACACAGGAAATGAAGAAGATTAAGATTCCAATAACCTCAGAGGAGATGGAAGAACTTTCAAATGGAAAAGGATTCAACTGGGTAATAGATGATATAGAAGTTGAGATATTCGTGGAGGAGTACGATGAAGAATGATTTTAGACTAAAGTTCAGAAGCGCCGGAGGATTATCCTTTTTGGATTGGGTGAAGATGTGTGAGAAGGTTAATCCAGGTATTGCTTTGAATAGATATTTGTCGGAGGTAATTGAAAATAGCATTATCAATAAATAGAGTTGAACAAATAAATAAAACCATTAAGTTTATAAGCTTAATTATATTAATATAACTATGAAAAACGAACGAAAAACATCTACTGAAAAAGAACAAGCAGAAAAAGATAAGCTCTATGCAGAAATATTCAAAAAGGCTAAACTTTCAAAAACTAACAATAAACTTCTTCCAGAAGTACCGACACTAAAAGTTTATGGAAAGAATCCGAAAAAGATATTATGTAAAGCGTATCTTATCGGCGGAGATATAATGTTTGTTTATGGAACTGGACGAGTAGAGATGGTTTTAGCTATGAAGTATAAACTCTTAGGAGATAAGATTCAAGTGATAAGCAAAGAATACCAATTAGTTGATAAAGGCATTAATCAACAGAACTTCGGAGGTCTAGACGACTTCAAATGAAATTCGCATTATATGAAAATGACGGAGTTAAACAGAATGGGGGTAATAATAATGGAAAATAAAACATTTACAAAAGAAGAAGTATCCGATTTTCTTAAAGAAAAGTATAATCCAAATGAAACAACTATAGAGTTAGCAGATTTATGGGATTTCTTTGGTATTACTGAAGAAGACTTACTTGACGACGTAAACCAAAAAAACTCTGCATGTAACAATACAAGAGATGGAGTAAAGTGCGGAGAAGTTTATGCAGAAGAAGAAGGAATTAAAAGAAAATATATTTGTAATGAATGTGACGCAGAACAAAAATTAGACGAGGTGAAAGGATGAGTACAGACGAGTTTAGAAGTGTAACTAATTATCTAAGATTAAAAGAAGAAAATAGTAAGTGTGCTAGATGCGGTAATTCAAAAAAGTTTCATCCAATGTCTATAGCAGACGGATTGGGACATAGGGAGAGATGTGATTTCGTAAAACATGAAAACAAGGAAGTGAAAAAATGATAGTCATTGGCAAAATGGTAGGCTTCTACCTGCAAATCGGTGACACGGGGAGGGGCATAGTTTCAAACTAGTTCTCTAGTTCGTTTTTCACCTATGGCCCTTCCTACCAATAATAAAAGGACATTAAGGTTCAACCAAATATCAAAATCTACTGGCGAAGTTTACGAGTGCCGAGTCTGGTTAGATGATGAAAAGAAATTAATACTAAAGATGGATTGTCCGTGCTGGAATTTTCAGAACCGGAGGATAAGTAAGGTTGGAAAAGTTCATACAATAAAGTTCGCAGCTATTCCCTGCAAACACTTAGCGCAAGTAGTCGACTTATTCCAAAGACAAGGATACACGATTAGAAATAAAGATATTAAGCAGGGTTCAGATAGATGCACCGCAGAGATAAGACGCGCCGTATTGGCTACAACTAAAGGTTGTTGTAATTTTGAGAATTGTAATATCACAGAAAATATAGAAATTCACCGACTTTTACCTAAAATATATGGAGGAAAATATAGTTTGATGAATTGCGTGCCATTATGTAGAGAACATCATCAATTAGTTCATTCGAAAAAATATAGTTATTAGAAATGGTAAAAGTAAAATGTATAATATGTAAGAAAGAAGTTAATAGGGATAATAACCAATTGTTAATATATCCTAATACTTGTTGTTCTAAGGAATGTAAATCAAAATTCTTTTCTAAAACAATGTCTGGTAAAAACCATCCTAGATATAAGGGAAAAAGAATTTCAAGTGATGGATATATGTTAGTATATTCAAGGACTCATCCAAATAGAGATTCGGAGAATATGGTAAGAGAGCACAGATTAATTATGGAAAAACATATTGGTAGAAATTTAAAAAAAACTGAAGTAGTTCATCACGAAAATAGAAATCGTTTAGATAATAGAATTGAAAATCTAAGATTATTCAAAAATCATTCAGAACATCTGAAATATCATACAAGTTTAACTAAAATTAAGGGCAAGATAGGAATTTTTGAATAATTTACATAAAGGAGGATAAAAATGAAGAAGAAAAAAGAGAGTGATATGTATGGAAGAAATCTAAACGAGAGGAGAGTCTTATTCCAGAGAGTTTGTAAGCATTGTGAGAATACCTATATGACAACCGCAAGATACGGAAAGGTATGCGATGACTGTCTAGAGAGAAGGCATCAAATTATGTTAAAAAAAAATAGAAATGAAAAAGCTAAAAATAAACCTACCATTTAAGACTCCGAGTATTAATCACCTTCACGGGAGAAATAACTTTGGCTCAGTCTATCTCAAAACTGAAGCTAAGATATTGAAAAAGCAAATTATTGATATTGTAGATGAACAGAAAAGAGCGCAAGGATATTTACAACACGAATGGGAAAACCGGATGCTAAGCGTAACAACAATAATCTCTGAAAAGTGGTTCACTAAAAAAGATACAATAAAGAAAAAGGATATTGCTAACAGAGAAAAGTTCTTAATTGATTCTGTATTCGAATCACTAGGGATAGACGATTCACATATATGGGAGCATAGATTACTAAAGCACGACGACGAAAAGGAATATGCAGTTGTAAAGATAGAGTTTTTCCAAAATTGAGCATATCAAGCAATAACCTAAATATTTATAAACCTAATTAATATTAATAAGTTATGGCAGATAAAAATGTAATAGTCAAAATTAGACAGACTGTATCCGGACAGAAGCTGGTAACAATCCCAAAAGACTCAAACTTGGAAGTTGGAGAGTATGTTCTAATTAAACGCTTACCTCACCAAAAATGATAGAAATATTTAGAGTTCAAAATAAATGGAGAGTGAAGATAGTTAACGAAACTTTCGAATTTAATAACAGGGTAGAATTAATGGATTGTATAGATGATTTATCTCAGAATAAAGAAGAATTTGAACCTCACAAAGACAAATGAGAGTATTTCTAAAACAGAATGTATACGAAGCAGCCAAAGAGCGGATGAATTTTATTTTCGATGAGTTTGAGAATGTAGTTTGCTGGATGTCCGGAGGAAAAGACTCAACAACAATATTCGAACTGGCGCTAGAAGTGGCGACCGAAAGAAATAGACTCCCATTAGATGTTGCATTTCTAGACCAAGAAGTAGAGTGGACTCATACTTACAATTATATCAAATCACTAAACGACCGAGATGATGTAAGACTCCATTGGTATCAATTCCCTTTCCAAGAATTCAACGCGACCTCACAAACAGATGAATGGTTATTTTGTTGGGATGAAGAAAAGAAAGACGTTTGGATTAGACCAAAAGAAACAGACTCAATACAAGAAAACAATTATGGGACCGACCGATTCAAAGACTTATTCGACGCAATAGCAAAACACGACTTTCCGGAAGATACTGCATTTCTGGCAGGAGTACGCGCCGAAGAATCACCGGTAAGAACCTTAGCAATAACAACTTGTCCATTTTACAAAGGAATCACTTGGGGTAAAAAATACAAAGGAACAGAATCCAAATTGTTCTATCCGATTTATGACTGGAGCTACACAGACATCTGGAAGTACATAAACGACAAAGACGCAATTTACAATATAGTTTATGATTTTCAATATCGATATGGAATAAAAGTTCAACATATGCGTGTTAGCAATTTGAATCACGAAACCGCAGTATCCGCATTATTCTATTTGCAAGAGATAGATACGAAACTTTACAATTCGTTAGTAGGCAGACTAAAGGGGATTGATTACGCCGGAAAGTTCGGCTATGATAATTATTTCATAAAGGATTTGCCTTATATGTTTAAGACCTGGAAGGAGTACAGAGATTATTTGCTCCAGCACATAGTGAAAAAAGATAGAATCGAAAAATTCCAAAGTCAACTAGATAAACAAGACCGAGAATTTGAAGACTTACCTCAATATGATAATATCGTACGGGCACACATTAATATAATTCTAACAAACGATTGGGAAGGCGCGAGATTCCATAATCTAGAGGTAACATATTCAACAAAAGAAACTAGGGCAAACTCCCTAAAGAAGTTTAAAAATATATAAAACTTTATAAACTTAAACAAACAATAATACAACAATGGCAGACTTAACAAAACATCCGGTGAACGAAATCTTATGGATTGACGTCGACAAAATAGTAGCCAACGATTATAACCCAAACTCTGTAGCGAAAAACGAAATGCAATTATTATATCTCTCAATAAAAAGTGACGGATACACACAACCAACTGTAACAATCTATGATGAGAAGAACGACAAGTACGTAATTGTAGATGGATTCCATAGGTACTTAGTTTTGAAGACTTACCCAGACATCGCGGAGTCTACTGGAAATTGTTTGCCGTGTGTAGTAATCAAGAAAGACATAAACGACCGAATGGCAAGCACTGTAAGACACAATCGAGCTAGAGGTAAACATTCGGTACAAGGAATGGGGAGTATGGTTTTCAGTATGTTAGATAAGGGTTGGAAAGACGAGCAAATCTGTAAGGAGCTAGGAATGGAAAAAGAGGAACTAATCAGACTCAAACACGTAACCGGATTCAGTAAGCTATTTGAAAACGTAGAATACAAAAAGTCTTGGACAACCACAAGCCAAATTTTAGCAGCTAAAGAGGAGAAAGAAAATGGTACTAATACCAATGACTGATAAGGAGTTCGAAGAATCTCTAGCAAATCAATCTTGGATTTTTTCTAAGACTTACGCTAAAAAATCACCTCACGAATATTTTCTCCGGACCGACAACCCAGATTTATTTTGGGAGCTCAAGAGGCGAATCGCGGAGCAAGGAAAAGAAGTTCTGTATTTCAAAACTAAGTTTCAATGCCATATTCACAACGGAAAAAGATATTGGGGTTACAATCTAATAATGAATAGGTGTGACGATTCACAAGACTACTCTAAACCGGAGCAAAAAGAATTATGAAATATAAATCAAGAGCCTATCACTCAGCACTAAAGCCAGAAATCCAAGTAAATGGAAGTTTACAATTTCACGAAGCGAAACAGGGCATAACATTTACTCACGACCTAATGAGAGGATTCAACGAATATTTTACAAGAGGAGATTGTATTTATTGCGAACCTAGTTGGAGAGCCGGATTCGATAAATATATGAAACGAGCAAATATTAAGACTCTAGCTAAATACAGCGATTATTTATTAGCTATGAAAGACATAATCAACAAACTAAAAATACCTACCTATATGATAATTGGAAAGCATATGATAGAAACACTTGACCCAGAGGTTCTAGTCCCAATTAAGCAGCATAACTATGACGCATACTTAGCGATATGGTACGCAGAAGAACCAGAAGAAACCTTAAAGAATCACTATGACGCTTGTGCTTGGGTTGCTAAAAAATATAATTGCATAGTAAATTTTTGTTGTGGATACGGCGGAACAGTAGAAGAAGCAATCAAACACAAAAAGAAGTTCGTATGCTCTGACATAAATCCAAAATGTATTTACTACGTAGCAACTAATTATCTGGAGTACAAAAAATGAAAGTCGGAAAACACAAAATAACCACTGAATCAATAATAGACCTAGACTTCAATCAATTACTAGAAGGAAACACAATTGACATATTGTACTCTGACCCGCCTTGGGGCAACGGAAACCTAAAATACTGGGTAACAATAAACAAGAAACAAACTGGAAAAGACTTCAAAGTAATCTCCTATGATGAATTACTCAACCGATTCAAAACGCTGATAAAAACATACACAAAAGGATATGTATTCATTGAGTGCTCTGTCAAAGACTTGGATGCTTTAGAACAGGCTCTAGGAGGAGTCCTAACAAACATTAAGAAGTTTGTGACACGATACCCAGGGGGTAAAAATGGACTATTCATTGGAGGGACAGAACCTAGATTTAATTTCACAAAAGATATGACCGGAGCAACTGGATTCAAACAGGTTAACGATTGTATTTCTAGCTGTCCAGGTGAGATAGTTTGCGACCCAACGTGCGGATATGGGTGGACCGCCAAAGCAGCGATTAAGAACGGAAAGACTTTCATAGGAAACGAGTTTAACAAAATTAGAGCCGAACGAACAATAAAGGAGTTACAAAAAGATGGCTTGTAGTAAATGCGGAAATTGCTGTAAGAATTTAGTCTTTGAACTTCCAGGACTAAGTACGGATAGAATCAGACAAGAATACTTCAAAGCGCACGGATGTAAACGAGAACACGAAACAATCATAGTCCCAATGAGATGCCCACATCTAACTGAGGATAATCTCTGCGACATTCACGAAAAGAAGCCATATATGTGCAAATCGTGGAAAGGAGAAACAAAAGGGTTCTGGAAGCCGAAGGGGTGTACAATATGAGTGAATGTGAACATAGGCACGTTAAGGCTAATTTTCCTCACGGAAAAAAATCCGGAAGTTTCAAATTTTGTAAGAAATGCGGAGCAGTAGTTTCAAATAAAATGATAAGAGATAGAATCAACAAAGAACACCCAAAAAGGAGGAAAAATGGAAATAATTAACACAGACTTTCAAACACTGAAACCCTATTGGAGAAACCCAAGAAACAACGATAAGACTATCCCTCACTTAATTGAATCAATAACTAAGTTCGGATTCCAAGTCCCAATCGTAGTAGATGAAAATAATATCATCGTAACCGGACACTCTAGATACAAAGCAGTTGGAGAAATGGTAGGAACACTAGACAAAGTTATCGCGAAACTCAAAAAGAAAGCCGGAAAAGAAGGCTTAATTGAATCACTCGAACTAATCAACAAAGGACAAATCCCAACTGTAATAGCAAAAGGACTAACAGATGAACAAATCCGAGAGTTCAGAATTACAGATAACAAAGTCGCAGAATTATCAGAGTGGAATGAAGAATATTTGAAAACAGAATTGAAGACACTACAAGGAACAATAGGATTTAGCGCGGAGGAACTTAACAAACTAATCGGGATAAACACAGCCGAGTTCGAAAACCTAACAGCCGAAGATATGGGAAAAGCCACAGCCGAGATGGGCGAACACTTCGAAAACCTAGCAAAAGGAAATGAGTTTTTAGACATAACTTGTCCACATTGCGCGGAACAGTTTCAAATATCTAAAGCAGAACTAAGGAAGGTTGCGAAATGAGCAAATTCTTCAATAAACTAGACTCTTGGATAATCTCACTAGGAATAGCATACGAAAGAAAGACAGATATGATACTGACTCCTAAAGAGTGCAAAGAATTAGCAAACGAGTTAATAGACCTAAAGAACCGGAGAAGAATCAAATGACTAAAAACGGAATATGCGCAAAATGCAAGAGACCAATCAAACAAGACGTTCTATGCCCATATATCTTAATAGATGCGAATAATAACAAATACTGTTCAGAGTGCGCTATGGAGATGTTAGGGCAATATGTAATGTATGAAGATAAGAAGTTATTGGAGGAACTCTCGAAAAAATGACTAAGTACTCTAAATCCGTAATTGATAATGTATTTAACTTATACGCACTAGGCGAACCAATAGAGAGAATCGCAAAACAAACCGGAGTAAACAGAAACACAATCTATGCGTGGAGAGAGAAATATGGTTGGAAGTTTCGTGCAGACGAGATAACAGCTCAAGCCATTAAGCAATCTGGCGAAACAATCGCTGATATAAAGAAGCGACAACATTTAATACTGAAAGGAATAATGGCAAAATTCTCCGAACAACTATCAAATAAGAATCCACTCACACAAATGAAAGTAGCGCCAAGTGATATAATCTCAACCCTTAAACACGAGTTACTTTTAGTAGGAGAGGCAGAAACTAAAACAGAAGTATCCGGACAAATAAACGCCAAAAGCTTAGCGGATATGTATGAGGAGATTTATGGAGATTCTAAGAAAGTTGATTGAAGAACAACGAGTCGAGATGATAGTCAAGCTCGTTTTTCCTACGATTCATTTACAATTAACACCTAAGCAGTATGAAATAGTAAAGACTATCGGATGGGCTGTAGATAAACGAGTCTGTATTAATGCGATGACTAGGTATGGTAAGTCGCAAGCTGTAGCCATAGGGGTGTGTTTATACATCTTATTGCATAATCGTAAGCGAGTGGCTCTTATTGCGCCTACAGGGACCCAGTCAAATATACTTAGAAACTATATTGCGGAGATGATGTTACAATCCCCAATGATTATGGAGATAATCGAGCTAGAACGAACCGGAGTTGATAAGATTAAGAAAGAAGCGTCTAGAACCAGACAGACTTTCAGAAACGGCTGCGAATACCAAATCTTTTCTGCGGCAGGAGAAGCGGACAGACTAATGGGGTTTGGAGCGGATATGGTGATAACAGATGAGTCCTGTCTTATTCCAGAAGTCGCCTGGGCTAAAATAACTCGAATGTTGGGTGATGACCCAGAACACGCAGTATTAATCGAGTTAGCGAATCCTTGGGATATGGCGACTAGATACTATAAACACTGGATAAGCGGAAGATACAAGAAGATTCACATAGGATATGAGGAAGCAATCGCTGAAGGTCGAATCACCAGTAAGTTCGTAGAAGAACAAAGAAAAGAATTAACCCCTCTTGAATTTGAGGTATTGTACGAATCTAACTTTCCTCTTACCTCTGAAGACGCGGTATTCAATTATGGGAAAGTCCAAGAAGGAGTCAAAAAAGATATTCCGGAGTGGGAGAACTGGGAGAATTACGAAAAGATTATCTCTTGCGATGTAGCAGATAAGGGGTTAGATTGGACAGTAATATATTGGGGGGTACATAACCTAGACACAGATGAGTATTGTGTATTGGAGAGCTTCTCAGAGCCTAAGAGCGACAATATGCAGGTAGCCTACAAGATATTTGACTGGTATAATGAAAAAGGCGCAGATAGGATAAATATTGATACGATTGGTGTTGGAGTAGGTGTAGTAAGTCGGGTAAGGGAATTAGTTGGGGACCTTGCTAAAGTTGTCGCGTGTCATTATGGTGAAGGAGTCGGAACAGCCGGAAAAGAAACGAGAGCCTACCCATCCGAAACATTACAAGAAAGACGAAGCGACTCTATCAAGAAACGTTTTTTGAATCGTAAGGCAGAACAATTCTTCAGACTAAAGGATTTATTTTCA
>Ga0208900_1001981_pt1 | contig 10017 bp, 8 predicted proteins | sample AntAceMetag02UKK_FD_184763 | JGI IMG/M metagenome (GOLD analysis project Ga0208900, IMG submission 184763) | Saline lake microbial communities from Ace Lake, Antarctica - Antarctic Ace Lake Metagenome 02UKK (SPAdes) (version 2) | ecosystem: Environmental > Aquatic > Non-marine Saline and Alkaline... | reverse complement strand
TATGATGTGTTAGATGAGACTTGAAAGCACATCATATAGGATTTGATCCGTTAATTAAAAGAGCATTTAAAAATTTGGCAAAGGTATTGAAACAGGAAACACCTTTAATAAGCGCTAAAGCCACACATGATCAGTGAAACAACTCTCTTTTGATTACCATCCCAGTTCTTATCCGATGCAGATCCAGTGCCAGATCCGTTGGCCACAGGATATCAAGTTAATGCTGCCTGAGTTTTTGAAATTAAGGTTAATGATTTAATTTTTTAAAAATCATCGAACAGGCACTCCTTGTCAAGAACCATTTGCAGAAATCGCTCCGATGGAGCTGCAGGACTGAACAAAAACCCCTGGCCATAGTCACACCCCATATTCCGCAACAGATCAAATTGTTCTTTTTCTTCAATGCCCTCGGCAACGACTTTAATCTCCATGGTGTGGGCCATGGCAATGATGGCTTTAACAATGGCGGCATCCTGAGAACTGGTGAGAATATCTTTGACAAAAAAACGATCAATTTTAACAATATCAATGGGAAAGTTTTTCAGATACACCAGGGAAGAATATCCAGTACCAAAATCATCCACAGAAATAGTGAGTCCCATCTCTTTTAATTCTTTCAGCACACAGAGGGTTTCCGCATTTTGTTTTGCCAGAACACTTTCGGTGAGCTCCAGTTCAAAGGAAGTCGGGCTCAGCCCATTCAGATCCAGTGTTTTTAGTATTTTATCCGGAATTTTCTGTTGCAGAAACTGTTTGCTTGAAATGTTCACCGCAATGCGGGAGGCCTCCATCCCCGACTTGCACCATTTCTGATGCTGCCGGCCAACCTGACTAATCAGCCAGTCGGTAAAGGGAACAATCAATCCCAACTCTTCAATGGCAGAGATGAATTTGATGGGAGAAACCATGCCATGACGGGGATGATGCCAGCGAGTCAGTGCTTCCGCCCCGAAAATGCTGCCGTCAGACATGGACACCTGGGGTTGATAATGAAGCACAAATTCCTCGTGGGCAACGGCCTTTCGGACATCATTTTCAAATTCAAATTTTTCCCTGGCCCGGGCGTTCAAGGATTTTTTGTAAAATCGAAAACAATTTTTACCACTTTCTTTGGCATGGTACATTGCCACATCGGCATGTTTCATTAAAGTATCCGCTGTGGATCCATCAATGGGAAAAAAACTGATACCAATGCTCACTGAAATAAACACCTCATAGCCGTCAATTTCAAAAGGCTCTGAAAGAGATTCATTGATACGTCGGGCCACCCGCCCCGCATCTTCGGGGGCTTTCAGGTGGGGCAGCATGATGGTAAATTCATCTCCTCCCAGGCGGGAAATAAATCCCTTGGAATAGTGTTGCTTCATTCGTGTGAAATAATCGGACTTTCGCACACAGGATCGGATGCGTTCTGCAACGCTCTTGAGCAAAAGATCTCCGGTTCGGTGTCCAAGAGTATCATTAATGGTTTTAAAACGATCCAGATCCATGAATAAAACCGCAAGGACCGTATCAGCATTCACACAGTCGTCAAGGGCTTGCTCCAAAGATTCCTGAAACATGGTGCGATTGGCAAGTCCGGTGAGATGATCAAATAACACCAGATTCTGTATCTGCTTTTGCTGGTCAATGACATCATTAAAGGCGTCGTTGGCCCTTAACATGTACTTCACATGATAGTTAAGAAGGGTCCAGTTAATGGGTTTGGTGATAAAATCCGTTGCACCGACATCAAATGAGTGATGAATGGAATCAATATCATCCAGGCCCGTAACCATCAGGATGGGCACATGTTTTCCATCAGGATGTTTACGAATGCGGCGACAGGTGTCAAATCCACCAAGATTCGGCATCACCACATCTAACAAAATGGCATCGGGTTTCAAGGTTTCAAACTGTAAAACCGCCGTTTGACCATTGTCCGCATCTATCACCCGGAACCCAGCTTTTTCCAGACAGGTCCGCAGTAATAGTCGAATGGCTGGATCATCATCGACCACCTGAATCAGTTTTGCCGTTGATGTCACTGGGTTGTCATTGAGCATGGGCCACCATTTGATTAAAAAAACATTTTTCCCGGGCCCTTGTCAGGGCATTGGCTGTCAGTGCAACAATGGGAATTTTTTTTCCACACGTCCCCCGGGCTCGGATCTCTCCTGTGGCCTCGTATCCATCGATGCGGGGCATCTGACAGTCCATAAAAATCATATCGTATTCCTTTTAATTTTATATGAAACCGGCAAGAAAACCCCTGAGTCTTTAGCTCAGGGGATGAATTGCCGGGCTCGCTAACCTTGATATTCAGTTACAACCTTATAGTTTCGCCAAATCTTGGAACCCTGGCTGCAATGCCATGGTCGTTGAGATGCTCCGCAAATTTCAGGGAGGATTTTTCTTCTCCGTGCACCACTGCTGCCCGTTTGATCTTCAGGTTGGACTGCTTTAGAAAGCGCATCATCTCATTTCTGTCGGCATGGGCACTGAATCCCCCCAGGCGGACCACCCGGGCCTTTAAAGGATATTCTTTACCCAAAATTTTTACCAGGGGGGCCTCTCCCTTTCGTCCCTTGGCCTCATAGGCCTGGCTCAGTTCAAGAATCCGGCGTCCCAGGGTGTGCTGGGCCATAAATCCCACAATGAGGATGGTATTGTTCGGGTTGTGGATTCGGTACCGCAGGTGGTGGAGGATACGCCCCACCTCGCACATGCCCGAGGCTGAAATCACAATACACGGTTTCTTTTCCCGCATCAGTTCCATGGATTCGTCCACAGAGCTGACAAAATTCACCTTGTCAAACAAAAAGGGATTGAGTCCCTTTTCAAGAAAAGCCCTGTGGGTCTCCTTGTCGTAGAGTTCCGGATGCTCCCCAAATACCTTGGTCAACGAGGCCGTGAGGGGGCTGTCCACATACACCGGCATGCGAGGCACCAGCCCCTTTTCATACAGCTCGTGAATGACATAAAGAATCTCCTGTGCCCGGCCCAGGGCAAAGGAGGGAATCACCACAGACCCATTTTTATCATGGGCTGCATTGAGTTCCTGGATCATCCGGGTGTTAAGGTCGTCTGCTGTTTCATGGAGACGATCCCCATAGGTGCTTTCCGTGATCAACAGATCAATGTCTCTGTCTTCTTCGTTAAAGTCGGTACAGGGATCCCTTAAAATGGGCATGCCGAATCGCCCCAGATCCCCGGTGAAACAAATGGTTTTCTGTGCAGCCCCTTTCCCATACCGGATAATACTGATGGCAGACCCAAGGATATGGCCAGCCTCATAAAAAGTACAGGTCATGTCTTCTCCGATGGTGATGGGGGTTCTGTAGGGCACACCGGAAAAAAAACCCAGGGCAAGATGGGCATCTTCCTCGCCATAAAGGGGTTCCACCTGCTTTAACCCGTACTGATTACCAAGGTCAAGTATGGTCTGCCGATTGAGCCGGTTGTTTCCCTTTTTCAGCAGCTTTTTAACCTGGCTGTTCTCCCGGTGGGTCAGGTCGTCGGCCACGCCTTTTCTGCCATGGGTACGAAGGGCAGAACGCGCCGTTTTATAATTGAGATAGTCGGCATCGGATTCCTGGATATGGGCGGAATCCGGCAGCAGATACCCGCATACGTCTTGGGTGGCACGGGTTGTGATGATCTGTCCGTTAAAATTTTTTTTCACTAACAGAGGAATTCTACCCGAATGATCAATGTGGGCATGGGAGAGCACCACATTGGTCAAGATAGCGGGGTCAAAGGGCATGACCCTGTTTTTTTCCCAGGTATCCTTTCTACGGCCCTGGAAAAGCCCGCAGTCCAGAAGAACCCTGTCGTTGTTTGTGCTGATCATGTGCATGGAGCCGGTCACTTCCCTGACACCGCCGTAAAAGGTTACATACATGAAGCGCCTCCTTTTATTTATTTGAAAAAGCAGGTACTGGGTATTGGTGTTAGGGACTTCATAAGAATAAAACTATCCACTTTCAAACTTATTGGTCAGTATTTACTGCATATTTTAAGTGAAAACGGGTAGATTATTTGTTATGAACTCCCTTAGTGCTCTTTACTTTTTCAATTTTTTTTATGGCAAGGACTTTTGCCATGGTCGTTTTTATACAATGCCGACGGCAGAGCCTCGGCTGCGGCATTATGCCATTGGGCTACCTGATCTAAAGTGGGACAATTTGCAGTCTTGAGGTATCCGAAATCATGCTCTTTGCAAGTCCCTGATTTTACAAAGTGTCCCGGCTTAGGTAGGTAGCCTGCCATTGTATTCCTCGTTGTTGCAGGTTGCTCTGCCATATCAGCTATTCCATATTCTTTACAATTTAGACCCAAACCCGAAAAACCTATCGACTATACAGTTGGCCTGGCATTGAAGAAGCAACCGCGACGCAAAAAAACAATCAAGGGTAATTCAACTCACCTGTACAAATAGTAAACCAATAGGATTCCAAACGCAAGCCAAGTATTACCACAACTCAATGAAGCCATTTTATATATCAAACATAAGCCAGTAAAAACACCCAGGCAGCCAGAATTAGGGCTTGGCTCTAAGCTCGGCCACTTTTGACAGTACACATAATATAACAATAGTTAAACGATTGAAATTTATTGTTATATTTAATTGCCGACTGTTTGGTACATATCCACTGGCCGACGTTAGACCCCCCCCAGAATTATAATTGCCGATGTCTTGATTTTTTGATTCAGTTTCTGATAGAAGATACCAATGAATTCACACCACACACATATCTTCAGCAAAGGGATCTTGAATGCTCACTGATACCGCCACATCACCCCGCAGCGAGCTCAACGTGGAAATCATGCCCACCCAAGCGCTGCGCCTCACCTGGGCGAGCAGCCCCCAGCGACCAGGCAAAAAGCAACAACTTCTGAACCGGGAAATTTTTAACAAATATACGGGCGACGACGATCAATGGCTACTCTTTCTGGGTTGCTCCGATGCGGGTATCGCCCTTGCACCTTCCCTTGATTTTTTCAGACATTTTGCCAGGATCTTTGTGGAAGCCCTTAAAAAAATGCCAGCCCTGGAAGAGATCCGTGATCAATCAGCGGTGCCCTGGGACAACCAGGTCCTGGAAAATCTTTTGGCTGCGGCCCCCCTGATGATCGGCGCAGAATACCTGAACCTGGAGCTTATGACCCGCTTGGGGCAGGAGATGAACCAGGGCTTTAACCGGGGAATCGGAAAATCTTCCCACAGTGTGTCACAATATCTCCATGGATTCAGCCCCCACATCCATCTGGCAGGAAGGGTCTATTTTCACCTGGTGGAGCGAAAGGACGATGCCCTGCCCTTCCAGTTCCTTGCCACCTACACCCCGGAAGCCGCAAATCCGGGAAAACACCGCCCCCTTCACTGGGCACTGGAGGCCCACCGGGACGACCCGGAACAGCTTCTGGAACTCTTGACCACCGTCCATGCCGCTGCACGATCAAGCCATCTTTTAAAGACACTTCTGGACTCAGGGGAACTATTTCACCACCTTGCCTGGGATGCCGGCGAAGCCTTTGAATTTTTAAAGCAGCTGGAATCCTTTGAACACGCTGGCATCATCTGCCGCATTCCCGACTGGTGGAAAAAGAAAGCCGCCACCCCATCCCTGAAGATCAGCCTTGGGGGGAAACCACCCTCTGTTGTGGGAATTGACGCCCTTGTCACCGTTGACGTGGCCCTTTTCCTTGGGGAAGATCCCCTCACCGATGAAGAAATTAAGGAGCTGCTCAACCAGAGCCAGGGACTTGCCTGGATTAAAAACCGATGGATCGAGGTGGATCAGGAACGGCTGCAAAAATTGCTTCATGCCTATGAAACCGCCATGGGGCTTGTGGGAAACCGGGAATTGTCCATATTTGAGGCCCTTCAACTGCAACTTCACCCAGATCGTCTCACCGGTTCTGTTGATACAGATCTCCCGGACCTTGAAATCGGCAATGGAGAATGGCTGGAACAGGTGTTTTCCACCTTGAAAAACCCGGAACGTATAACAGAGATCAAGCCTGCCAAAAATTTTCTGGCCACCCTTCGTCCCTACCAGCAAAGGGGATTGAACTGGCTGGCCTTTCTGGACAGTCTGGGATTTGGGGCCTGCCTGGCCGATGACATGGGCCTTGGCAAAACCATCCAAGTGCTGGCTTTTTTAAGCACCTTAAAGGCCAGGGAACCCGGCAAAACCTCCCTGCTGGTGCTGCCCGCATCTCTTCTATCCAACTGGGAAGGGGAAATCAACCGATTTTTCCCGGACCTTGGTTATTTCATGGCCCATCCCGGATACAAAAAACCCGGGCAAAACAACAAAAAGTCCCCATCATGGGATAAATTTGATTTGATCATCACCACCTACGCCATGGTCCAGCGCAACAAGTCCCTCAAGGAATTTCACTGGAGATCCTTGATTTTGGATGAAGCCCAGGCCATAAAAAATCCATCCACCCGGCAATCCAAGACCGTAAAATTGCTCCACGCCGATACCCGGATCACCATGACCGGGACCCCCATTGAAAATGCATTGTCCGATCTCTGGTCTCTGTTTGACTTTATGAACCCCGGCCTTTTGGGCAACATGTCGGAATTCAAGGCATTTTCAAAAAAGCTGAAAAAAGAACCGGCAGGCTATGCCCGATTAAAACAGGTAGTATCCCCCTATATTTTAAGACGCATGAAAACCGACAAACGCATCGCCCCGGAACTGCCGGACAAGGTGGAGATGCGTACCTTTCCAGAGCTGTCCAAAAAACAGCGGGTGCTCTATATCGATTTTGCCGCAGAGATTGAAAAACGCCTGGAAAATGCCGATGACGGTATCCAGAGAAAGGGGCTTGTCCTTTCTGCTCTCATGAAGTTCAAGCAGATCTGCAACCACCCGGACCAATACCTTGGCACAGGGGATTTCAGGGCAGCAGAAAGTGGAAAATTTGTGCGACTGGGCGAAATATGTGATACCATCCATGCCAAGCGGGAACGGGTGCTGGTGTTTACCCAGTTCAAGGAGATGGTGGCCCCCATTCAGGCCTTTCTTTCCACTATATTTCAACAGGAAGGAGGCATCATCCACGGAAGCATCAATATTAAAAAACGAAAAGAGACCATTGATAAATTCCAGGGCAAGGCATATTGCCCCTTTATGGTGCTCTCCCTCAAGGCCGGGGGAATCGGCCTGAATCTCACCCGGGCAAACCATGTGATCCATTTTGACCGATGGTGGAACCCGGCGGTGGAAAACCAGGCCACGGACAGGGCCTTTCGCATTGGCCAGACCCGGAAGGTCATCGTGCACAAGTTTATCTCCCGGGGAACCATTGAGGAAAAAATTGATCTGATGATAGAACAGAAAAAAAAGCTGGCCGATGAGATTATCTCCGACTCCCAGGGCACCTGGATCACCGCCATGGACAACAGAGAACTCATTGAAATGTTTACACTTAAAATTTAAAATGGAACAAAAAGATGAGCAGGTATAGAAGAGGAAATAATTATGGATACCCCGAATATGTCAGTGTTGGGGAGAAACGGGCAAAAGCCGAAAAGAAAATCCAGCAGTTGAAGAAAAAAAATCCTGACATCTCCCCCGTTGTAATAAACGGAACAAAAATTGCCCACTCCTGGTGGGGCATCTCCTGGAATAAAAATCTGGAGAGCTATGCAGACTATTCCAACCGCATCGGCAGGGGCCGATCCTATGTGCGTCATGGCTCTGTGCTGGATCTTAAAATCAAGGAGGGAAAAATCCTTTCCCTGGTCCAGGGCTCCACTTCCAGGCCTTATGAGGTTGAAATTTCAATCTCAAAGATAAAACCATCGGTGTGGAAAAAAATTCTTTCGGAATGCAGGGGTCAGATTGATTCTCTCCAGACCATCGTGGACGGCAAACTTCCCAAAACCATGGAGACCCTGTTGACCGAGCCCCAAAGCGGCATGTTCCCGGCACCGGGTGAAATAGATCTCAACTGCTCCTGCCCGGACAGTGCTTACATGTGCAAGCATATAGCCGCAACCCTTTACGGTGTGGGGGCACGGCTGGACCATGACCCGTCTCTATTTTTCACCCTCCGGGGGGTTAAAATGAAAGATCTGGTGTCCCAGGCCGTTAAAGGCGAGGCAAAAACATTACTGCAACGGGCAAAGAAAAAAACCTCCGATCGTATCATCAGTGAGGAAGATCTTTCGGCCACCTTTGGCATTGACATGGACCTGCCTCCATCACCGGCACCCAGGAAAAAAGGGTCCCGCTCCGTTCCTTCAGCCAAACCCGCATCACCGGGCACATCCACCAAACGTCCCGGACGTAAAAAAGCCGCAAACTCTTCCAAACCAACACAACCGGCACAACCGGTAAAACTGGCAGCTCAGGCTGCTCCAGGAACACAACGAACGCAGCCAACACGATCAAGCACCAAGCAAAAAACCGCCACGGACTACGATGGGGTGGTGGGCATCATCCGGCGCAGAAGGGTGAAGGGCATCGGATTCAAAGAAATTAAGGAACGTACCGGCATTGCCGACACAAAAATACGCAACATCATCCAGCAGGCAAAACAGAAAAAAGCAATCCAGAACATCAGCCGGGGTCTTTACATTAAAGGCGCAGACGAATGAACTGCTTAGAACAAAATTTATACCCCAAACCTGAAGGATTGGATCTTACGGCCTAAAAACCGATAGCATAAAACCAGCGGAATCAGTCATCCGTTGTAATAAGGAGAAGTATCATGTCATTTTTTAAAAGCATTCTTTCAAAGGTGGGCATTGGATCTGCAACCGTGGAAACAGAGCTGTTTAACACTCTCTTTGTTCCCGGACAGCCTGTGTTGGATGCGGCGATGGAACTGGGATTTGAACTCAGTGAGGTGGTATGCGAACCGGCTCCGGCAATGGAGGTGGATCGCAAAGCAAAGGGTAAGTTTGGCCAGCTTTCAGAGATGATGGGCACCGATGAAACCATGGTGAATTTTCTGGTACAGGAAAAGGATCTACCCCGTTTGACGGATAAGGTCAATGACTTCATTGAGGAATATTGTGCCTGATAATTAAGGACTGCAGATGAGATGCACTTTAAAACCCAAAAAAGGAGATTCAATGGAGACTGAAATCAACCAGCACTATGGTTCTGATAATCTTTGTAGCAAAATATTCACCGCCCTTACCCAGGCTGGAAAAGATCCGGATAATTTACAATTAAAAGACCTTGCTGTCATTGATCAGTTGCACACAGGGGGGCACATGGCCACCCTGGAACTGGCCCGGGCAACAGAACTTTCCCCCGGATGCACCGTTCTGGACGCTGGATGCGGCATCGGGGGATCCTGCCGGCTTTTAGCCCAGGAGTGCGCCTTTAACGTCACCGGCATGGACCTGGTGCCGGAGTTCATTGATGTGGCAGAAAAGCTGACCCGATCAACGGGTCTTGCGAACACCATCACCTATTCCCAGGGCAATATCCTGGACACGGGATTAGAATCCAACTCCTTTGATGCCGTATGGTGCCAGCATACGCTCATGAATATTGATGATAAGGATGCGGCATTTGGGGAGTTTATGCGAATTCTCAAACCCGGCGGCATGATGATACTCCATGAAATCGTCCAGGGGGCCAATGAACCCATTCATCTGCCAGTGCCCTGGGCATCCCATGCGGCCATATCTGTTCTGACACCATGGGCGGACATGGAGGCATTGATTCTCAAAAATGGATTTACCCATCGCTTTTCAAAAGATCGCACCGACCAGGCAAAGAAATGGTGGCAGCGGGTCAAAGCATCTCTGGGAAAGAAAACAGCAACCCCTTCACCATTGGGACCTCACATCATCTTTGGCGACAATGGGAAATCCTTTGGCAACACCATGAGCGCTAACCTTGATGAGGATAAAATTCGCCTCATGGAGGCAATTTACATAAAGTAGTCAAGATAAATTAGCGCCCTTTGGGCGGGCTTTTCACGTTCCCGCATATTTCATAGTTTCTTTATTACAACCGGGGCAGCCCAATACTGGCATGAATCCTTCATGCCATC
>Ga0208900_1001975_pt1 | contig 10036 bp, 5 predicted proteins | sample AntAceMetag02UKK_FD_184763 | JGI IMG/M metagenome (GOLD analysis project Ga0208900, IMG submission 184763) | Saline lake microbial communities from Ace Lake, Antarctica - Antarctic Ace Lake Metagenome 02UKK (SPAdes) (version 2) | ecosystem: Environmental > Aquatic > Non-marine Saline and Alkaline... | reverse complement strand
CACAGCAGCGAAATCAGGTACCATCTTGGCAAAAGGATCAGGAACCAGGTGAGGGCTATACCTGGGCTTGAATTTTACCTGGATGATTCGCTTGATTATATTGATAATATTGAAGACCTTTTAGAAGAATAATTTTAATAGAAGCACCAAAGTATAAATTCCAATGATCAAATAAGATCCAAAATACGACTCCTAAAATTCAAAGATTGAGCCTAATCCGAAAAGTCAACAAAATAAAAATTCGTAGTAGGTTCAGGATTCAATGTAAACATTTGGAGTTTGAAATTTTGGCAATTGTATTTTATTTGAATTTTGGCAATTGTAATTTGAAATTTTAAATAAGATGGAATACGATCCAATAAAACGCGGCTTGGGAAAAGCTTTTAATAAATCGCCCGGAAGGCGAAAACTTTTTTATCGTTTGCTTGATTTGTTGCTTTTACGGACCTGGCATGTGAAAAAAGCACTGAGGCAATGGACAAAAACCAATACTGGCGAAAAGGAAATTCTTGATGCCGGTTCAGGATTTGGTCAATACTCATACTACATGGCACGGAAACACAGTGCATGGAATATTCTGGCTGTTGATGTAAAAACTGAGCAAATTGAAGATTGTAAACACTTTTTTGGAAAGGTTGGGTTGAAGAACACAACATTCGAATATGCAGACCTTATAAAATTTGTACGCGGAGAAGCATTCGACCTGGTGCTTTCGGTGGATGTAATGGAACATATTGAGGAAGATGTAATGGTCTTCGAAAATTTTTACAAATCAATGAAACCGGGTGGGATACTTATAATTTCCACACCTTCCGACCAGGGCGGCTCGGATGTGCACCATCATCATCACGAAGAAGAAGACTATGCCAATGATGGTACAGCATCTTTTGTTGATGAACACGTTCGCGATGGATACAACATCGACGAAATACAAGAAAAGTTGAAAAAGGTCGGTTTCACAAAAATGGAGGCGCACTACCAATACGGTTGGCCCGGGAAAATTTCATGGAAACTATCGATGAAGTTTCCGATACTAATGCTGAATACCTCAAAAGTATTTTACATCGTCCTGCCCTTTTATTATTTGCTCACCTATTGGTTTGCCTTTTTAATGAACTGGCTTGATGTTAGCATAAAACACAAAACCGGAACCGGATTACTGGTGAAAGCATGGAAGTAAAGGTGGGTGTTTAGTGATTGGTGAACGGTGATTGGTATTTAGCAATCAGTCATCGGTAATGTGGTTTTAACCTGACAGAGTCCGACGAAGGAGGTCCTGTCAGAGTTAAACTTACAATAATGATGGACAAATTTTATTATCGGTATTTACTGTAAAGAAAATTCAGGACGGGTCACCTTTCAATCGTCGGTAATCGGAAATGTATGGGATGCCCGCCTGGCCGGCGAGGCTGGCAGGCCCCGACGAAGAAGGGGATGGCAGCCCTGAATATGCCTACCTTTAAAGTAGTATAAAGCTCATTTACGATTGATGAATTGAGCGAATGCTGTTATACCAAAAATCTTAATTCCTTAATCTTTAATCTAAAACCCACAATTATATTTTGGATATCTAAACACAAATCATTAATGGCACTGATAAAAACTGTAAACGGCCTCACCCCCAAATTTGGTAGAAATTGTTTTTTAGCTGATAACGCTACTATAGTTGGTAATGTAATTGCCGGCGACGATTGCAGCTTTTGGTTCAATGCAGTTGTCCGCGGCGATGTGCATTACATCAGGATGGGAAATAATGTAAACGTACAGGATGGCGCAATAATACATTGTACTTACAAAATAGCCCCTGTAAATATTGGTAACTATGTTTCTATCGCCCACGGGGCAATAGTTCATGGTTGTACCATTCACGACAATGTGCTCATCGGCATGGGTGCAATTGTGATGGATCATGCTGTTATCGAAAGTAATTCCATCATTGCTGCAGGTGCAATTGTATCGAAAAATACTATTGTTAAAGCGGGATCAGTTTATGGTGGGGTACCTGCAAAGAAAATCAAAGACATCGACCAGGAATTGGTGGTAGGCGAAATCCAGAGAATTGGGGAGAGCTATAGCATGTATGCCAGTTGGTATAAGGAATGATTTTTCCGCATTTATTTAAAAACGCATGGCCTCCGTGCGTCTCTATTCTATATAAACGTGGGAAAATACCAACATTATTTTAATGTTAATTTTAATCGATTAATTCATTTTAAGTGGCTCAGCCTTGCTTGATAAAGGTTTTAACACAACGTTATATATTAAATAAATGTTAAATGCTTTCGTATTGACAATAATTAATATGACCTGTTGTTCTACATGTGCATTATTGATTAAAGTAAGTTAAAAGACCGTATTGATATACTAAATTTAGAAAGGAAACTTATGAAGAAAATTAGATTAGGCCTGATGGGTTTTGGCGAAGTAAATCGTCATTTATACCGATTATGCCTCGAGGATGACAAGATTGAAGTGGTGGTAATTAGTGATATTGGCCGCCCCGAGATCCTCGTTTATCTTCTCGAAGCTGAATCAAAAAGAAATAAAGGTGAAATTGATGTCAGGCTCGAAGGAAATTACCTGGTATCAAAAAATGGAAGGGCTAGATTTGTAAAAGGCAAAGGGCCAACTGATGTAGCTTGGGATGCTTTTGATGTGGACGTAGTTGTAGATGCTACTGGCAAGCACCGTACCAGGGAAGAAATGAATGGGCACCTGGAGTCTGGGGCCAAACGTGCTATCCTGGCTTCGCTACCTGCCGATGAACTTGACCGCATTGTAATTAAAGGTGTGAATGAGCATACCATGAACCAGTCGGATAAATTGATTTCTGCCGGTTCATCAACAACCAATGCAACGGCGATTATGCTAAAAATTATTGATGAAGCCTTTGGTGTGGATTATGCTATGCTAACAACAGTGCATTCATATACTGCCGATCAGCCATTGCGCGATACAGTTGGTACTGACTTTAGGAGAAGCCGCTCTGCTGCCGAAAATATTATCCCCAACGATACCCCAACGCCAAGATGGTTGCCCGTAATTATGCCGGAATTCAAAGGCAGGATCGAAGGTACCGCTTTAAACGTTCCTATCCCGGCCGGATCGTTACTCGACCTGAACTTGATTTTGAAGAATGAAAAAGTTACCATCGATCAAATAAACAAGGCCATTGAAAAAACTGCCAAGAAACTGCCCGGCGTCCTCGAAATAACTGAAGATCCTATCGTATCAGTTGATGTGGTTGGAAATCGTCATTCTGTGATCTACGACAAACAAGCAACCATGAGATCAAAAGGCAAAATGCTTAAAATTTTGATTTGGTATCATAATTCATTGGCAATGGCTTCAAGGACAAAAGATTTGATAATTGCTTATAATAAAATAGATGAAGAAGGAGGTGCGAAATGAGAGTAGCAATTAATGGTTTTGGCCGTATTGGAAGATCTGTATTCAGAATTCTGAACGAACGTAAGGATATCGACGTAGTTGCCATCAACGATTTATTCGACGATAAAGTGTTGGCATACCTGCTGAAGTATGATACCGTGATGAGTGGTTTCGGGCAGCAAGTCCATCTTGAAGGCGACTACCTGGTAACACCCAATGAAAAAGTGAAAATGCTCACTATCAGGGATGCGAAACAATATCCATGGAAAGAACTCAAGGTTGATGTAGTTGTTGAAGCTACCGGTGTTTTCCGCGAGCGTGCAAGTTTAATGCCTCATATTGATGCAGGTGCTAAACGCGTAATTCTTACCGTTCCTGCAAAGGATGAAATTGATGCAACTATAGTTGTAGGTGTTAACGATGAGCAGCTCAAGCCCGAGCATCAAATTGTTTCCAACGCGAGTTGTACAACCAACTGCCTGGCACCAATGGCAAAGGTATTGAACGATGCTTTCGGTATTGTTGAAGGTATAATGACCACTACACATGCTTACACCAACGACCAGCGTTTGGCCGATGTGCCCCACAAAGACTGGCGCCGTGGACGTGCTGCTGCCGAAAATATTATCCCAACAACAACCGGTGCTGCAAGGGCTGTAGGAAAAGTTATCCCTGAGCTCAATGGAAAACTTGATGGCATGGCCTCACGTGTTCCTGTACCCGATGGCTCAATCGTTGACCTTATTGTTGAAGTAGCACAAGATGTTACCCTTGCCGATGTAAATGCTGCCGTTAGGCTGGCTGCTTCATCCGAGAAAATGAAGAACATTCTTTATTACTCAAATGGCCATCTGGTTTCTACCGATATCGTCGGGAATTCATATTCTTCAATTTACGATTCGGAATATACCAAAGTACTTGGTAAACGTTATATAAAAACACTCAACTGGTACGACAACGAATGGGGTTATTCAAATCGCGTGGTTGACCTCATTACCATGTTTATGAAGTTTGATAAATAGAATTGATTTATCACAATACTAAAAAGGAGAACAGCTTGAAGCTGTTCTCCTTTTTTTATGTATTAACATGAGTTCGATATAAAGCAATAGGTTTATTATGTTGAATTCAGGTTATTGACCATTCACTCTTAGCCTAAATTTGCAAAAATGTTTCAAATTGCGAATCAATTTCCAAATTTACACATCATCAAATTTCAAAATTACTAAGCACCTATCTCATGATTGTGACCGATCCGGTTAAAGTCCTTTTTGTTAGCCCGTTTAGCGTAATTTCGTAAACATCGCAAACATAAAAATAAGCCCCATCAGTGCACTCCTTGTCGTTGTTCATATCCTTGCCATCCCAGTTGATATCAGGGTCAGTAGATTCAAAAACAACCCTGCCCCAGCGGTTGAAAATTTGCAGTTTAATATTTTCAACAGATGTGTAGGGGAAGGGTATGAAAGTATTGTTTATGTCGTCGCCGTTGTTGGGTGTAAATATGTTGGGGAGGCTGTAGGTAGAACAACTGTCGATGCTTACACAAACCATATTGCTAAACCCACTCTGGTTTCCAGTCGAATCGATGGCAGTAACTGCGTAACATCCAGCAATTGATGCCAGGTTGGGATGCAGGTATTGTGTGGTGTATGGATCGGTAACTGAATCTAAAATCGTTAAATCTTCGTTTAGCAAAGGGGCAAAATAAATGTAATAAGTTTTAACATCAGTGGGGCAACCCGGTGGATTAAGCCAGTTTAATTCATTTTCCGATTTATCACATTCAGTGTTCACAGTTAACTCAGGTGGGCATGGGGGAATATTATCCACAGGAATAGCTGAGGTGATTTGCGACAAATTGACGATTGGATCTACAAAGCCGGGTGCAGTATAATCGCCATGGCCCTGGATGTAATAAAAATATTCCTGTCCATTTACCAGTCCTTTATCCAAATATATAGACTCCTCACTTTCGCCCACTTTGGCAAAAGATGTTGCCCCGGGACCACGCCTGAATATGTTATAGTATTCGTTGTTCCAGGGAACTTCAACATTCCACAAAAGATTAATGGAATTATCTGATGGGCCTGCTTTTAAAAACATCGATTTTGCTTTTTGGGTAGAGCCAATAAAATACCTCCCTGATGGACCAACACTATAAAGGTCTATCCGATAACCAAAAACCAGTTCATGTGTATTCAATCCACTGTCAAAATATGTTGTGTCATTGATGCTGTATGTTGAATCTACTTTCGTAAATTCATTGGGTTGGGAACTGTTGGCACGGTTGATAATATATCGGTGTGGTGCAGGAAATAAAATAGTGTCCAGTTCAGTGGGTTTCGACCAGGCAATGTACATCCCGCCATCATTTGTACCGGTAGCCTCAACCGAAATATTGGTAATGATCGGCACATCTTTTTTCAGGGTAGCACAAACTTCCAGCGAGGCATAGCTTACGGCGCCATCGGCGAAGTTGGCAACCACCATATAGCAGTAATCAATCCCATGTACCAGGCCATTGCCACCGTTGTTATCAATAAATGTGGTGTCGCCCAGGCCTACATTTTCGCCAATTCTCACATATCCGGTATATCCGGGTACCCCGGTTTCGCATACACCGGGCACAAACCCATAATATCCGTTTCGCCGATAAATTTCATAGCCAATCGATTTTGTACAGGTCGCTTCATCCCAGCTTAAATGGATAGCGTTTCCCACTGAAGTAGCACTGAGGTTTTCGGGAGGTGGGCTTATTACCTTAATATTTACCGTTTTAATATCGGAAAGTTGAGGAAAGTTAAAGGTGTCTTTTGCTGTAAATACGACCTGGTAAGGTTGCAGTTGTACGTGTTGACATATTGTTGCCCACGTAAATGTTGAACTAACACTGCCCTGGCCGTAGCCAGGTGGAAAATGTGCTGTACTGTCGGAAACCATAAATGGCCCGCCAAGCCCCCTGAGTACCAATTGATCATTATCAGGATCGGTAGCTGATACATCAAAAACCAAGGTTTCGCCCGCCATAATACAGGTGTCATGTAACGCGCCAATAACAGGCGGCTGATTGTCGCAGGGGATGATGGTGATTTGCATGTCGCGCGTAACATATCCTATCTGCACACCGCTCCGCCATTCTTCAATCAAAAAAGCAATGTTGTATTCACCCTGAAGTATGGGCTTGTCCCAAACAATGGTTCCTGAAATAGGATCAATTTCGAAACTGGACTGCACTGTGGTATCCACCTGATTTGGTAAAATATAACCCGGTATGGGCAACCCAAATGAGCCACGACAGTCAACCAATTTATATGATATGCTGTCACCATCAACATCGTAAACACTAGGATTATGAAGGTAGAGTGTATTTACACATCCATTGTCGATAGGCGGGGCTAACAACTCAACTGAATTGTTGGGGCCAAGAAAAGGATTGATCACAATTTCAGTTTGGATGAAAAATGGAACATTTACCGAGTTGGGGATGTTGAGCACCCCATAATTCCTATTCGGGTCTTCAAGATAAACAATGTAGTTTCCCTGTCCTGGGAAAGTATGGACCGCACCGGCATACACATTCCTGCTGATGTTATTCGGGTAATTTATTTTTTGTGACCTGGGGACTACTGTTGATGTACCATCACCCCAAAACAGTTCAAGTTCGGGACGGTCAGCCGGGCTTGGGGTGTAGGTGTAAGTAACGATTGTAAACTCGTAAGTTAGTTCATCAAGGGCCTTATATGTTATCTCGCCAGCCCGCTGGTGGGTAGCATTGGCAGCGTTGTAAAATAGGCTGATTATTAATAATACGGGTAAAAACCTTCTCATCAATTACCTTAAATTGTTGTAATTATTTAACGTGTTAAAAAAAAACATAGTGTTAATAGCTAAATTATGTCATTTAGCTTCGCTGTCAAATGCGCTGAGTGCGTCATTAGGCTTCGCCATCATTGATTGTCATTTGCCTTGTTGTCATTTATCGTGTCACATAAGGCCAACAATGACTGCCAATGACCACTAATGACAATCAAAACTACACAAACAAGGGCCGCTATCCCCTCCTGCGTCGGGGCTTGCCAGCCTCGCCGGCAAGGCGGGCATCCCTTACGCACCATCAATGACTATCAATGATTTTTTTTGAAAAAATATTCCAATTATTACAAATCTTTCAACTACCAAGATCTTTAAAATTATCAATAATAATGTGGGCATCAAATGTACTCAAATTAGCAAGTACCAAAAACCGTGGCCCTAGATTTATTTGTTTTCCTATAACGAACAAAAAATGTAATTGTTTAGCTACATACTATCAAATCACCATTACGATAGACCCCCCCTAACTCCCCCTTGAGGGGGAGGATGCTGCCACACTGGCCACTGCAATGGCTTGTGCGGCTGGCCTCCCTTCCCCTCGAGGGGAAGGGGCGGGGATGGGGTCATTAGGGTTTAGTAAACTATACAACTACCTAAATAATTACTAAAAATTTATTATTGATACAAATCATTTCATCATAGCTACTGAATAATAAGTAATTTTGTTTGCTAACTAAAGTAACTATTGGAATCAGATGTATTCGGACCAGGAAAAGAAGGAAATTGCCAAAAAATACAGCAGCCTACTCAGGGTTTGGAAAGAGCCTTCTGACAAGCGGGATGTATCGTTGGTGCGCAAAGCATTCAATCTTGCCGTTGAAGCTCACGGTGATATGCGCAGATTGTCAGGCGAACCCTTTGTTTATCATCCCATAGAAGTGGCCCATATTTGCGCAAAGGATATGCGCCTTGATTCCACTTCGATAGTATGTGCTTTGTTGCATGATGTTGTGGAAGATACCGAATATACTTTTGAGGAAATTGAAAAGCTATTTAATCCAAAAGTGGCTATGATTGTTGGTGGGGTTACCAAGATCAAAGGCATATTCGATGATGGTACCCGATCAATTCAGGCTGAGTATTTTAAGCGGATGATACTTGCCCTTGCTGAAGATATGCGGGTGATCCTGATTAAGCTTGCTGACCGGCTTCACAATATGCGCACACTTGACTTCATGTCGAGGACAAAACAACTGAAAATTGCATCCGAAACCCTTGTATTGTATGCTCCCCTTGCGCACCGCATGGGATTGTACAACGTTAAAACTGAGTTAGAAGACTTGTCGCTGAAATACACCGAACCTGAAATTTACGAACACATCAGGTTGCAGGTTGAAAAAACTGCTGAAGACCGCGACAGGTTTATCAACCGCCTGACCCTCCCCATCAAAACCATCCTTGCAAAAAAAGGGATCCCCAGTAAGATTCATGTCAGGGTAAAATCGGTTTATTCCATCTGGCAAAAGATGCAAAGTAAAAATATCCCTTTTGAGGATGTGTATGATGTCTTTGCCGTAAGAATTATTATCGACTCAAAATTTGAGGATGAAAAGTTGGATTGCTGGATGGTGTATTCGTTGATTACAGATGTTTACAAACCAAAGCACGACAGGGTCCGCGACTGGATTTCGATTCCAAAAGCAAACGGCTACGAAGCACTGCACCTTACGGTGATGAGCAAAGAGGGCAGATGGGTTGAAATACAAATCAGGACAAAGAGGATGCATGAGATTGCCGAAGCCGGATTCGCCTCTCACCATCATTACAAAAACCTCCCTGACGAGGGCAAGGCCATCGAGAATTGGCTGTCCAGGATACGTGAGCAGTTTGAGAGCCCTGAAAGTGATGCCTTGAGTTTTCTTAACGATTTTAAACTGGACCTCTATGCAGAAGAGATTTATACTTTCACCCCAAAGGGGGATATGAAAAAATTGCCCGTTGGAGCCACTGCCCTCGATTTCGCTTATAACATCCATTCCGAAATAGGAAACCACAGTATCGGCGCCAAGGTTAACCTTTCGTTGGTCCCCCTAAACCATGAGCTTACCAATGGCGATCAGGTTGAGATCATCACTTCAAAAATTCAAAAACCTCAAAAAGAATGGCTGGAATATGTAAAAACCGGAAGGGCACAAAATTATGTGAAGGCAGCCATCAAAGTTGAAAAGAAAAAGTTTTACGACGAAGGCAAGGATAAACTTCAGAAGCTGTTCGCTGAAATTGACATGGAGTTCACCAAGCAAAATATCAGGAAGTTTCGCGAGTTTAATGGTTTTACCAATTCAACGGATCTTTATTTTGAGGTAGCCGAAGGCAATATCGGAATTCAGGAACTCAAAAACTGCTGTCAAAAATCAGAAAAAAGTAGCTGGCTTAATAACTGGATCCCCTTTTCAAAACAAAAAAACAATGCCGAAAAGTCTTTAACACAGGCAATCAGGGAAAAGATCAAAAATAAACCTGAAGAAGTATTGCTGGGTGAGAAAGTAGATATCGATTATAAAATCGCAGTGTGCTGTAATCCGATACCGGGTGATGACGTGATTGGTTTGATCATGCCCAAAAACCCGATTATGGTACACCGGGCCAATTGCAAAAACGCGGTTGATTTGATGTCAAGTTTTGGAAACAGGATAGTAAAAGCAAAATGGAATAAAAAAGATCCTGTGTCGTTTTTGGCGGGCATCGAATTTAGTGGTATCGATAAAATTGGGTTCATCTACCAGCTTACAGATGTGATCTATAAGCAACACAAAATCAAAATCAGGTC
>Ga0208900_1001972_pt1 | contig 10039 bp, 14 predicted proteins | sample AntAceMetag02UKK_FD_184763 | JGI IMG/M metagenome (GOLD analysis project Ga0208900, IMG submission 184763) | Saline lake microbial communities from Ace Lake, Antarctica - Antarctic Ace Lake Metagenome 02UKK (SPAdes) (version 2) | ecosystem: Environmental > Aquatic > Non-marine Saline and... | reverse complement strand
TTTTTATTTACATAAGTACCTTAATTTACAGATAATTAATAATCTTCTTGTAAAAACACCTTTATTGTTTTATTGATTTGTTACGTGCGTAGAACACCACTTAAAATCCTTAAATTAAAACAGGAGATTGAACATGCCAAAACTTACAAATGCAAAAAAACTGGACCTTTTAAAAGAAAATCTTGGATGGTTTTTTGATGGCGTTGCACCAAAGGACTGGAACCCGTGTAAAGAGGTCAAGCACCTGGGGCAAGTCATGTCCCTGGCGCACGAGAAAGAGTCCTTCCCGGACATATTGGAAAGCACTGATGCAATGATGCCCTTTACCGACAAAGGCCGGGAAAAACTGGTTGACCTTTGTGGGGCTTGTCTTGGATTGTGGGATTGAATCAATCCGCTTTCTGAATTCTCAAAAAAAATATAATTTTTCAACATTGGTGTTTTTGGTCTTTTTATATTGTAATGGGTTGACCGAGACTCCAGATTATGTAATCTTTTGATAAAGCCCAACAAAAAGCCCTGAATCTGCTCCCAGACTGGAACGAGTACGTGTAGGCCCCGTATGCGTAGGGCTGATCGAGTCGTGACCCTCGGCAGCTTCATCAGATTTAGGGTTTTCTTAACATAGGGGGAACTTTCGGTATCGGCCGGGTCAGCTTCCGAATTTTCGGAACCTCCGTGAGATACTACCGGAGGTTCCCCCTTTTTCAATACGTTTCTGCAAAACGAGCAAAAATGTATGTTTTTGTAAACATAGCATTTAAGCATGGCCTGGCCCCGGAAAAGACCAGGCCCTTGATTTAAATTCTATCAAAAGTCTCCCGGTTTACATGATCCCGATAATTAAATTTTTTTTTCTCAAGTTCAGGCTCTTCAAAATCGGCGGGACTTTCTATCATCGCCCCATGATGCAAACGTAAGTCTGCCGGTGGCCCTGCCCATTTTTGCTTGCCATAATTTGGGTTTCCCAATAGATCCGTGTTCATTCTTTTTTGCATGATAACAATCTCCATTTTAATAATTAAATTATTTATAACGCCCAGGAACCGTTGTACTGCCTTGTTTGCTCAAGGTCTTTGGCTTCCGATAATTGCCCCAATTTTGCCCGGAATTGGTCATTCATCATCTTCAGCTCATCACGGACACGGACAGCCTCTTCAAGTGCATCATCAGCCATATCCGCCCGTTTTTCGGCGGTCCACAACCGCTCCCTCCATGCCTGGATGTCGGCCTCAAGCTGGGCCCCACGCTTGACCCCATCGATAATGATTTCCCGCTGGGTGGAATTGGAAGGCAAGATGGCCTCCTTAATCAATTCGGAAATTAATTCCCTGGGATCATGCCCCATGCGCATTAATCTCGTATGGTCATCAGGTGTAATTTCAACTTCAATTTTCATCGTTTTTGTTCTCCATTTTCAATTTTCCGGTTGATTAATTTTGTCAGCACTGCGGTTCTCATGATGCTACCTCTTCATCCAAAGCCAACAAGGTGCATCCGTAACCCATGTCATGGTAAAATTTCATAAAGTCTGCCCTGCTCAAGTTTTCGATATCTCGCAACCATCCAATAACCTCAACGACAAGGGCTTGGTCATCGCTCTTGAATTGTCGGAACTCGTTTAATAGTTCCGTTTCAAAATTGTGTTTCATATTCTTCTCCAGTGATTTGTTTTAAAAATATATATCGGGGAACTCCGAAGGATTCACCCATACTTATGTTCTTTCTTAAAAGCTTACTTAAAAGCCTACTTAAAAACCTACTTAGTGGGTAAAAATTTACTGGTACTTTCATTGGTAATTTTCTACTTTCTTAGTAGGTAAAATTTTTTCACCATAGTTTTGAACCGTTGGTGCATAAACACCCAGGCCGCCACATTTCATAAACTCGGTTTCTTCCGGTTGGGATTTTTCCAGGCACCCATTTAGATAATCCCGCTTGTAATATATTGGCGGTATCCGATATATTTTCCATGCCTGGGATTCTGTGCCAGGGACCTCTTCAAGTAGTTGTACATCAATAAGGGCCTGGATTGATTTCCTGGCAGTTGGTAGGCTAATACCTGATTTATAGGCGATAACGTCTAATTCGGCATAAAGAAAATCATAATCCCGGCTTTTATATTCATCTGCCCAAAAATCGGCTGGTTCATAATCAAGACCTTCAATCTCACTGTATAATTCATAATCAAAAGTTGAATATGCCATGCAGGTGCAATAAACAGCATGGGCAGCCTTACTGTTACTTTGGATACTCAATTCCCGCCATATGCCAGATTCTAAAATGGATTTAAAGAAACTGAAATATTTGGTCTTCCCGTCGCCTGGTGCAATTTTATATACCTTTTGAGTGGTTCCACGAGAGGTTATTGAATTTTTGAGTGTAACCCATGGAATTTTTAAAAGACCTTGTATGCCCCCTCTAACCGTTTTAGAGGTGCAGCCGCACAGATCAGCAATGGTTTGCTGACTCGGAAAGGCAATACCCTCTTTATTGGTGTGACAGCCTATCACGGGGTATATACTCTTTGTTGACAGGGATAAGCCTCTCCAGATTGAATTCCCCCCTGTGACAAAATCTTTTCTAAATTTAAAGAAGTTTTCATAATTTATTTTTTCTGGAAAGTGGTATGGTTTCATAATCCTTCCTTTTAAAAAAATGCCCCTGGATGGAAAGGAAGAACCCACCAGCCCCGCTAAAGGATCTGCGCTTAAACAGACGGGCAATATTTTTATGTTTTTTTTGGCATCGCATGACTATTCGATTTCCCGGTGGAGGTTTGGTCTCCCAATTGCTTTGACAAGGACCTTTAATTTCTTCTTGATTTCATCATATGGGTGGTGATAATTCGAACAGGTTTCAAGAGCATCCATTATCCACCCAGCGACTTCCCATTCCACCATTCTCAGCCGTTTCAGGGCTTGTTGGTCCAATGTGTCACGGAAATTCGAAGGGGCTTGTCTCGCGCCGAAGAGCTGAAAATAGATCAGTTTTGAAATGGAATGATAATACCAGTCTGCATTTTTTGAACCAGATTTTTTTGCAAACTCGACCAATTTTTGAATTGCATCCGTGAGTTCCCGCCGTTCTTCTCTCCCTTCAAATCTGGCTTGCTGCCATTCGATCCGCCCTCTTTGCTCAGCTTCGCGAGCTTTTTTAAGGATTTGATTTCTGAAAGCAACAAATTGTTTGGAAAGGTGTTTTTTAAGTTTGATAACCTTAGGAGTATTTTTTGAAAGCGTCAAAAGAAATACGGCCTGGTCTTCACTGAGCAAAATATATTTTTCCGGATTTCCACCGCCTTGCGATCTATCGCCAACTGAGTTTTTAAAACGCAGTTGGTCAAGGTCTTCAAAGTCGGTTTGGTGTTTTAAGATTTGCCTGAAGGTATACCGAGGTGTCAATCCAAGTTTTTTTGCAATGGTTCTCGAATCAACAAAAGGTTGACTATCTTTAATTATTAAATCTGGAATCGGATTCATTTATGATGGTCTCATCACTATTGGGGATTGCACAAAAAAACTTTCGAGATAGATGGATTTCAATTCTCTTTTATATTTTTTAAAAAACATCGATAAATCAGGCGTGTATTCTTTTTGATTCTTTGACTTGATCATCTCGGATTTGTACCGCCATTCTGTCCCATTCATCACCATCTAAAAAAAGTTTCCCCACCATCTTCACGATCAAAGCGGGATAGCGTTTTTTATGATGCCATTTGTAAATTGTGTGTATCGATACGGGGAGCTCTCCAGCCTCGGCAGCTTTTTTGACTTCGATCAAATTCATAGTGGTCTTCCTTTCCTTAGAGTTTGCTTGATTTGTATCTATTGTATGTTTCGTTATACAATGTCAAGCGTATATATGGAGTAGTTATAATTATTACGGTAAGTTACCTGTAACTTAACATTTACCGAAACAAATCATTATGATAGACGGGGAAAAATATGAAGTATTCGATTCAGATTGGCGGGTGGATATTTTTAGAAGGATGCTCTTATTTACGATGTTGATTTTTAATGGAGCAACATGTCCCTGGTGTCACCCTATTGTCACCCCAACTAAAAAAAGGTTCTCAGCTAAAAGCTGAAAACCCTTGGTATTAATGGTGCGCCCGGCCCGATTCGAACGGGCGACCTATGGATTCGAAGTCTATTTCAATCCCTTTTCTTTTATTTGTATTTGTTGGTAAATCCCTTGACACTGTTGTCTTGTTCGCTTATTCTATTTGTACAAGCTTAGACGAACTTGTATAGGAACATGTCCCAGGTGTCACCCTTTTGTCACCCCTAAAAAAGAGAGGTATCACATGGCAATCAATATCAGGTGTAAGAATTGTAAGACTGAAATGAAGATCGGCACAAAAAAATGTCCTAAGTGCGATACTCTTGTTCCAAAAAACAAAACCTATAAAATTATTGTCCGTATGAACGGGAAAAGGATCACCAGGACAGCCAATAATCTTGAACTTGCAAGGGAAATAGAAGCAAAATTTAAAGAAGACATCGCCAGAGGGGAGTTTGATATCCACAAAAAAAAAGATTCCATCACCCTAAATGAATTTTGGAATAAGTATCTGCCTTGGTTAATGGAAAACAAAAAATCATGGCCCGCCGACGTATTCAATTATAACAAACATTTGAAACCAGCGTTTGGAAATAAGCCCCTTGCTACAATAAGCCCCTTTACTATTGAAAGTTTTGTGGTGAAGATGAAAAAGGCAAAAAGCAATCGGAAAAAGCCCTATGCACCAGCAACCATAAAGCACCAGTTGGTTTTACTCACAAGGCTTTATAATGTGGCTGAAAATTGGGGAATGTATCCAGGAGATAACCCATGCAGGAAGATTAAGAAGCCAAAGCTCAATAATCAGGTGACAGAATTTTTATCTGGTGACGAACTAAACAGCCTTCTGAATGTTCTTGAAGAATGGAATGACAAAATGTCTACTTCGTTTATCTTGTTCAGCCTTTATACCGGGGTTCGGCGTGGTGAACTGTTCAAGCTCACCTGGAATGATATAGATTTTGAACGGCAATTCATGATTTTAAAAGATCCAAAAGGAATAGCTGACCAGACATTACCATTGTCCAGCAAGGCAGTTAATGTCCTGAAAAACGTTCCAAAGGAATATGATTCCAGGTGGATCTTCTATGGGAAGAACGGGCAGCAGAGGACAGATTTCAAGGGGCCATGGCTTAGAATAAAGAAGGCAGCAGGGTTACCAAAACATTTCAGGTTTCACGGAATAAGACATCACTTTGCCAGTTCCCTTGTAAGCCACGGGGCCGACCTTTACACGGTCCAGAAGCTTCTTTGCCACAAGGATGCAGCTATGACCCAAAGGTATGCCCACCTTGCAGATAAGACGTTACGGGATGCAGTTAATCTGTCTGATCAGCTACAACAAAAAAAAGAGCCCATCATAAACCTGGAGGATCTACGAAATGGCTAATAAAGATTTTAAAAAAATGATCAAGTTAGGTGACTGGCTTGAAAGATATCTTTCCCCACACACTAAACCTGGGGGATATAAAAAGCTTTTTAAAGATGCAATGTCATTTTATAAAAATGATGTGATGGTCAAAGATGAATTATCGACTATTGTGATTGAAACGATTTTTGATCAACCGGATGAACTAAAAGAATGCCTTCTGAATCCAGCTTCGTTGGGGGAATTTTTGGATGGTATGATATATGAAGATTTCAATGGGGAATGGGGAAGGCTCCTCAATGAAATGGGTACAATAAAGGAACTCCACACGATCGTTGAAAAGTCTACTCAAAGTTCGATATCGAGTGAAATGAGCGCAAACGCTGAAGCATTTTTTCAAGATATGAATAAAATTCAGTCTCATGAAAAAATTTATGAAGTAGACGGAATGATAAACGTGATTAAGGATGCAAGGCGTAAGGCCAAAGACTTTATGTCAGTATCCATGAATTTTGTAAATAATAAAGATTTGTTCCTATTATGGGATCAGCTTTTTGGTATAATTACTGCGAAAAGAAAATTAATTTCAGTTTTCATGGAGATTATAAATCAAAAACATAATTGGACAAAAATTTTTACGATACCCATTAAGCATGAAAGAGGTATCTATTCCCAACAATCTACATTTTCAGATGCCTTAGAAATTCATAAAAGGGCTCAAGATATTAGCGAAGTAATCGGCTTTGACGGTGAAAAATTAACAAAGATGTACACTTTTGCTGATCATTTTCGCCTTTTTTCATCAAAGGAAAATGCGTTAATCCTTTTCCCATGGACTGTGGTGTCGTCGAAGATAATGATTGATTTCCTATTCCTCGGTGGCCAAGAATATTTTTTGTTTTGTAATTATTGTGGTAAATTTACAGTAATTAGACGGAAAGGTCGTAAAAAGTTCTGTTCTGATATTTGCAGGACAAATTATGGGCGTGAAAAAAAAACGGCCGAAATAAAACATTTGCCAACTGAAGGGTAAACCTAAAACGATTTCGTGGTTAACTGAATTAGCTTTGTTATATTTGTTCACCCTCGGCAAATTGATAACTCTTCTAATAGAATGATTATTTTGTGTTTTTGAAATTCTATTTTCTCCAAGTCATCACCGGATAATTCGTTGCGGCTTCTTAAAATATCAAAGTACTGTTCAATCATATTCCTTGCTATAACGGAAGAAGCCATTATTGCGTTACTCATTTGAAAATATTTAAACGTAATTGACTTAAGTCCTGTCGGCCACCAACGCTGCATAACGCGAACAGCAAAGGCTAATTCAGCTTCAACTACTTCAAGTTCAATGCTGTCTTTTACAATATTGGACAAATCCCAAACCAGTAACCTGTAACTGCCTGCTGATGTCGCCCAAGAGTATATATTTTTGTCGTCAATTGAACCAAAACCACTTGTAAAGCGCTCTTTCATAGAACGTTTTGTAATCCCTACATAGACAATAGAGCCCAACATGTCATCGAACGCAACCATGTAAATTTTAAATCCTTTTGTAGCTGAGAAGTCTATGAACTCATTTGATCCTGAGTTGCTGGTAACCAAAAACTTTGAACTTCTGTTCTCTTTTTTTACAACAAGATGATATTCTTCCGGTGATGGGGGCATAGTGTTTGTATGTCTATTCATTAATCGATCTCTTCAATTTGTGTTGAAATAGAAAAAAACGCTTTGCTCACCGGAAAATTAGGAGCGCAGCGAGTAATTTTTCCGAGTGCAGCAACTTGTTAGCACTGCTGGAGAGCCGCAGAATCATTTTCTATGATATGATTTCTAATATTGGATAGTCGGATCGAGTGCATTCTGCCTCCAACATCATGCGTCTGTAGCGCATAAGCGAGACACTTTCGACACGTTATCCAGAATGCTTTTTCATTTTCGGGCATTTCAGATTTTATCAGTGTGATGTTATCAAATAGTTTCAAAAAGCAAGCAGCTAATTTTTCGATATGTATAGCATTTCCTTTTTGAATACTTGTGTTATTCAGGTATTCAATTTCGTCCCAAAAATGATTCACCCCATTTTGACTGCCTAAGCTTGCGACCAAATTTATAATTTTTTGTGCGTTAACAATGTATTGGGCTTGGTACTCAAATGAATTTAGCTGTTCATTATCGTGTTGGCAGTCAGTTATCTTATATGTTTCTTCATTATCTTTTTTTTCCATACCAAAAGACAATGAATGACCACCCCAGGTCTCACCCTCGGGTTTTATTTCAGTTCTAAACCAACATTTCAATCTGCCATACCAAGGGCACGGCTTCCCAACAACCTGTCTTGTGGATGCCCACAAGACAAAATCTACAACTTGCAATCCTGGATCAGATTTAGAGCCAATCTCAAACTTAAGAGCTGGATAATATGTTCTAATATAAGGATGTGTAAATTGGCTTTTAAGCAGATCAAGCAATAACGAAGCCCACCACTTTTCGACATATTGTTTCGTAAGATCATTTCGCTCTTCGAAGACGAATGTAACTTCATCGCTTTCAGAAAAAACACTTAACATAGATAGCTTCGATGCAAGATAATATGCTTCTTCAGTATTCTTGAAATTATTCTCCTTGGTTTTAAAGTAATGCGAACTAAATCTACCAATAACATTCTTGTTGATGGACTTACATAGATGAGAGTGCCCATTTTGACTGTCGTCGGCAGCATGAAAGAATTTTTTTTTTAAAGTCCTACCATCTTGTTTTTTAAATTTATTCTTAGTTATATCAGGATCGGCTCTTAAGCTATTCAGAGCTTCAATAATTACTGCTTCTTCGATTCGAGACTTGGTGATTAAACACTCATAGCCGCTATACTCATTATTTTCCCCAAATGTTGTTTCGTCTAAATATACATACATACCGTTTACTACGATCCTTGTGAGGTGCTAACGATGTGTTTACCAGTTTTTTTTCTGCCTTTCATTCAATTCTAACAAACAAGAGAACACCTCATCGGTTACCAAAAATAAATGGAGATTACAATAGTATTGTTAAAAGAATTATCAATTTCTAACAGAATATACCGCGGCCATTCAATGTTAAGTCCTCCCTAAGGAGGGGTTCACCGTCGGTGTGTGGGTTTCTGGTCTCCTATATCTTGCAAAAAACCTCTAAGGTGATCCAGCATTATATTTACCTTGTCCGGGTCCGGTGATCCAGGAGAAAGGGTCCGGGCCTCATGGATCAATAAAATTTTCCGTAAGGCTTTGGCCTCTTCCGGTGTGACTGTCCTCATGGTTGCCCTCCTGTGGCGAAAAGTTTATTTTTTTGTGGGTCGATGGCTCCATAGTTTTGTGGAACCATCAAGTCGTGGTCCTCAATGGGAAGATGGATTCAATTTTTTTTTCAATCTTTTTTTCGCGTGGAAAATATTGCTGGCGACTTTTTTTTTGTCCCAATGAACACTGCCAAATTTTAGTTGTTTATTTCGCAAGCCCACACCGGAACCATTAAGAGCATCGACCCGCCGTTGTGGATTACCCTCTCCACCTTTTGGATATAGCTCATCAACTTTGAGCAAAATTTCATCAAGCTCACCCTGGGTTAATTTTTTACCATGGCAATCTGGAATTGTTTCTTTTACGTCAATATTGGCACTATCTTTTTTATCAATTCCAAGGTCAATCTTAACATTACTATTATCGTCAATATTGATAATAGGCACCAGCAACCTGCCAATGATATCACCAAAGGATAAGGGTGTCCCGGCCAGCATTGCTGCATCCCTGCGTTTACAGAGTTCATTGTATGCCTCTGCACCCAGGAAAGCGGATATCTGTTTTTTTCCGGCCTTTCTCACCTTCTCAAGATATTTCTTGGACCTCTCCCGGTTTCCTTCATCAAGTTTTTTTAAGCGGTCTATTTTTTCCTGATCAGATTCTGATCTATACATAATACCCCCCCCCTTTTTTTTAAAATATCATTATGTCAATATTGACACTATAGGCATGGGATAATAAACAAGTCAAGTATTATATTCTTTTTCCAGAGCTGATTGAAAAAGAGTCAGTGCCAGCAGTATATGAATGTTTTCAAGGGTTTATGGTCAAACCGGCTCAAAAGAGAACTTGAAACCCACGTTGAGTCTGGTATTAACATCGGAAAAATCCTGATCAGCATTAAAGGGCAAACCCCGCATGGTGAATTTATAAAACTAATTGAAAAAGAAACCGGGCTGAAAGAAAGGCAGTGCCAAAATTATATTAATATTGCAACCACATTTGCTGAAACCCGTAGTCAACTACGGTTTTCAAGCCAAGTCCTCATAGAACTTTCCCGACCGTCAAACAAACCAAAGACTTAGGTGTTGTAAAGGTAGACCTTTAACTCTGTATACGGGGGGTATACGACCCGTTTTCTCAAATGTAAATCATTACAAAATTATTTACTTCCAATGTAAACGGTTTTCGTTTTTATTTACATAAGTACCTTAATTTACAGATAATTAATAATCTTCTTGTAAAAACACCTTTATTGTTTTATTGATTTGTTACGTGCGTAGAACACCACTTAAAATCCTTAAATTAAAACAGGAGATTGAACATGCCA
>Ga0208900_1001971_pt1 | contig 10042 bp, 11 predicted proteins | sample AntAceMetag02UKK_FD_184763 | JGI IMG/M metagenome (GOLD analysis project Ga0208900, IMG submission 184763) | Saline lake microbial communities from Ace Lake, Antarctica - Antarctic Ace Lake Metagenome 02UKK (SPAdes) (version 2) | ecosystem: Environmental > Aquatic > Non-marine Saline and... | reverse complement strand
AATCAAAATTTGCCGTTGAAATCGACCCAAACCTACAATTGTTTTCAGGTAGGCAATTTCCTCAGGGTGCGTCTGCGAATTTCGGAGTATTTCTTGATTCGATGCCCGACCGATGGGGGAAGCAATTAATGCTACGACGTGAAGCAATTAATGCAAGGCAGGCAAACAGGAAGCCGGAATCATTATCCGAATCTGATTTTTTACTGGGGGTAGATGACAATCAAAGGTTGGGTGGATTAAGATTTAAGCTGCAAAAAACCGGGGAATTCCAAAATTTCGATCCGGATTTCAAAACTCCTCCCTGGACTTTGTTGCGCGACTTAGAATATGCCAGTTTTAAATATGAAAATGATAAATTTCAAAATGACCCCGAAACAATAAAGTGGTTTAATATGCTGCTGGCCCCCGGAAGTTCATTGGGTGGAGCCAGGCCAAAGGCAGGAATTAAAGACCCAACGGGTATGTTGTGGATAGCAAAGTTCCCCAGTAACAAAGATGAAATTGATGTGGGTGGCTGGGAAATGGTTGTCAACCGCCTGGCGCGAATGTCAGGATTAAACGTAGCCGAAGCACAAGCATTAAAGCTCTCATCTCAGCATCATACTTTTTTGTCAAAGCGATTTGATAGAAATGATAAGAATGAAAGAATCCATTTCGCTTCGGCAATGACTATGCTTCAGTACAAAGATGGAGATGATTTTACAAGCGGAGCCTCCTACCTCGAAATGATCCCATTCCTTTTAAAATATGGAGCAAATCCCATGAAAGACCTTGAAGAATTATGGCGAAGAATAGTGTTTTCAATTTTGGTAAAAAATACGGACGACCACCTCAGAAACCACGGATTCCTTCTTACAAACAGAGGGTGGACTTTATCTCCGGCTTACGACATAAATCCAAATATCTATGGGAACGGACTTAAGTTGAACATTTCTGAAAATGACAATTCGCTGGATTTGGATTTGGTGCTATCAGTCGCAGGCTTTTTCAAATTAAAACCAGCAAATGCAGGAAAGATCATCGACCAGATAAAACAAAACCTAAGTCAGTGGAGAAGGATCGCGCTTGAATACCAAATCCCAAAAGGGGAGATAGAGATGATGGCGGATATTTTCGATCCTGTTTAGTTTTCACAATTAAGCCTATTTTTGTTTTTCAAATTAATAAAGATGAAAAAAGCGGGATCAATTTTCCTTTTACTCATATTTCCTTTTTTATTTTTGGAGGCGCAAAATTCTGCCACCATCGTTGATAAAAACAAAAACCAATTTGTGTTTGGGCAAATATTTGCCGATTTCAAATACAACTTCAACAGCGAAATAAAACCCGTTGCCGCCTTCCGCTTCAACCAGGGAATTATCGGGTACTACCACAAAATTTCGGATAAGGTAAGTGGGAAAATAATGCTGGACGTAACCCGAACTACCAATTTTACCTCTACCACCGATTCGATGGGGAGACCGTTGAGTTACGATTATTTTGAAGGCAGCAAATACACGGCTTACCTAAAAATGGCGGAGATAAAATGGGAGCTTACTGATTTTTTCACTTTCAGGTTTGGGCAACTTCTGAATACGCAATACCTTACTTTTCAGGATCAGTTTTGGGGATTCCGTTATGTGGAAACCACAATGCAGGAAAAATTCAGGCTGGGGATGCCGGCAGATTTTGGCGCACAAGCGGATTTTAAAATCAAAGATAAATTGCTGTATCAGGTTTCGGTGGTAAATGGCGAGGGACCTTTCAGACACCAGGATGAGGAAGGGAAATTCCTGTTTGCTAACAATCTGCAATATTATCCTGTAAAAGGACTTACCCTAAAACTCTATGCAGATTATGCCCCATCGCCGGATACAGCTTTGATTTCAGCAGATAAATCCGTGATTTCATTTTTTGCAGGCTATCAAAAACCAAAATACAGGCTTGGTACCGAGTACAGCCGGGTGAATAATTATCAATTTTCGGAAGATAAATCTGTGGATGCCTTTTCGCTGTTTGGATCAGTTTTACTTATCGAAAAGTTTACTTTACTGCTCAGATGGGATCATTTAAACATTAATGCCAGTCAAAAAACAGAAAAGATTGATTATTTCATCGGGGGATTACAATACGAACCGGTGGAAAAATTCACTACATCCTTAAACTACCGCTATTTTTCGCCGGATGATTTAGGGATAATATTGGCAAGTTTTGGGCTGAAGTTTTGATTTGACAAATAAGGCCATCTACTATTTACGTCCAAGTACAAAAATTGAAACAATAGATGAAAATCCCCCAACACCTAAAATAGTCGCTGGAAATGGCTGGTTGAGATAAGCACACCCTATCGCTGCAACTATAAAAAATATTGACAGCACAAAGCCCAATACCTGGCCTCTGTTTGATCTTAGAATATCAGATTCAACTATTTTATTATTCAGACTTAACCTGTTTTCAGCATTTTGTTCGGCCATTTTTAAAATTCGTGTTGCGGAACCAGGTAATATTCTTTCATAACCATTTAATGATTCGGGAGGAGGCAATGGTCCTGAAAATGATTGATGAAAATATTCTTCTGACTTTTCAATAAAATAAGCCTCGGCTACAATAACTAATTGCTCATCACTAAAACTTTTATATTTAGGATTTTCCCTAAGTTGACTAACAACTTTGTTAATAGTACCTTCTCTATTAACAAAACCATCGTCTTCGTGTGCTGGATTTCTCTTTGAATCGATTTCCTTCATGATCTTGAATTATGCCCATTACTAAACTTCTTAATTGCATCATGTAAAAAGCTACCCACGAGATCAAAATCCGACTTCATACCCAAATAATCAATCTTTTGGGATAAATGAAGTTGAACCCTCCTGGCATTAAATAAATCAAAATTACTAGCCACACCATCAATAAATGTAGGCCGTTTTAAAAAGTACTGAGGTTCAGTAAATATTTCGCTTCTATGTTTTTCAGAAATCATGAATATGTATTTTTGAAATTAACGCACTATCAAAACTATTGTTTTAAATGAATGCTTCATAATGCAAAGCTACTATTTTAAAGTAATGCTTCTATTTTTCTTTTGGTTTCTACATTGCTCGGGTTTAAATGGAAGCCTTGCTCTGATATTATTCCAGACTTTTCGCGTTTATCTTTAAAACCTGCCGCCGTTGTATAGATTCAGACTTACATGCGGGTCGAGCCGCACGCCATTGGGACCAAAGTTCAAGTTAACGCCGGCATTGGTGCTCCAGCGCATATTGGCACATCCCGAGAGGGCAAGGCTTGATGCCAAAACCATTAATACGAATAGTATTTTAATTTTTCGTTTCATAATCCATTATTTTAAAAACCATTGTTGTATCGTAAACTGTCCACCGCTTGGGTCGCTTAATACGGCTACCGAACCTTTTCTTATTTCGGGGGTAGGTTCCATCATTACATGCGCCCCGGCTTTTTTAGCTTTTTCGACAGCCACATTCACATCGTCAACTTTTATGTAGGGCATCCACGAGCTGCGTGCGCCTTCCACAGGATTTCCCAGCACGCCTGCGAGAGGCACATTGTTATTGTTAAACGTATAATATGGAACTTTAGAGTCATCCATTTTTTTGGGATTGTATGTTACCAGGTTTTGGTAATAATCGAGAGAGGCTTGCAGGTCGGTAGTCCAAAGCTCGTTCCACAGCCAGCCGTTCAAAGCTATTTCGTTTTCATTTTTCTCGATGGCGGGGTCGCCGTTTTCGGAATGCAAAAAAGCGATGAGTGCGCCTTGCGGATCCTGCACCAGGGCCGTTTGGCCGCGTCCGTTAAAGTTGGCTTTCTTAAAAACCGTGGTTCCGCCGGCTTCGGCATTTAGCTTCACTGCTTCATCTACGTCAAGCACCGAAATCGAACTTATCCAGGCCGAGGTATTCCCATACTTTTCGGCCAACTTAAATATGCCACCGATAGCTTTCCCCTTATTTTTGATAACATGGTAGGCCATGTCGCCTTCGCCCAGGGTTTCGATTTCCCAGCCAAAAACTGCGGTATAAAAAGCGATGGCACTTTGGGGATTGGAGCTTGCCAAATCGTGCCATACAAATTGCCCGGGATTATGCTTGCCCGTGGGCGTGTCGGTTACAGCGGGGAATTTAATTCCCGAACTGCACGAAAAGGCCATCAATGCTAAGACTGCCAAACCTAATAAAAGAGACTTTTTTCTGTTCATAAATAGACATTATTAAATAAGTAATTAATCGTTTATTGTTACCCAATTAATGAAATTTACTGATAGGAATGATCTCCACTTTTTGTTCGGCGAGCAGCTCTTGGGCTTTATTCAAATCTTCGGCAAAACCGAGTAGGAAACCTCCCCCACCCGATCCGCAAAGCTTGAGGTAATAAGTGCCTGTATCGATGCCGGTTTGCCAAATATCGAGAAAAGCAGTGGGAATCATTGGCTTGAGGTGCATAAACAGAAATTGTGATAAAGATTTCAAGTTCTTGAAAAACTTTTTGAAATCACCTTTCACGATTGCTTCAATGCTGCTGTTGGTAAAAGGAATCATCTCATCCACGATTAGTTTTTTAAAACTTTCCTGCTTGCACTGATCGAAAAACAAACTAACCAGGGGTCCTGTTTTTCCGGGCTTTCCGGTATTAATAAGAAAAATCCCGCCGTCCTTCGAAAACTCCCTCGGAATGCCCACCGACTCGATATGATGATCGGGCTTAATAAGCAAAGGATTGCGAACGTAAGAGTTTAATGGATCCATGCCCGAGCTTACGCCGTGAAAAAATGATTCCATCTGGGCAAATATTGTTTTCAATTTGTTGAGTTCTTCCCGGGTAAGATGATCGTTTTGTTTAATCCTGTCGGTAGCATATTTTTCATAAACGGCTGCCACCAGTGCGCCCGAGCTGCCCACACCAAAGCCCTGCGGAATGGAAGACTCGAAATACATGCCTTTTTCGATATCGTGTTTCAACCCATCAAGGTCTAAATCCGCTAAAAGCTCGTTATGCAATTTCTTTCTTTGGAGGTAGCTTAAAAATTCCACGAGCGATTGGTTTGACTCTTCGGCAAACTTCAAGTCGGTGTATTTATCTTCGTTTATAAAACTCAACTCGCCCCTAAAATGCGTGTAAGGCACCGTTAATGCCATTGAATCGCACATGATGCTGTACTCGCCAAAAAGTAAAATTTTCGCGTAAAAAATCCCATTTTTATTTATCATTCTTAACTTATCCTTTTAGGGCCATCACCCATTTTATCACTAATCATTTTTTTATCTTCGCAATAATCCAGCAGCTCATTTTTAATAAAACCCAATACGCTTTTCCCTTCAATTCCGGGATAAAGCACATGCACATTTGCGCCGGCATCGAGGGTAAAACAAAGGTTTACCCCCGATTGTTCCCGAAATGCCTGAATTTTTTTTATTATTTCCAACGTATTCGGCTCCATCAAAATATAGCCGGGGCTTGAGGCCATCATCATGCCATGCAATGTAAGCGCCTCACTTTCGACAATTGCAATAAATGCTTTTAAATCCCCGGTTTCAATGGCCATTATAAGTTTGCCCATATTATGGGAAGCCTGCATGTACCTGGCCGGGGCAAAAGGATTTCCATCCATCAAGCCGTGTCCGGCGCGACTCGACACTTTTTTTTCTCCCTTACTAACGATAAGAATAGTATCGTTGAAGTTTTCGAAAACTTTATGAATTGGCAATTGAAATGGCGTGGCATATAAATCGGAAGATTCGGGGATTAACGCCGATGTTCCCCAACTTGAAAGCTTTCCGTAAACACTCCTTGCTGCACTGCCCGAACCAATGCGTGCAAAATATGATGCCCTGCTGTAAAAATCAACATTAGCAATTTTTTGATTCTCCGATATTTCCTGCTCAATACTGCATAAGCATAGTGCAAGGGCGCTCATGGCTGAGGCTGAAGACGCAATTCCGGCTGAGTGTGGGAAAGTATTTTGCGAATGAATTGTAAAATCCAGATTTGTAAGAAAGTGAAGCTCATGTTTTATTTTTTCAAAATAGGCTTGTATCTTTTTTGCAAACACCGGGTTCTTTTGTTCTTCAAAATAAAAATCTACCAACCCAGCCCCGGGTTTATATTCAATTTTCGTTTCGCTGTAAGATGAAGATAGCGTAATACTAAGGGAAGGGTTGGCCGGAATCTGGAAGCCTTTTTTTCCCCAGTATTTTATAAGCGCAATGTTGCTTGGGCTTTGCCAGGCAACAGTTCCGCTTTTATTTACATCGTTTGCACTCATTATGAATAGTTTTTTTGGCTACAATGAGGGTTTAGTGTGAAGATAAATATTAATGATTTCATCAAAAGGAAAAACCACATTAAGCCCCTTTTCACCAAGATATTTTTTCAATTCGCCCAAATCTCCCCGCCAGGTCACCATCACAAAATCGCCACCCCACGCTCCCAGCGATTTTACCGCTCCCTGAAAATCTGGGAAGGTAGTTTGTTTTATGCCTGGCGTTTCAAGTAGCCCCGACATGATTTTTTCGTGTTCATCAATAAAAAACTCAAATTCCTCCAAATCGTGGGTTGAGGTAAGCTCGGTAGAAATTTCAGATATTCGCTCAATCTCAGTTTCCCGACCCTCTAATTTCCCGGAAAAGTCTTTGATGCTTTGATGGGACTGTTGTTTTTTTCCCAAATAAACGAAGTAGATGTATTGCTTAAAATCAGGATTAAAATTTGCTTTTTCGATTTCGGGATTTCGGTTGTTGAGCTTATAAAATATGGGGCTTTCGGTGTTTGAGCAAGCAACATCGTAGCCTGAACCCGAAGAAGTGCTAAAGTGAAGATCGAATGGATTTACCTGAAACCATTTTGCCACATTTGCAATTAAAGTGGAACTGCTTCCCAGCCCCCAGTTAATGTCGAAATTGGCATTGGTCTTTACAATCAAGCTTTTGGTAGTTCTTAAATTTTTTGGATTTAGAAGATGGGCTTGTTTCAGGATGGCTTTAAGGTACTCAGCTTTTACTAAATCGCTGGTTTCGATAATTTCGAGGCTTTCCAAATCGAAAATTGCCTCAAACCAAAATTCATCATTTACCAAAGCAATCCAGCGAAGCTGCCCATCAAATTCTTTGGTTTGAGCAACATTTAAAGTCTGGCCAAATTTGAGCGGCACAGCCAATGCCCGGGCACCTTTAAGCACAAGGTACTCGCCACTAATCAGGAACTTGCCGTTTGAATAAAAACTTAAATTCTTCAATCTTAAATTTTTTCGATTCGCACCGCTTTTCGCAGGCTCTCAACAAATTTTTTCACGGTAGTATAACTCACTTTATAGTTGGCAAAATGAGCTACTGCCAGTTTCTTTTCGCGTTCATCCAGGTCGAACGAATTCAGCATATTGAGCAGGTGCATTTTCATGTGCCCCATTTGGATGCCTTTTGTAACAAGCGATTTGATTGCGCCGAAATTATTGGCAAGGCCAACGGAAGCGGCAATCATCATCAATTGTTTAGCCGAAGGGTTTTCAAGTAACTTTAGCGAAAAACTTGCCAAAGGGTGGAGGGCAGTCAAACCACCCACTGTGCCCAAGGCCAAAGGAACAGTGAGGCTGTATTTAAACTTCCCGTTTGAAATATCAACATCGGTTAGCGAGCGGTATTTGCCATCGCGGGCGGCATAAGCATGGCCGCCTGCTTCGATGGCCCTGAAGTCATTTCCGGTGGCCAGCGCCACGGCATCAATGCCGTTAAAAATTCCTTTGTTATGGGTGGCTGCCCGGTGGGGATCCACTTTGGCTATTTGCACTGCTTTTTCAAATTTCCATGCAAAATCCTCGGGGTCATCAATTTCGCCGGCTTTGCGCAAACATTGGATACTACATTCCACTTCAGTTTTTACCAAACATTCGGGCGTATAATTGGAAAGAATAGCCATAATAACCCGGCAATTTCTTTCTTCGCCCTCGTAGTATTCATTTTCCAGAAAATGGTGCTTGAGAATTTCGGCAAAATCTTCGAGGCATGAATTGATAAAATTCGCCCCCATGGCATCCACAGTTTCAAAAGTAGCTTTGAGTTGGAAGTAATTTTCGATCTCATCGGTCATATCCACGAGTTCGATATCAAGGATTCCGCCACCGCGCTTTTCCATACTTTCGGTGTGATGCTTTGTGCCAATTATCATTTCCTGCTTGAGGAAAGGGAATAGTGCCTGTAGCTTTTCAACCTCGCCTTTCCAAATAAAATGCACCTGACCAACCTTATTGGTAGAGATAACTTCGGAGCGGAAACCGCCTTTTTCCGACCAAAACTTTGCCCCGTTAGAGGCAGCCGCCACCACCGAGCTTTCCTCGATTACCATGGGCACGAGGTAGGATCTTCCATTGATAACAAAGCTGGGCGCAATGCCATAGGGAAAATAAAAATTGGAAATGGTGTTTTCGCTGAATTCATCAAAGAGTTTTTGTTTGGCAGGGTCATCGTGCCAGTAGCTTTTGAGTTCTTCGATTACCTGCTCCGAATTTTCAAACCTGTTGCCCACCAGTTCGAGCTTTGCATGTTTGGTTAGTTTGGAGAAGCCTGAAATAATATTTTTATCCATTATTCTGAAAAAATTTGTGCAAAAATAGCCTTTTGGAAAATAGGATTTGCGGCTATTGATTATCAAGTTATAAGAGGCAAACAAATCTGGCGGGCTTTTTGTTTATTAATATTCCTATTTCATTAAACAATAATTACAAATCATTTATTTGATGGATGCCCCAGATTGAGGAGCGTATTCGAAAAAGATTGAATAAAGGGGGTTTATTTGACAAAGGTTAAAACAATGAGATTATGATTTTCATAATTAGTGAAATCCTTATCATCGCTTACAATCTTCCATTTTCCTAGTTTTGCGAGTTCAATGTAATAACTGTCGTTGAAGTCGATCTTTTGCAAATGGGTAAAAACATCTTTTAGGTTGATGGCATTAAAATTATCAGGCGACTTTTCACAAAAACGCATGCCGGATGATTTTGGGGAGTGTTTTTTTATATCGATGATATTAGCTGCCATATAATGCTGTATTTGCCGAATCTTCAAATTCTTTTTTATTGGCAAAATATTGTTTTGCTCTTTCAATTACTTTTGAAAGAATCATTAAATCATCATCACTCAGGCTTTCAACCTTTAAATGTCCGCGAATAAATTCAGGCGAATAAAAACCGTACAATTGGCCAATACAAGCATTAAGAAAAGTTGATACAATTAAATCAACATTTTTAAAATCCAAAGAAACAAAATGATCCGCTTTAAAAGCTTTTTCTATGGCGGTTTTTACGATTATACATTTTCTTAAAATAATTTCAATTGTTTTATTTCATCTTTCGATTCCAGTAAATTTCCGAAATCAGTCCAGCTATTTAATGAACTGGTTTAATTGGTCTGTACCTTCAAAAAAAGTTTTTATCCCACATTCTTTCTCTAACATGCCATTGCAAACATCCAAATCATGGAAGTACTCCTGATTTGTTACGAAATATTCGATAGCAAGAGATGATATGTCTATTTCTGAAAAAATCATTTACTAAGCTTATCTACTAATTTTGAAATGCCATTAATGCTATCAGTAAGGCAAACAACTCTTGCGTATTGAAGCCTCCACTGGAGCGCATTTGAAATTGATAAATACCCCTGTTCAGGAGGATTCGATAAAATACTATCTGAAATTTGATTTAATGTGATTTCGTCAGCAGGTATGTTTTTATCGTTAAGATAGGCTATAATATCTTCTTTTATTGCACCATCTTTTATCATCTCGCGAATTCTAAATGTTGCGGTATAATCTGCTGTCCGACCTTTTTCAAGAAATGAACAACTCACAAAATCAAGAATCGCCGTTCCACGTTCCGAATCATCAGTTTTTTCATAAACAAACACGAGTAAATTATACCCCAGCCCAAATATTTTTTGTCTCGCATCCTTGAATGGACAGGAAGATTGAGGCTGTTTTATAGAAGTAACTTTAATGTCGGTCAGAATATCTTCACTTGGCAAATCAATTCCTTTTGCCGAAGAACCCTTTTCATAATTAT
>Ga0208900_1001964_pt1 | contig 10064 bp, 9 predicted proteins | sample AntAceMetag02UKK_FD_184763 | JGI IMG/M metagenome (GOLD analysis project Ga0208900, IMG submission 184763) | Saline lake microbial communities from Ace Lake, Antarctica - Antarctic Ace Lake Metagenome 02UKK (SPAdes) (version 2) | ecosystem: Environmental > Aquatic > Non-marine Saline and Alkaline... | reverse complement strand
GCAAAAGATAGTGTCGAGCTTGAGTTTTTTATTAAAGAAGGATATCTAATAAATCAGGTTGTGACCTTAACAGTTGTGGGAGATATTGAGCGTACAGCAATGGAACCATTTATATTTAAGATGAGAGCTGATGCTATTGTTGTCGGTTCCTATAACAAGCTTGTAGCAGGATCGATCCTGCCATATGAAAGTGACCTGATAAATATTCTAGATGGAGAGAATGAGTTGTTGATATATCATCAGACAAATGAACTAGCTGGAAAGCAAGTATCTATTGCTCAGAAGGCACAAAATGTCCTGTTATTTGATTTTGTATTAGATGCGAATCCATATAATGTAAAGATTGGAAATATTAGTTTCAAAGTATCGGGCAACTTAAATGAATCATATTTAGAAGACTATAAAATATATCGCGATAAAGATTTTGATGGTCTTTTTGATATTGATAAGGATGACCAAGTAGTTAAGACATATGGCCAGATTATAAATAGAAAGATTGTTTACAATGATCTTGCTATTAATGTAGGTTCAGTTCCCCAAAGATATTTTCTAGTTGCAAATATGGCATTGGATGCACCAACAGAAGCAAAAATTCAGTATATTATTGAAAATATTGATAGTGTTGGTGTCCAGAGCGATGAGATCGTTAATGGAAGTTCCTTGCCATTGAATTCTAGAATTACAGTAGTCGAACGATATCTTCCTCGAATTAGTGTTTCAAATGAAAATCTTGTTGAGGGAGATGTATTTCAAGGAGCTACAATTAGTGCTTATAATCGCTTGCTGTTATTGTCCAATTATTATACTGCTTGTTTGGAGGAAATCATTTATCAGATTTCATCAAATATGACCTATGATAATGTTGATAATGTTAAAATATTTGCTTCTAGTGTCGGCACTATGATTATTTCCGATAATAGTTATGAAATAGCAACAACCTTATATAAGGAAGACGATAAGTTAAGAATTGAATTCTCCGAAGAATTTATCATATCTCAGGATACTCCATATTTATATACAGAGCTAAAATTAAAGGAGCAAGGAAATACTGGCAATATCCAGCTGATACTAAAAGTTGATATGATTATAATCAATGCGTTGATACTTGCTACTGAAGATGTATTATTGGGTGGGCTAGATGTTGTGTCGGTGTATAAACCGATTATTACTGAAGTGGATATCCCTAGATATACAAATAACCCGAATAGCGTAACATTCAGCTATGATTGTTGGATACAAGGGGAACAAGCTGCTGCGACATATATTAGTGGGATGAAGGTGGCCATTAGTGATGATGGTTTAAGTGCTAATATTTTAAGTTGGACAGATTATAATATTGAAGATCCACAAGAAAGTATGATATTAGATGAAAGAATTACCCTAACAGAACTAAGCTTGAAACATAATTCGGATTATTATCTAAAGCTTAAAGCTCAAAGTGTTGATCAGCTAAGTGGTACAACCTATGAATCGAGAGAGAAAATTGTAACGTTTAGAGTGGATGTTACTGCGCCAACTGTTCTAGATGGTAGTAAGGTATTTGTGAACCAAAGTGTTATAGAAGGGGGCGCAGGAAGTAGTGCGCAAAACATTCAATATTTAACATGGCCTGTCTTCAGAGATGACGAGTCTGGTGTTGAAAAATATGAGCTAGAGAAACAAACAGGGACACTACAGAAATGGGAAGTAGTAGATACCAACTTAGATAATAATTATTATAAAATAATGGATGTTGATATGAGTAATCAGCATCGATATCGAGTTAGGGCATTGAATAAAGCTAATAAATATTCAGATTGGATTGTTTCTGATTATACTGTTGAGGATAAACCATTAGAAGTTATCTATAATTATTCATTTTATCCGAACCCTGTATTAATTGACGAGCAGGATGGGACAATTATTTATCAATTAAACAAAGATTCAAGTGTGAGTATAAAGATTTATGATGCTCTTGGTCACTTTGTTAAAGGAATGGACTTTGGCGCTGGGAAAGAAGGTGGTAATAGTTTGGCTCCGAATAAGGTTGTGTGGGACGGTACCAACGAAGCAAATGAGCTTGTTGCAAAAGGTGGATACATTGTTGTAATCACCGCCGATACGGATGGCCCACAAAATACTGTTAAGTTTGTCGTGGGGGTTCTACGCTAATAATTATTACTGATTGCAACGTCTTTCTGGTAGTATTAGTAAATACTCTTTGTTATAATTAAACTATGCTAAGTATAATCATATATCCAATTCTAATCGTTTGGCTTATAGTGATTTTGATTGCATTTATTCATAAAGATCTGAAAGCGATCAAATCAGGAGACCCTGCTGCTAAAAATTTTCTAGAAATACTAACGTATCCAAGCTTATATGCAATATCGTTTCATCGTATAATCCATGTTCTTTGGATCTTGAAAATCCCAGTTATTCCAAGATTGTTTTCTCAGTTTGTAAGATTCTTTACTTTTATTGAAATCCATCCAGGTGCAAAGATTGGAAATGCTTTTTTTATTGATCATGGTGATGGCGTTGTGATTGGTGAGACAACTATTATTGGGGATCATGTCATTATATATCACCAAGTGACTCTTGGTGGTACAGGTAAAGAAAAGGGGAAACGGCATCCTACAATTGCTAGTAATGTAATTATTGGTGCCGGTGCTAAAGTCTTGGGTAATATCTCGGTTGGTCATAATTGTAAAGTTGGTGCGGCTTCTGTTGTTCTTTCAGATGTTCCAGATAACACAACGGTTGTTGGAAATCCGGCAAGAGTTGTGACTAAAAATGACCAAGATATAATGGATGAGCTAAATATAGGGAATATTTCAGATCCAATTATTGATAAATTTAAATACTTGGATGAGCAAATTGCTGAGCTTAAAAAAGAAATTAAAGGAAAAACAAAATAAATGGGTTCAATCAGCGTTGGGCTTGCTGAGATTAAGTTTTCAAAAGATCCTGATGATATAATAATTGTACATGGTTTGGGCTCCTGCATCGGGATTGTTTTATATGATCATGCAACCAAAATTGGGGGTATGGCGCATGTTGTGCTCCCAGATAGCAGCATTCAGCGTAATTCATTAATGTCAGGACGGTTTGCTGACACGGCAGTGCCATTATTGATTGAGCAGTTTCGTGCGTTGGGAGGGAATCTAATTAACTCATTTGTGAAAATAGCAGGTGGCTCAAGTATGTTCCAGTATGATAAGTTATCTACATTAGATATTGGAAAGCGAAATGCTGAGAGTGTTCTAAAGGCTCTTTCTGCGTTTAGTATCGTACCAATAAGCAAAGATGTTGGGGGAACAAGTGGTCGAACTGTGAAATTACATATCTCAACAGGCAAGGTTTTTTCTAGAATGATTGGAATGCAAGAGAAAGAGTTATAAAATGAAAGGTAATTAGGTATACTATAAATATGAATGATGAAAAATTTGAATTAGAATTTGAAAAATTTAAGCGAGACATTAAGGTATTAATAGGTTTAGACCTTAATCAATATAAGTCGGCACAAATGAAACGACGAATTAAATCGTTTGTAGTTAAGCATAAGCAAGAGACATTAACTGATTTTATTCAGCTTTTGAAGCGGGATGCAGATGTTTTAATGGCATTTAAAGATTTTATAACAATAAATGTTACCGAATTTTTTAGAAATCCAGAAAAATTTGATATGTTAAAAACAAAGGTTCTTCCAGAGATTATTGAAAAATTTCGAAAGAGACAACAACTGACTTTGCGTTTGTGGAGCGCTGGTTGTTCGACTGGGGCAGAGGCATATTCTTTGGCAATAATGATGAGTGAAAACTTTCCAGGTGTTCCCTATTCGATTATTGCAACCGATATTGATAAAACAATTGTTGATGCAGCTAGAACTGGTGAATTTAAGGATATTGAAATTAAGAATGTAAATAATTATCTTCTTAAAAAGTGTTTCGATGAACTACCCGATGTTGGGAAGTGGAAAATAAAAGCTAAATATAAAGAGAAAATTAAATTCTCAATAAATAATCTTCTTGAAGATTCTTTTACTGGTGGAATTGATTTAATATGTTGTCGAAATGTTGTTATTTATTTTACTGAGGAAGCAAAAGATAAGCTTTATGAGAAATTTTATAATGCATTAACTCCTGATGGCGTTCTATTTATCGGTGGCACAGAAAGTATTTTAAACGCAAGACAGATAGGGTTTAGCAGTAAATATAATTTATTTTATTACAAGTAGAGGATAAAAATGGTTGATGAGAATAATAAAGAACTCTTTAATAAACTAGTTGCTGGGTTAAAGGATTTAATGCCGTTACCAACTACGGTAACTGCAATAATAAAGCTGACAAAGGATCCAAACTCTGACCTAAAGGATATTGTTTTTAATTTAGAAAAAGACCAAGCAATGGTTTCACGAGTATTAAAATTAGCAAACTCTTCATACTATGGTTTCTCTAGGCAAATAAAAACAATTTCGCATGCGGTAGTTTGTTTGGGATACAATACTATTAAAAATATGGCATTAACGGTTTCGACTTACCCAATGTTTAAGAAAGGTATTGTTAGCTATGCTTTAGAAAAAGGCGCAATATTCAAACATAGTTATGCTGTGGCAGTTGGTGCCAGAATAATTGCAACTAAAGTTGGTCATCCAAATCCAGAAGAAGTTTATGTTATGGGCTTACTGCATGATGTTGGTAAGTTGGTCTTAGATGAGCAAGCAAAGGATAAATTTATAAATGTTATTCGACTATTTAGTAAAGGTAATATTCCCTTTTTAGATGCAGAAGAGCAGGTGCTTGGATTTAATCACGGAGAAATCGGTTCAAAAGTAGCTGAGAAGTGGAACCTATCTGAAGAAATTGTTGAAACTATTCGTTGTCACCATAATCCATCAGAAGCAAGTTCAGACAATAAGTCGGTTCATATGGTTCATTTATCAGATGTTATTGTCGAAATGATGGGTATCGGCCTTGGCTATGATGGCTTAAGTTATGTAATGAATGAAAAATCATTTGAAATATTGGGGATAGAGATGAGCTCTATTGAAGAACTAATGGTTTTAATAATGGATGAAATGCAAGAAGAGGGTAATGGCGCAATATTTTCTGAAGAGGATTCTGTAAATGAGTAATATTCTATCACAGGAGGAAATTAATGCTCTCTTGATGGGGGTATTAGATGATGCAGAAGATGTTCAATCTGATGAATCAGAACCATCGACAAAATCAACTTATGTTGAAGAATTTCAACATGTAACAAAGTATGATTTTAGAAGACCAAATAAATTTTCAAAGGATCTATTACGAATACTTAAAGGATTTCATGATAATATGGCTCGTTTGTTTAGTGCTTCGTTGTCTGTCTACCTAAGACAGGATGTTAAGATCCATTTAACATATATTGAACAACATACCTATTCAGAGTATATCGAAGATTCAAATGAAAGTGCTCTATATTATATTATTTCATTTATTGATGACCAAGCAATCCTCAGTTTGGATGTGAATATCGCCTTATTACTTGTTGAAAAGATATTAGGTGGAGAAGGATATAGTGTTAATACAGAGAGAACAGATCCAACAGAGATTGAAATGACTATTCTTCGTAGCATTTTGGATAAGTTATTTAATCATCAGAAAGAAAGTTGGGGAGAGATTATGAAGGACCTACCCCGAATAATAACTATTGAGAATAACCCAAGAGTCATCCATTTGGTACAACCAAATGATATCGTCTTAAAACTTGTTTTTGAGGTATCTATTGGTGATGGCGTTGGAATATTTACGTATTGTATTCCATACATTGCACTTGAACATGTTATGAATCAATTACTTCAAAGTCAGTTTGTTCGTATGCAACATCAGTTTGTTAAAAAAACGGAAGAAATGCAGAACAATTTGAGTACTGCAAAAATTGACCTGTCTGCTGAATTGGGTAGAACGACCGTTAATATTCAGGATCTACTAGATATAAAAGTTGGAGATGTTATTAAACTTGATAGTAAGAAAAATGAAGATTTATCAATGAATTTAGGTGGATTTAAAAAGTTTAGTGGTGAGTTGGGTGTATCCGATAAAAGTTATGCCATTAAAATAAATCAAATACATTTTAATCTGTAATTGAGTATGCTTTTATTGATTTTGCTTGTCCTGTAAGATCAATTTCCATTGAAACATAATTTACTAAAACAGCTGAGTCACTCTCTGGGGGGGCTATTCTTGCCGGCATATTTGAAACGAATCTATATATAATAGATTCAGGAGCCATACCAAGTATGGAATTCTTTGAACCAACCATCCCAACGTCTGTAATGAAGGCTGTACGATTATCAATGATGTCCGCATCGTTAGTTTGGACATGTGTATGAGTACCAAGAACAGCAGATAATCGATTACTAAAATTTAATGCGAATGCTTTTTTTTCAGAAGTTGCTTCAGCATGAAAGTCTGCAATAATAATCTTTGCATCAGCGAGCTCTTCTTTAAGCATTCTTTCAAAACGATTAAACGGGTTATCGATTGGTGGCATAAATACTTGGCCTAATAGATTTACAACGGCAATGGATGTTCCTTTTATAGTTGTTTTGAATACAATATTTCCTGGGGTGCCTTCAGGGTAGTTCATTGGTCTAACAAGTGATCCGAAAATATCAAGATTATTAACAATTTCTTTGTTATCAAAAATGTGATTACCAGATGTCATACAATGAACGCCAGCATTTAAGTAAGATCGATAAATTTTTGATGTTATGCCACGACCATTTGCAGAGTTTTCTGCGTTAAGAATTATTAAGTCAGGGGAATGTTGTTTTTTAAGATTTGGAAGAATTTTAAAAAAACAATCACGACCGATTTTACCAACAATATCACCAAAAAAAAGAACTTTAATCAATTTGCATCCTTTCAAGAAAAACACCCTCTAGAAGAGGGTGTTTTTAAATATTATTTTGCTGTTTCTTGAGTTCGTGTTTCTCTAATCACAGTAACCTTGATGGTTCCTGGATACTCAAGTTCACTTTCAATTTTTTTAACGATGTCACGCGCTAACTTCGATGAAAGCTTATCGTCAATTACGTCAGGTTTTACCATGACGCGTATTTCACGACCAGACTGAATAGCAAATGCCTTTTCAACACCATTAAATGATACAGCTAAATTTTCAAGTGTTTCTAGTCGTTTGATGTATGCTTCAATTGATTCACGACGTGCACCAGGACGTGATGCTGAAATAGCATCAGCTGCTGCAACTAATATTGATTCAATTGTTTGTGGTTTTATTTCCTCATGGTGAGCAAGTATTGCATGAACTACCTCATCATTCTCTCCGTTACGAGTTGCAAACTCGGCTCCGAGGCTTGCATGAGTCCCTTCTTTTTCAAAATCGATTGCTTTTCCTATGTCATGTAATAATCCAGCACGTCGTGCAAGTCGAACATTAACATTTAATTCCTGAGCCATTAAGGAGGCAACGTGTGCAACCTCAATACTATGTTGCAAGACATTTTGACCATAACTTGTACGATAGTTTAATCGTCCTAGTAGATAAATAATGTTTTGTGATAAATTTTGAACATCAGTATCTAGAGCTGTTTGTTCTCCAATATCCATTATTGTTGCTTCTAATTCTTTTTTCGCTTGTTCGTAAACTTCCTCAATTCGTGTTGGATGAATACGACCATCTTGAACCAGTTTTTCAATAGTCTTCCTAGCAATTTCTCTACGAATTGGATCAAATCCTGACAATACAACTGTTTCCGGGGTGTCATCAATAATTAGATCGATTCCAGTTAATGTTTCGAACGCTCTAATATTTCGACCTTCACGACCAATAATCCGTCCTTTCATTTCGTCATTAGGTAATGTAACTACAGATGTTGTAATTTCAACAACATTATCAACAGCGCATCGTTGAACTGCTGTGGCAATAATTTCTCTTGCTTTTTTAAGAGAAGTTTTCTGAGCCATTTCTTCTGTTTCTTTAATCATTTTTGCTGCATCATATCTGACTTCTCGTTCAAGGTGTTCGAGAAGCATTTTTTTTGCATCTTCTCTACTTAAGGATGCAACCTTTTCTAAACTTTCAATTTGTTGTTGGTAGATGTTTTCTAGCTCTGATTGTTGTTTAGATAATGAAGCAACCTTCGTTTCAATATCTCCAGATTTAACTTCTAGGTTCGATTCTCTAGTGTCTAAATGCTCTTCTTTTTGTAGTAATCTATTTTCTTGGTTTAAAATAGTATCACGACGTTCTTTTAATTCATTTTCAACTTCATTGCGAATTTTAAGCATTTCTTCTTTTGATTGAAGCATTGCTTCTCTTCTTACGTCTTCTGCTTTTCGTTCAGCTTCTTTTACTAATCTATTAATTTTTTGCTTTGTTTCTTTTTCTTTATTTGTTAGATTACTTTGTTTTAAAAATAGAAAATAAGCAAACGCAATTAAAACAATAATAACAATAACAACGGCAATAAGTGCATACGGCATAATAATCCTCCTATATAATCTTTTTAGCTTTTTGTGTTTGAGTAAATTTCAATTAATTGTGATTCTAGTTTTGTCATAATTTCCGGATTAGTTTCAAGAAATATCTGTGCATTTTCTTTTCCTTGTCCTATCTTTTCATTATTATAACTATACCAGGATCCAAATTTTTCTATTAAATTGTTTTCAACTGATAGGGACAATATTTCTCCGACCTTAGAAATCCCTTTCCCATAAACAATTTCAATAATAGCTTCTTTAAATGGTGGTGCCACTTTGTTTTTAACAACCTTAATTTTTGTAAGTGTACCAACAATGGTGTCCCCTTTTTTAATGCTTTCTCGTTTTCTTACATCTAAGCGAATAGAGGAGTAAAATTTAAGGGCTTTCCCGCCAGATGTTACTTCTGGGTTACCAAACATGACGCCTACTTTTTCACGTAATTGATTTACAAAAATAACAATGGTTGATGATTTACTAACAACAGCAGTTAATTTCCGTAGTGCTTGAGACATTAATCTTGCTTGTAGTCCAATATGAGAATCACCCATATCTCCTTCTAATTCTGCTTTTGGAACAAGTGCTGCTACTGAATCCACAACAATGACATCTACAGCACCACTTCGAACCAACGTTTCAGTTATTTCTAATGCTTGTTCCCCGTGATCTGGTTGTGAAATTAATAGTTCTTTTGTATCAACACCTATGTTGTTAGCGTATTTTGGGTCTAGTGCATGCTCTGCATCTATAAATGCACAAACACCTCCCTTTTTTTGTGCTTCAGCAACAATGTGTAATGATACCGTTGTTTTTCCAGAACTTTCTGGACCGTAAATTTCGATAATTCTTCCTTTTGGAATTCCACCGACTCCGAGTGCTGAGTCTAGTATTATAGACCCTGTTGAGATTACTTCTAAGTCAGGTATTTTAGCATCACCCAGTTTCATAATGGCACCTTTCCCAAAACTTTTCTCAATTTGACCTATCGCAAGATCTATTGCTTTTGTTCCTCCACCTGAAACTACTCCTGATACTGTTGATGTTTTTTTAGCCATATAAATTCTCCTTTATCTTGATAAGTAATAACGCAATAATTCAAATGCGGTAAAAGTAGACTGTGTGATTATCTCATTTCTTTCACCATTAAAAATAAATTGTTTTGTGAAATCTAGTTTGTTGACTATGATGGATATGTAAACTAATCCAACTTTTTCTTGATCTATTTGTGGACCTGCAAACCCTGTTATAGCAAGCGAGATATTCGTATGATGTTTTTTTTGAACCCCTCTAGCCATTTCAAGGGAAACTTGCGAACTAACAGCGCCATATAGTTGAATGGTTTTTGGATTTACTGCACATTCATTTACTTTAAGTAAATTGCTATATGCTACAATGCCACCAGTATAATTTTTTGAAATACCTGGTACTTTGACTAGGTGCGCACTGATATCCCCACCGGTAATCGATTCTGCAAGTGCTAGCGTGTAGTTTTTTTCTTTAAGAAGATCAGCAACTTTCATCGGTATGATGTCTAGGTTATGTACTTCTTTTTGATAGAGGATGTCTTTAAATTCAGCCATTTTGACCCTCTTTTAAAAC
>Ga0208900_1001960_pt1 | contig 10076 bp, 9 predicted proteins | sample AntAceMetag02UKK_FD_184763 | JGI IMG/M metagenome (GOLD analysis project Ga0208900, IMG submission 184763) | Saline lake microbial communities from Ace Lake, Antarctica - Antarctic Ace Lake Metagenome 02UKK (SPAdes) (version 2) | ecosystem: Environmental > Aquatic > Non-marine Saline and Alkaline... | reverse complement strand
ATGCCGCTGAAAGTAGGGTAATCATAAATACATATACAAACCAAGATGGCATTGCCGACGTGATAAACAGCGGAATAATTGAGTCATGATTTCCTTTTGCTGCAGCAATGGCAATTTTACCCGTTGTTTGATAAAAATATGCATTTGATAAAGCCCCGACAATAAATGCAATACCTGTCATGGCTAGAATAAAAATACTACCAATCAGGATTGCTCTATTTAGTTCACGATTACTTTTAACTGTCATAAATCGAACAATTAATTGTGGTTGAGCCAGCACACCAATTCCAACTCCTAAAATGATTGTGGAAACGAGTGTCCACCACCAGGGTGAATTGAAGCTTGGCATGGCAGTCCACCCAACATGACCGATTGCTTGTAGTTTTGCTGGAACAAGATTTGCCATATTTGTTAATGCTTCATGCGCAGCTGTTACGCCTCCTAATTTGCTGTATGTCATTACTAATAAAAATAACATACCAAAAAACATGATACTGCCTTGTAGTGCATCGGTGTACATAACACCTTTTAACCCACCTGCTACTACATATGCCGCAATAATAACGGAGAATACTAATAAGGCTATTTCGAAATTTACTGAAAGTGTTTTTTCAATAAATCGTGCGCCACCGATTAATACAACAGCAGAGTAGAGTGGCATCGATACAAATATGATTAAGCCACCTATTTTTTGTAGAAAATCAGAGTTGTAACGCTTACCTAGAAGCTCTGGAAATGTGTGTGCATCTAAGTTTTTTCCCATTTGACGTGTTCGTTTTCCAAAGAACACAAATGCTATAAATATACCCAGTAGAATATTTAGGAATGTTAACCATAATAAGCCCATTCCAAAAAGACCTGCAACACCTCCGAATCCAACTATTGCGGATGTGCTTATAAATGTAGCACCATATGATAGTGCCATAATATAGGGATGAACCGATCTGCCTGCAACAAGATAATCCTGGTCATTTTTAGTTTTTGTGAAACCAAGAAATCCTAAATAACCAATGATTAATAAATATAAAACAATAATAAGACTAAGTATCGTTATGTTCATAAAAATTTATGCTCCTCTCGTATTTTATTTATCGTCGTCTTCTTTATTCCAGTTTTTAATTCCGTACCATACGCAAAGAGCTGCACTAAGTAACGTAAACAAATAAGCCAAATAAATTCCTGGATCTTTAATTCCTAACATATTTACCTCCTTTTTTAGTTTATAGAGAAACTACTTCATCCTCAGATAACATTTTGAGTCCTTTTTCTTGAAGGGTATGAAGAACCTCCTCAAGATTATCAAAGCGAAAGATTAGTACAGCGTTGTTTGAAGACTTTTCAACAAACGCATACATGTATTCAACATTGATATCTGCTTTTTCCATAATCGCTAAAACACTTGCCAGTCCGCCTGTTTGGTCTGGGACTTCAACTGCTACCACATTTGTTAGTCCAACAGTAAAATCGTTTGATTTAAGGATTTGAAGTGCTTCATCTGGTTTATCGACAATAAGTCGGAGAATTCCAAAGTCAGATGTTTCAGCTAACGATAGTGCTCGAAGGTTAATATTGTTGTCGGTTAATGTTTTGGATACCTCATAGAGACGTCCTTCTTTATTTTCTATAAATACTGATATTTGTTTGATTTTCATTTGGATCAGCTCCCGTTAGATTTTTCTTTTATCTATGACGCGTTTTGCTTTTCCTTCACTCCGTTGGATGGATTTAGGCTCAACTAGTTTTACCTTTGTGTGGATTCCGAGTGAAGTATAAAGATCGTGTTCAATTGTTTTTTCAATACTTTCCAATTTTTTAATTTCATCAGAAAAAATACGTTCATTGATTTCAACTTGTACTTCTAAAAAATCTAGCTGATTTTTTCGGTCAACAACTAGCTGATAGTGTGGTTCAACTCCTTTTACTTTGAATAAGACGTGTTCAATTTGAGATGGGAATACATTTACGCCTCGAATTATTAGCATATCATCTGTTCTGCCAAGAAGGCGATGCATTCTTCTATGTGTTCTGCCACATGGACATTTTGTTGTTTCTAGATATGTAATATCACGTGTTCGATATCTAATAATTGGAGTCCCTTCTTTTGTCAGAGTTGTAATAACCAGTTCTCCTTTTTCTCCATCGGGTAATTGTTCACCGGTTTCTGGATCGATAATTTCAGGATAAAAATGATCTTCAAAAATATGAAGACCGTTTTGTTCTAAACATTCAGATGCAACCCCAGGTCCGATGATTTCAGTAAGACCATAAATATCAAGAGCCTTAAGTGATAGTTTTTCTTCAATTTCTGTTCTCATGCTTTCGCTCCAAGGTTCAGCACCAAAGAAACCTACTTTAACGGTTGTTTTTTTGAAATCGATCCCCATTTCTTTTCCTATTTCTGCTAAATATAAGCAGTAAGATGGGGTACATGTTAATGCGGTTGTTTCGAAGTCTTGCATAACAGATAGTTGGCGTTTTGTATTACCACCAGAGATTGGAATAATATTTGCTCCAATTTTTCGTGTTCCATAGTGAACTCCTAGCCCACCTGTAAATAATCCATAACCATATGCATTTTGAACGGTATCAGATGGCCCAATATCACCCATGCTAAGAGTTCTAGCCATTACTTCTGACCAAAGATCAATATCACCTTGTGTGTATGCATCGACAACCGGTTTTCCGGTAGTGCCAGAAGATGTATGAATTTCAACAATATCGCTTCGATCGACAGCTAGTAATCCTAGTGGGTATGTTTCTCGCATGTCATCTTTAGTCGTAAACGGTAATTTCGATATGTCGGAAATATCTTTTATATCTGATGGTTTTATTCCAAGTTCGTCCATTTTATTTTTATAAAAGGAGACTGTTTTGTATAATTTATCAGCTAATTTAATGAGTCGTGAAGATTGAAGTTTTTGGAGTTCTGTTTTGTCGAGTGTTTCGTCTTTTTTGTTCCAGATCGTCATAGTTTAATTTAAGCTAAATCTTTTCCAATATTGAAGGCGTTAAGGTTCGCATCATAGGTGCCTTCCGGGACTTCTTTATTTAAAGCATCATGCCATGGTTTATCTTGGATGTCAATGAAGTTGGATATTAGTCCCAGTAAGACTACGTTGAAGAATTTAGCATTGCCAGTCTTCTCTTTTATTTCATTAGTGTGAACCGTGTATACGGTTTCGAATTCTTTTTTTATTGCGGTTTCAATACCTTCCGGATAGATTGAATCTGCTGATGGTTTAATTTGAGTTTTAGCATAAATAATTTTAGTATCTGTGTTTGTATATTGTAACCATCTTAATGTTTCCATTTCTTCTAATGAAATAAGAATATCTGCTTTCTTATGAGGAATAAGAGGTGAGTGTACTTTTTCACCAAAACGAATATGACTAAAAACTGACCCGCCGCGTTGGCTCATTCCATGAATCTCACTTTTCTTAACATCATTTTGATCTAACATTGCAGCTAGAGAAATGATGTCACTTGCAAGAATAATTCCTTGCCCACCAACGCCAACCATCAATATGTTTGTTATTTTGCTCATGCTTTTCCTCTTTTTTGTTTTGCTCTTTTTCGCTTAAGTAGCACACATGGTCCTTTAATGACCATAAATGCTAATTCTTTAGTCGCAAGAAGTTCCTTTACAGTATCTTCCATTATTTCTTCCTTATATGCGTTTATAATTCTGATTTGTTCTGTTTTAACACCCACTGCTTCTGCTAGTTTCTGATAATCGATTGCGTAGGTTGTATCTCCGTTGATTGTTTCCCCAGAAAGTGGGTTTGGTTGCATGCCAGTCATAGCAGTGGTGCTGTTATCTAGTACGATAACGAGTGAGTGTCGTTTATTGTATACTGCGTTGATGAGCCCCGTTATTCCCGAATGTGCAAAGGTTGAATCTCCAATAACCGCAACTGTGTTATTTTTAAAGTCTTTGCCTTCTGCTAATTCAATCCCTTGAGAAACCGTAACGCTAGCGCCCATATCTAAACAGGTATCCATTGCAGAATAGGGTGGCAATACACCAAGCGTATAACAACCAATATCACCTGTAACAGTTAATCCTAGTCGATTTAAGACATTGAATATTTGATGGTGAGGGCATCCTGGGCAAAGTTTCGGTGGTCGTTTTGGTATTTCAATATCAATTGAGATTAGATCTTTTTCCTGGACATTCATTACTGTGTTGTAAATAATATCAGGGCTAAGCTCTCCAAATAATGGAAATTTATCTTTTCCAATAAGATTTGTAATTCCTTTTGCTTTTATTTCTGTTTCAATAAAGGGGTCTACTTCTTCTGTAATATATACGGTATCGATACTTTCACAGAACTTACGAATCAAATCCATTGGAAGTGGATACACGATTCCAAGTTTCAATATGGATACATCTGGTAGTACTTCTTTTACGTATTCATAGATTATGCCAGAGGTGATGATTCCGATTTTTTTATCTGTGATGGTTTTTTTATTAATGGAGAATGTATTGCAGTCTAGTTCTAGCTTCGCCATCCGTTTAAGTACTTCTTTGTGTCTGATTCTTGCAAAGGCAGGAATCATCACATACTTCATGATGTTTCGTTTGAATCCCACTTTAATTGGATTCTTAATAGGATCACAAAGATCGACGATTGTTTTAGAGTGGGAGATACGTGTAACCGATCTAATGAAAACGGGCGTATCATATTTTTCACTTAATTCGAAAGCGAGTTTCACAAAGTTTTTTGCTTCCTGAGAATTTGATGGTTCTAACATTGGAATCTGTGATGCACGAGCATAATGACGACTATCCTGTTCGTTTTGAGATGAATGCATGTCTGGATCATCTGCCACAATAATTACTAAGCCGCCTTTTACACCAATATAAGATGATGTGAATAACGGATCTGCAGCAACATTTAAACCAACATGTTTCATTGTTACGATTGTTCGTTGTCCTGCAAGGCATGAACCGAATCCAACCTCGAGTGCTACTTTTTCGTTAACTGACCATTCACAGTTTACGCCGTCATATTTTGATAGATTTTCAAGGATTTCGGTAGATGGAGTGCCAGGATAACCGGTGCCTACTTTTGCGCCAGCTTCATAAGCTCCTCTTGCTATTGCTTCATTTCCTGATAGTAATACTTGTTTTGTCATCATTTTCTTCTCTTTAATATTTCTCAAAAAATTTTATCATATATCAATTTAACAGTATAGATATTTTTCTTTAGAAAACTTATGTAAGTTTATCCAATTCTATACAATTAATATTGTTATGCATTAATACTTCCTCGATTTTAGGGTATGTAGCAGCTTCTAATACTATCCCAACTTTTCCCTCTTCTTTTATTGGAAAGCCATAACAATCCTCAATATTAATTTCATTTTTAGATAGTAGGGCAAGTAGTTCATGTAAGTTACCTGGGCGGTCTTCAATGGATGCAATTAGAATTTTCTTCTGAGATACAGTAAATTTATTCTCTTTTAAAGCAAGATGAGCTTTATTCGGTTGGTCAACGATGGTTTTTATTACGCCAAACTCCCCAAGACTTGCAACCGATATGAAATGGATATTGATATCTGCATTAGCAAATACATCGGTTACTTTTTCAAGTTTACCCGGCTTATTTTCTAAAAATATTGATAGATGTTCTGCCATTTTTAGTTCTCCTCTTTATCGCGTAAGTCGAATACACGTTTTGCTTTACCTTCATTAATTGGCAAGCTTTCTGGTTCAACAAGCTTTACTATAGGTCTTACTCCGCATTCAGCTTTTAATGCTTCAATAATTTGTTTTTTCAGCTGATCAAGTTTTGATAGGGTGCCATTAAATATTTCCTCATGAACTTCTATTAGAATATTAATTCGATCCATATGATCTTCTTTTTTAATTTCAATGTGGTAATTATTCCCGACTCCAGGAAATTGCATAACTGTTTTTTCGATTTGCATTGGAAAGATATTAACGCCATTAATGATTAACATATCATCCGATCTACCTTTGATCCGTGCGATTCTGCGATGTGTTCGCCCACATTTACATGGTTCTGAAATGATAGAACTTAAGTCGCGTGTTCGATATCGTAATAATGGCATTGCTGCGCGTTTTAGAGTAGTAAGTACCAGTTCTCCTTCTTCGCCATCCGGGAGTACTTCGCCTGTTTCTGGGTCAATGATTTCCGCATAAAAATGGTCTTCCCATATATGCATGTCATCTTGTTCCAGACACTCAAAGGCAACTCCTGGTCCACACATTTCTGATAGTCCATAGGAGTTAAATGCTTTAATGCCATATAGTTTTTCAATTTCTTTCCGTAATGCGTCTGTATGTGGTTCTGCACCTAGAAATGCGGTTTTAAGTGATGTGTCTTTTTTTGGATCTAATCCCATCTTTTCAAAATATGAATAAAGATGAATGGCATAGCTTGGGAGGATGTGAATGGCAGTGGTCCCAAATTCTTGCATAAACCAAATTTGACGTTTACTATTGCCAGGTCCAACGGGAATAGTAAGCATTCCCAGTTCTTCAGCACCATAATGGAAACCAAGCCCACCTGTAAATAATCCATATCCCATAGTATTTTGAAATACATCTGTTTTTCGTACGCCAGTCATATACATACATCTTGCAACAAGGTCTGCCCATTGATTAATATCTTCCTTTGTATGAAAGACAACGGTTGGATTCCCAGTTGTTCCAGAGGATGAATGTAAGCGTACAGACTCTGTTAAGTCTTTTGCAAGTAGCCCATAAGGAAAGTGATCTCGTAGATCCTGCTTTGATGTAAATGGGATATTTTCGATATCGTCTAAGGTATTGATGTTTATCTTGTCTAATATATTCTTGTAGTACGTTGATTTTTTTGCGTTTTGAACAGTTTTCTTAAGGTTTTGTAATTGTTCTTGTTTTAAGTCTGATGCAGATATTGTTTCAATTTCTTTGTCCCAGTACATGTATTGAGCTCCTTATTTATAATCTAACCTAAACTAAAAGCAAATTGATTTTCTATCTTTTTGAAAATCATTTGCAGTAGGATATAGAATATTCTAAGATTTTTGAAATAAATGTGCAAATAGTAATTTACATTGCTAAACTATTTATTGACTACCATAAGATTGATTTAAGGTATTTAATTATGTATAGTATATATTGGTATAAAGGAGAATTGTGATGACTGAGAATTTAGACGATTTAATACAAAGACGCAATAATGAACGAGCGAGTGAGTTAGATGAATTATTAAACTCTCCATCTGAAAACTCTGAAAATATAGTTGTTGAAGGGGATCAATTAGCTCAAGCACCATCAGTAAAGGATGTCATCCTAATTGTAGATGATGATCCATCACAACTACTTTCTATTAAGAAAATGCTCAGTAGCACATATGAACTACTTACATGTGATCGCGGATTAAAAGCAATCGAATTGTATCGGCAGGAACAGGATAAAGTTAAGTCGATTCTTTTAGATATTCGCTTGCCTGATATTGAAGGTTTTGAGGTTTTTAAACAAATAAAAGATATCAACAGTAATATCCCCATCATATTTATTACAGGTTATCAAGGAACTTATGGCGATGGTTTTGAAGTTTACAAAGAGTATCGTCCACATGGTTATATTGTTAAAAACCATGAAAATGAGATGAATATGATCAAAGATACGTTAAAAAATGCGGTTGATAGTTATAAGCATATTCTAGAGGTTGAGAGAACTAAGCAAATTTCAGACCGAAATAAGATGATGGCCGGACTAATGCATGATTTAAAAAATCTGTTTACTCCAGTTGTGATGTTTCCTAGCCTTATTTTACGTTTCTTCGATAAGGGTAAGGATGAGCAAGCAATGGATATGTTGGGTGACTTAAATAAGTCCATTCAGTTTTTTGCAGCAAATCAACAGGTTTTGTTTAACTATACAAAGGGTGAAAATATTAAGCCGAATTTGTCTACAAACAATATGACAGAGCTAGTAAACGAATTTTTAGAGTTAACAAAAATGCAATTCGAAGACGTAATAGAGATTAAACGTGATTTTTATTATGAGGGAGATATCACGATTGATAAAGATATACTAACGTGCCAGGTAATGTTGAATATTTTGAAAAATGCAAAAGAAGCTTTCCCTGATGGCAGTGGTGCGGTCAGTATTGGGACATATAGTTTTGATCAGTATCAAAATATGTTTGGAGAAGTTGCAAAGTTCCATGACAAAAAACCACAGGATATTGTTATTGTTATAAGCGACAATGGTCCTGGTATACCAAAAGAGATAGAAGCCAAGTTATTTGATGCCTATGTGACCTTTGGTAAAGCTAATGGCACTGGTCTTGGAACCTGGATGGTAACGAATGGTGTTTGTGATCTATTTGGTGGTGAAATATATTTAGACAATCAAATTGGTAAAGGTGTTTCATATCACTTATTATTACCGCAAGAATAGTTAGATAAGATTTCCATCTTTTAGGCGTATAATACGACTAGCATATTCTGCATCGGCTTCACTATGAGTTACCATAATAATTGTTTTCCCTTCGTGGTGTAGGGAAGCAAATAGTTTAAGTATATTGCGAGTCGTATTAGAATCTAAGTTACCTGTTGGTTCATCTGCAATAATAACTTTTGGATTGTTTACCAGTGCACGTGCAATCGCGACCCGTTGTTGCTGGCCTCCAGATAATTCGTTTGGTTTGTGATGCTGTCTGTTTAATAAACCTACTTTTTGGAGGGACTTGTTTGCAGTTTCTATTGCTAGTGATTTAGAAACTCCTTTAAGCAATAATGGCATTTGAACATTATTCGAGACATTTAGTTTTGGCAGAAGATTAAAACTTTGAAAAACAAATCCCACTTTATTTCGTCTAAATTTTGCTGCTTCTGGTTCTGTTAGCTTACTAATGTCTGTATTTTCAAATAGATATGTCCCTTTACTTGGTTTATCGAGGATGCCTATGATATTGAGTAGAGTTGATTTACCCGATCCAGATTCCCCCATAATTGAAATAAATTCTCCTTTCGAAATACTAAGAGTCACCGAATTCAGTGCAATTATACAATTTTTTTTTAAGTCATAGGTTTTGTTTAGCCGTTTAATGTTAATCATAGCGAAGTGTGTCAATTGGGTTTAGTTTTGATGCACGATATGCGGGGATAAACCCAAAGATGATGCCAATAAGAATGGACAGACTGAGTGATAATACTATTGGCAATGTCGAAATAGAGAAGCTAAATTTGAATATTTTACTAATACTGAGTGGAATTAATAAACCAACAAAAACACCAGCTAATCCACCGATAAGTCCTATTACCATAGCTTCTATTAAAAACTGTTTTAGTATTATTTTGTTTCCCGCTCCAATTGCCTTAAGTATACCAATTTCTTTTGTTCGTTCTTTTATAGATAAAGTCATGATATTGCTAATGCCAGAACCGCCAACTAAAAAAGATATACATGCTGCAATTAAAACAATAAGTTTAAGTTTCGATATTATTTTATAGATGGTGTTTACAAAACTTTTCATGTAGGTAGCCTCAAAATTATTCTCAAAGTTGGTAATGCGTTGTAGTACTTGGTTTGAGATAAATATACTTTCATTTACAGAGTAAATATCTTTCATGTTGAGTTGTAGATTGCTAATGTATTTACTTTTTGGAAGCATGGAATGTTTCATTAAGTATACGCTTGGATCATTCTCTTTATCTGGCGATAGGCTTCTAACCATTCCGATGATTTTATATTTTTTATTAGCAATTTGTAGCTCTTGTCCTAAATAGTTTGGATGTTTCATATATAATGGTATTAAATCGTGGTTTTCAATAATGCATATGTTTTGTTGAAGGGTGGAATTTAGTTCGCTAAATAGATGTCCGTTCAATAACTTGATGTTGTTTACTTTAAAATATTCACTATCGGTATAAATGATATTGGCATCAAGTTTCTTGTCGTTAATCATAATTTCTTTTGTTTCCATATTAGCTTCAGTGATTCCATTAAAGTAGGGACCTAATTCTTTCCTGAGCTTGTTTACTTGTTCTGGCCTTAATATTTTCTTGATGATACTTTTTTCTTGAGTATTATCTTTAGACTGATAGGGGTG
>Ga0208900_1001956_pt1 | contig 10107 bp, 8 predicted proteins | sample AntAceMetag02UKK_FD_184763 | JGI IMG/M metagenome (GOLD analysis project Ga0208900, IMG submission 184763) | Saline lake microbial communities from Ace Lake, Antarctica - Antarctic Ace Lake Metagenome 02UKK (SPAdes) (version 2) | ecosystem: Environmental > Aquatic > Non-marine Saline and Alkaline... | reverse complement strand
GGGGTGTACTCAGCCAATTGCCCACTTCCTGGACGACAAGTTCGATATTGTCCTGCTGACCCAGTACCGGAGATAATTTATTAAAAATTTCGGTCGTGTCAACCGTCTGCATATTTGATCCCAAATTCTGAATGATATGCTCCTTGACCTGAAAAAACTGCTCTCGCGACCATTTAAGAAGGGTTTCTCGTGTCAGTCGATTGGTATGCTCCAGTTTGCGCCAAAGAGGTTTAATGGAAAGGCTTTGTCGTGCGAGCAGTTTCGCAATATGCGGCAGCAGAGTCCAGTCCACCTGGAGGTTGTGCATCAAACGGTTTCGGTGAATCAAACGAATAATTTCCGCATCACCCGGGGGGCCAACATGCCGTACATGTGGGTTGTTGCCTTTCTGTCTCTCCAAAAAATTGGTCAATACAGTCAATTCCTGGCGACGGCAACGATCGATCAGGGCCTCGCATGTGGTATCCTGAAAGATAAAGATACAGACATTGGGTTGGGTGGTTTTTGCCTGTGCCCAGTGAACCATTCTGTTGGTGAGCTCCCTAAAGGTAGACTCTCCGCCCAGGTTCTGCCGATCCAGATCATTGGCGTGAGAGAAAATAAGTGCTGTGGAAATCGGCGCGGGGTCCTTCAGCAAAATGTAATTCAGAATTTCCAGAGCAGCAATGTCAGAAGTGCTCCGACGTGGTTCCGCAGAAGGTGCCCCGACTGCCTGCGGTAGCTGCGACCCCGTCAGGTCCGGGGAGATATCTGGCTGTTTTTGTATGGGTCGGGCTTTGACCAGATTTCTTTTTCCCATTGGCCCGCCTGCCATTTTGTTCAATGACGCTCCAGTTTGGGTTTGGGGCATCGAGGCCCCCTGACTGGAGCTTTCGGGGCGACAGAGGTTTAATGAATGTTCGTCATAACAGAAAAGCTTGTTTGCGCCTTCGTAGAAAACAATGCGCTGGTATTGCTGCTGCCGTAAAAAATGCCATAAGGTAATGCCAATATCATTGCAAGTATAATTTTTTCCACAAAATAAATCATTTACAAAATCACCATAATAGATCAGAAAAGGTTCATTTCCATCCAGAGGTGTATTTTCGATCAGACGTTCCACCATAACTGTCCCGTACCTTCATATTACTTAAATTTCATGTTCAAGATTTTCAAATAATACCTTCGTTCCCTGTAGGGGGGGCATGTTTGCAGTCACTTTTGAAAAATTTGAACATCAAGTATTAAAGAATATCTAAAATCCAACATGAGACTTTAGTTTTTGTTGTAGAGCTACTCAAACTGATCGTTAATAAACGTTTTAAGTCGCTGTAGCTTACTATCCCCTTCTTTATAATGCTCTTTAAACCACACATCATAGTATCCAACGCCTTCGGGAAAAGTGAACACAGCGTGTGCTGTTCTACCAAGTGAGTAGTCGTTATTCTTTTGTACAGCAAATTGACATGCATCCTCAATAACCTGATCAGATTCATTTGTATATGTTAGGCAAATGGTGTAATAATTTTTCCAAATAAAAGGCATTTGTCTTACTTCTCGCTCAATCTTTACAGAAAAAGTTATTTTTTTTGTTTTGAATATAAATCCTTCTGTGCTTTGATGAACACCAGTAATTACAATATAACCATTTGATTTACCGATATCAGAATGTGATATGCCAGGAAAAGAGAGTAAGAAAGCAGCACAAATTAAAGTCAAAATTTTAAACATGAAATAAACCTCCTGTCATTTAGGCGATTTCCATAAAAAACACCACAAATCCCGAGCAATCCTTTGCTGCTGGGTTGCCTAACCATTGATAGTGGTATATTATTTCTCAAAAATCACCTCATATCTATTGCCAAAATGAGACCTCATTATTAACCCCCGTTTTGGGTAGTTTATTTATCATGAAGTCCCTAAGAAAGGTGCCAGGAGCAATTATCTTCTATTTTGCATCATTGTCCAGACCTGGCCGTATAAAATGTTCTATTTGTAATAGTTCTACAGCAATAAATATACTATAACTATTTGTATTGAAAGGTAAAAAAATAATGTTATTTTAAAATATGATTTAAGTGTCTTATGCCTGAAGAGATATACCCCTACAATTGAACCCAAAGAACCACCACATAAAGCTATCAAATTCAATACAGCATTAGGTATCCTAAATCTGCTTTCGATGGCTTGAGATTTATCCCACCAAAAGATCAAAACTGCTATCAAATTAATTGATATGATAAATGAAAAAACAACCGAGTTAAAAACACTTGCTAATACATTTGTGGTGATAAATATTATCGTCGCTACAACAACACCAATCATTAATACTGGTGACATATTTCCTCCTGTCGTTATAAATGCTCAACAACCACCGGCTTAAAGCCGGTGAATTTCAAAGCGTTCGCATGTTTGCCGGACAAGGTCTCTCACACAAAATGCTATGTCCTCAAAACTTGATATCGATACTTGGTGGACCAAACAAAATGGTACTCGATCTTAAACTTTGTATGACTGTCTTGGCCGGAGTTAATGCCAAACACTATAAACCAACTGCTACCCGCCTCAAGGCAGGGGCTTAAACCTTTTTCAGAAACAGTGGGGAATACAGATACACTGGCTGAACCTCCCTCTTTAATTAAGTACCCACACATATATTTTTCGGTATTCCACAGACATATACCATTGATATTTCTGGGCTTTATTTTGAGGAATATATGCTCGGATACTTATTATCCTTTCCAAGAGTTTAAGGAAGTACAGATTTTTCAAGAATACTATGCATAATCTTCACTGTTCTGAACCGAAGCTATTAGTGTGAAGACTGTTCCGTTCGTCGTTGGATAACCTCAGTCTGGCGTGCGGCTACTGCCGAAAGATCCCGATACGATTGATCAGCAGCCCCCATACACTTAGGGGAATCTACCTTCAACCCTTTTTTTTCCAGCAGGCTCGCTACTTCCCGAGCCCGATCACGTAGCGTTTCATCACTCACATACGTTTCATCATAAGAATGAATCGAAACACGGCACCTGCCGCTATTGTCGGGCACCGGACTGATGACCGTTACGATTTCCGTACCCGCCCTATTCCTAACCTTGGCAACATAGGCATTGCGTTGATCGTTGCCCTCGTACAAGCCAGCGTCTACGTCAAAGCCCTGGGGGGCAAGGGTGTTGACAACCATCTCAGCCGTGTTCTGCCGGAGTTGAGAGGCTATGACACCATCCCTGGCCTTCTTAATAATTTGAATTAGTTTTGCTTTAGCGTCCTCCATTGAAATAATAATTTCTTTAAGATTCTCCGTACTCAAAGATTTCTCTTGGGAAACGAGTTTTCGTTCAATTTCCTGAAAACCTTTCTCAAATGCTTTAAGTTCACCGCAGGTCCAATAATTAACCTCAAATTCAAGACTATCTCCAACTTCAGCGCCTTCTGGGTTAACTTCACAATGGCGGTGTGAACGGGCCTCTTCCAGAATTGTGCGGACTTCCTCCAGTGCCGCCTGATGAAGTATCATAAATTCAGCTTCTTTTTGAAGTACCAGGCTTCGCAAATCTGCCAGTTTCCAATAGGCGTTCTGGGCGGTACTCAGAGCGGCTTCGGGAATCCCTGCATCCACACTGGAACCTGCATCCCGAATATGACGCCGTACCAGGTCCAACTGACCTGGGGCAAATCGCCCATGCGGTAGTTTGCTGGTTTCATTTGAAATTTTAGTCAAATCCGCAACAAAGGAAGTGGCGATTTCTTGCTTGCGGGAAGCATCTGCTGTAATTTGCTTGATTTGCTGCTGGAGGTTGTCTACGGCTTTGAGCCGATGCTGGTATTCTTCTTCAACCAGGTTAGTTATGTGCTGATCTTGTTCCTCAATCAGACGGCGGTACTCCTGACGCTGATGCTGATGTTGGCACTGGTTGTCATTTTGTTGCTGTCGGAGTTGTTTGGTAAAATCATTGCGTTGTTGCTGAATACGCTTTTGGGTCGAGTTGTCTCTTTTAACCATCTCTCGTTCCACTCGGCCTATACCACTGGAAAGGTTGTTAAGTGAGGATTCAAAACGCTGGTTGTGATTTCGTTGCTGTCGGAGTTGTTTGGTAAAATCATTGCGTTGTTGCTGAATACGCTTTTGGGTCGAGCTGTCTCTTTTAACCATCTCTCGTTCCACTCGGCCTATACCACTGGAAAGGTTGTTGAGTGAGGATTCAAAACGCTGTTGACGTTTTTCAAGGGGTCGCAATTGTTGCTGGTACTCTTGTTCTGCCTGAAGTCGAACCTCTTCAATCCGATAGGAATAATCGTTCTGGGAACTTTGTACGGTGCTTTGCCTAAACCATGAGAACCAGAACGGACTGGAACTGCCGCCTGAATCGGAATAAGAATTGCCACTAGAACTATAATTATCCTCGTAATCATTATCGTAATAATCAATGTAAGCATCTTCCTGACCACTCATCTTGGTCCTCCTGTTATCATGTTACGGTAAGCATTCAATCGCTCTATTATGATTTCTTAAAAATTATCAAAATGGTAATCCTGGGTGCTCATATAATAATTCTCCAGAACCTAATTATTCAGCTTAAAAATTGTTGGTCGAGAGCGAATTGTAAACTAAAATCAGTTCTTGGTTTGGTCTGATTCTGCTAAGACCGGTATTAATGATGTATCTGCTTGAATATCAGAAGATAGTGGCCTATGAACCTGAATGATTCCATTACTGTCAAACCTCTTTATAGCCATTTCTCTCAAGGAGGTATTGGACTTATTTTTTAGGTCTGCCTACCAACACTGCGTTTGCATGGCCAACAAGTTTCCGCCGGTGGCTACCCGGCAATGTTCTGTACCCTATACAAAAAATTCCATCCCCAAATGGAATCCTTTCTCACGCACCTGCCACACCAATCTCAAGAGTGTGGACTAACTAATTTTCAAATATAGAAAATCAGCAGATTTTGATCTTCTTCTCATATGCTCAAAACACTCTTAAGTCAAGAGTATTTCAACTTTAATCACAGAGGTTTAGACTTTGAATGGACATATCACTCACCCTTCATTACCATGCCTGCATGCCTTATATATAAATTAATAATGCATGCTATAATACAATATCTTCGCCAATTTTTTGCCAAAATCAAAATAAGCTATAACTATCTTGATTTGACTTAAAAAAAACAATGATAACTATGATTTGTTCAATAGATACAAAATTTGAAGCAAATCAAATTAATATCAATAGTCCATAGTTGAAGTGCAAATATGTCAAAAAAAGCGGATAAAGGTTATAACTCAATGTTCAAACTTTTATGCAACCATTGTAATACTATGCTTGCGAGTGATGTATTTTTGTGACTTAAAATCATCAATAAAACATAAGTAATTGATATTATTGAATATTAAAAATCATGCCAATATCATATTTATTTAAGAGCTTAAGCAATATTATGTAATTATATTAAATGTTTAAAAAAAACTTGAGCATCGAGTATAAACATTTAAAATGGCAGAAGGCCTTTAAATCAGTATGGACAATCAAACGCTCTCGGTAGCCCTTTTTTACACATTATAAAATCCCCTTGACACAAACCCACCACCAGTTTAATGTAATTCATCTCTGCCAAATTAGGGATACCGGGTTGACAGCCGGACCACAGGACGCAAAAAGCGTCTACATTTATATGTGAACGCTTTTTTATATTCTATGTGTGTCTTCTTTGGGCAGCATGGGGGATACCTTCGGGTATGCCGGTACCTGTGCCGGTCTGTCAACCTCCATTGCTGCCCTTTTTGTTTTTGACAGGACAATCGGGGCTTAATTCACACACAGGAGCCCTATCATATCATGGAAGGACACCGTCACACCCACACCTTTACATTTCAAAATCACGAAATCCGAACAGTAAAAAAAAATGCTTCCATCTGTTTCGTCAAAGTTGATTTTCGCCAGTCCATAAGGGCTTACCCGAAGGAATACACCAAAGCCATCCAAAACATTGACAGAACCCACGAGGTCTACTTTGACTACCCGGCAAAGACAACCAGTGGAGGGCTCTAAAATGATTATCAGAAATAAAGACAGAAAAACATTCACGGTAATTTCAAACCTGGCGATCAATGACACCCAGATCAGTGATAAAGCCCTGGGAACGTTGGTTCGTCTCCTGTCAAAGACGGATAACTGGAACCTCAATGTAAATTACATGGTCAAGACTGGGAAGCAGGGCAGGACCGCCATAAGATCATCCATTACCGAGCTTGAAAAGGCTGGATACATCCATAAGCAGTTGGGCAGAACCAAGTCTGGGCAGATCACCAGAACGGAGTATCTTGTTTATGAGGATGCCATGGCCAGAAACCAGGCTCCCCCCACCATCCAGAAACAGCCCACACCCAGCCAGGTTAAAGCCCCCACCAGGGATGAAGCCCGTAGTCCGGAAACCCGTCGACAGGAAACCGCCCCCGTAGTAAATACTAATATAGAACAAAGACTGAGAGTAACAACGACTACTACGCAAAATTTGGCCCCAGAACCAACAGTTGAAGTTGTGGAAGAAACGCCGTCGTCGTCGTATCCAGCCACAGAGGATATAAACTCTCTTTTGAATCTTATCCCGGAACAGCACCAGCAACCCATGGTCAAGGCACTTGTTAACCAGGCTGTGAAGGAATACACCCCCCTGGAGATGAAAGAGGCCATTGTGTATTCATCTGCCAACGTGAAAGGCGGGTGGATGCAGTACAAGGCATACCTGGACAAGACCCTAAAAAATAAATGGGCTGCCGGATACTTGGAAGCCATCAACACCCCCCCTGCCGTGTTGTCTCCTGGAGGACTTGCAGGTGCGATGCCTGGGGCAAGGTTTCCTAATGGCACTGTCACCGGTTGTGCAAGGATGGATAGCAATTATCAAGCTGCTGCTGAATTTTTGGCCATGAGGAGGGCGCGTGATGACCAATAAAAATCTTGATAGATTTGTGAAAATTATGATGGGCCTCGCTGAAAACTTTCCTGGAAGCAGGTTAACTGGTGCGGGAATTGATATGCGATTTGAAGCCCTGAAAGAGTTTACCATTGACCAAGTGGCCAAGGCAGCAACACAGCTTATCCAGACACACAAATATAATTCCATGCCCACCACTGCCGATATTATAAATGCCATGGGTGGGCTGCCGGGAAGGATTGACAGAGAAAAACGGGCAGAGCTGGAAGCAGGAAAAGTTTTAGATGTCTTGAAATTCTACGGAACCAGTGTTAGCCCTATTTTTAAAGATCCTATCACAAAGCACCTGATGAGCCATCGGTGGAGGTGGTATTCCTGGGCAAGCAAGGTGAAAGAGGATGATTTGAAATGGTGGTGCAAGGATTTCGTCAGAGCATACAAGGCACGGGCTGCCGGGATTGATGCCGGTTTCTTTCTTCCTGCCGGGTCAACCCTGGGTGTACTTGCCCAAAAGGCCATTGGAGAATGGGGAATGATCAAAAAAAGTGTAAAGTACCTTTGAAGAATGCCTGATTTTCTTGACAGATGAGGATATGAATAATACAAAATGAAATTTAAACATTCAAGCGGTTTTGGCCTCAACTTAAAAGTTGTGGACAAAAGTAATAGAAAAGGGGTTGCTTATGCTCAGAAATGGTGAAAAATGTGTGATCCGCCAACGGGGCAAAGAAAAAACAATATATGCCATTGCGCCACACATTCCGTGTGGGATTGTAACCCCGGATCAGCTAATTTTTTCCCTACTGCATGAGCTATACGTTCTAAAGACTCTAAAGAAATTTGGGTAGGCTAAAAAGAATCATTTCTTCAGGCCATAGGTTGTTCCGGGGCATGGCAGGCAACCATGGAAAATGAAATCCCGGATGTGGTTTTTGGGAGCGGGGCAGTGATTGCCCGCCTGGGCCTTTGCGGTGATCCCTTTACCGCTATTGAACTTTCCCTGCCAGCGGGTACGTATCAGCATTTGATCCCCAAAACATATATGGGCACCCAAGGGGAACGAATCATCAACGGGCTGGCCGGTTGTTAAATGCCCAATGACAGACAGTATCATCAAATTGTATATTTTTACTTGAATAAAATGAGAATTGGAGTAGTGTGATTTGAGTGACAGAGAGAGGTGGGGCTCCTGGTTGGGATAGTTTGATGTTTTCCTTGGAGCTGGCGTGGGTAAAGGGTCAATATCTTTTTATTTTTCCATAAACCCATGTTCAATATCGCAATAAGTGGAAAAAAATAAGCTGGAAAAGCATAAGTGGAAATGTTTTTCAGTTTTTTGACTAAATATCAGAATAAGGGATTTGGCGGAAATAAGCTACCAATTTAAATTTTTTTATCATGCAATATCAACATATTAAGCTGGGCATAGTGGTAGTCTATTCTCGGGCAAGTCCCTAAGTGGAAAATATTGGCATCGATTACTGTCAATAGCATGGAAAGTTGCCACTTATTAACACTGTTGGCCTTAAATATCGATCTAATCTTTTCAAAACAATTTAGTGAAATTATGACAAATAAAAACAAGCCCATTATAACATGTCAAAATGCAGAAGATTTTATATCAATGTTTAGTGGTGATTCTTCTATATGGAACAATCAAATCTACAATTGGGTTTTTCGAGGACATTCAAATGATAAAAAGTATCAATTAATACCAACCTCTCTTCGCGACGAACCCAAAGCGCAACTTGGTTATACACACAACCCAACAAAGGGAATTCAGGATACTAATGAAGATCAGGTTGAAGCAGAGTTTCAAAGAATTCATGAATTTTATTGGGCTCTCGACAATGAAGGTCTTCAAATACCCGGAGAAAATCAGTTATTTCGTACCCCAAGTGGCTGGAATCAATTCCATGACAATATCAAAAAAAATGGATGGCCTATTGATGATTTATTGCCATTACTTGCTTTGGCTCAGCACTATGGAGTTCCAACACGCCTTCTGGACTGGACTGACAAGCCATTAGTTGCAGCCTTTTTTGCAGCAAGAAGTGCTGTGCGTTCAAATAGAGATAAAAATAGTAATCATATAAGTGTTTGGGCCTTAAACTTTAAATGGGTTCTTCATGATGCTTTTCCCGGAAAGAATAATTCTGAAAAGCTTCCTATTTATATTGTAACGGCGCCACGTTCAACAAATCCTAATCTTCATGCTCAAGGTGGAGTTTTCACGACAGAACCAGTACATCAAAAAGAATTTAAAAATGAAGTAGTTGTGCGAACGGTAGACGACATTGTTAAAGAGAAATGCCAATCTATGACAAAACAGGAAACTGTTATGGTAAAAATAAAATTACCAATTTCAGAATCAAACAAGTTGCTTCGATTGTTAAGTCAGCTAAAAATAAATTCTGCAACAATATATCCTGGATATCAAGGTGTTGCAGAATCTTTGATAGAAAAGCAATATTGGGATGAAAAGGAACAGCAAAACTATTGGTTAACAGACCAGGCCAACAAAACGCTCCAGCGGACGGCGGGAACGGCCAACTTTTTTCAGTCAGTGTGCGGCCGCCGCCCCTGAGTTTAGCGTTAGCCGTTTATTATTCGGATGCTATCGCAGTTATGTGTTATTGAGCGAGACAATAAGTGATTCACTCGACACAAATAATTCGGTGATGTCTGAAGTCTGTACGTTTTGACGGATAAGTCTACAAGTGTTGACCTGATTAATGTCCTAAATAATCAGATAGTTACGACATAGTTCAATGAAAAAAGGCACATGGATTCCGCCACCCTTAATGGCGGAATCCCTTGAAAAATGGGGATTGCCATACCATGAGCAGTCTTGAATTTTGGGCACCAAAACTCATTCATACAAGGTTAAATTAGATATTATTTCAATGCCTTAACCCAAGTCAATACTTGTAGACTTATCCGAAACTGAATTAGGCAGATGCCAACCGAATTTAAACGGGTCAACCCCTTTTTTATGGAGAGTTTTATCTCGTAGTTTTTTTATTTATTTTTACTCCAAATTTGAATTATTAAAAGTATAAAATTGTTCATTTCTGGGGCTCACAATATTTAAAACCTGCCTTCTTCAAAATATCTTCCAAAACTATTCCAGGCTCTCCTTTTGCCTTTAATTGATCAAGCATCCATCTTTGGATACGGGCATTCACAT
>Ga0208900_1001954_pt1 | contig 10113 bp, 11 predicted proteins | sample AntAceMetag02UKK_FD_184763 | JGI IMG/M metagenome (GOLD analysis project Ga0208900, IMG submission 184763) | Saline lake microbial communities from Ace Lake, Antarctica - Antarctic Ace Lake Metagenome 02UKK (SPAdes) (version 2) | ecosystem: Environmental > Aquatic > Non-marine Saline and... | reverse complement strand
CAGATATCTGATATGCTGGCAAAAAATAATGCCAACATCAAAGTAAAACATCCCCTGGAGCTCTATGCAGAATTTTTGAGAAACCGGACGTAAACCATGCGCCCCAGGCGGTGGAAGTCTGAAGACAAGTTCTCAAAAGGGTAGGGCTGTGAGTGTTTTTTTTAAAATTGTTAACCTATTATGGACTCGTCAGTCATAAGTTATCATCATGGCTTGTTTTGAGCTTGGATAACCATTGAAATTATTAAAACTGAGTTTTGAAAAAGCATCTATTCGGGTCTAATAATTTCAATGGGTTATGAGAACTTATGACTCTTGAGTTATGGATATAAAATATATGAGTGCAACAATAAAACCCATAAAGCCCAAACGGATTTCAGATCAGGTCCTTGACCAGCTCAGGGAATTGATATTCCGGGGAACCCTCAAGCCTGGCGAAAAGATGATGCCTGAAAGAGAACTTGCCGAGGCCATGAACGTCAGCCGCACCACCATCCGGGATGCCACCCAGCGGCTGGTGGCCATGGGGCTCATTGTCCAAAAACAGGGGCAGGGTACCTTTGTTAAAGCCTTTGATGGTCGATCAGACAGCCCCCTGGTAAGGGCCATGCAGGCCCAGGAGGGTTCCATTGTGGATCTGCTCGAAGTGCGCATGGGTCTTGAATGCAATGCCGCAGCTCTGGCTGCAAAACGGGCCGATGAGGGTGATTTAAAGGCCCTTACCCACAGCATTGAAGAGATGGAGCATGAGGTTGCTTCCGGACGTCTGGGCACCCAGGCAGACACCTCTTTTCACATGGCCATTGCCTATGCCGCCAAAAATCCCCTGCAGGTTCTGGTCATGCGCAATTTTTATGACCATCTTTTCTATGGTATCCGGGAGAATCTGGCAGGTCTGCATAAGTATAAAGGGAATGGGGATATTATCATAAGTCAGCATCAGAATATCATGGACGGTATCAAAAACCGGGACATCTACCTGGCCTATTCCGCAATGAAAGCTCATATTCAGTTTGTCATTGATTTTTTCGAGGAGAAAGAAACATTTTGATTCGATATATTGTTCTTGTCTGTGCAGTGCTCATGCAGCTTTGTCTTGGGGCCACCTACTCCTGGTCGGTGTATGTGGCCCCTTTAAAAGCCATCACCGGCATGTCCCAGGGAGGCGTTCAGCTTCCCTTTACATTTTTTTATTTTGTTTTTCCCCTGACCATGGTGTTTTCCGGATCGGTGTTGACCCGCATGGGGCCCAGATTCAGTGCCGTGCTGGGGGGGATTCTTTTTGGCTCCGGCTGGATGGTTGCAGGGTTTGGGGAGCATGCCTTTGGGTTTACCGTTGTGGGCATCGGTGTCATTGCCGGTGTGGGGGCAGGGCTTGCCTATATTGTTCCCCTTTCCACCGCGATTTTGTGGTTCCCCAAACAAAAAGGGCTGGTCACCGGCATTGCCGTTGCCGGATTTGGTGGCGGGGCCGCCATTGTCAGTCAGGTGGGGGGAATGCTCATGGCCCACATGGGAAAAACCCCTTTCCAGGTATTTCCGCTTTTGGGCATGGTCTTTCTGGTGCTTATCTGTCTGGCGGGAAGTGCCATGAAAGTGCCTGAAAGTGTTTCCAGTCACGCACCCTTAGAAATCGAGAAAGACAACGGTGCATCTGTTTCCAGAATGATATCACAACCCATGTTCCGCATTCTTTATTTTGCCATGTTTTCAGGGCTGGCCGCAGGTTTTGCCGTGAATGCCAATTTAAAGGAACTTTACACCGGCTCTGGTGTCCATGCGGGCGTGCTTGCCGTTTCCCTGTTTGCCTTGGCCAATGCCCTGGGCCGGGTGTGTTGGGGGGCGTTGTTTGATCGGATATCTCCAGCCACGGCTGTGAAAGCAAATCTGCTGTGCCAGGCACTCTTCTTGCTTTTGGGGTCTTTTTTTCTGTCATCAAAAACAGGTTTTTATATCTTTGCTTTGGGAACAGGCTTTAATTATGGTGGCATTTTGGTGCTCTACGCATCTTCTACAGCGCTTTGCTGGGGGGATAAACGCATGGGGGCCATCTATGGCTTGTTGTTTTCCGCCAATATTCCAGCGGCCGTTGCCCCCATGGCAGCGGGGTGGGTCTTTGAACTTGGGGGGAGTTTTTTTCCGGCTTTTGCAACCATTGGAGCCTTATTGGTTCTATCTGTTTTTCTGGTGCCTGCCTCTTTTCAGGCTCAAAATATTGCGCCGGAGACAAGCCTGCCTGTAGGAGAGACGATTCAAAATTAAGCCTGACTGCTTCAAACTTCGGTCATCTAGCGAGATTCTCCGGATGACACTTTTTGAAGAGCTTTTTATAACTGCCATGGGCAGACCGTATTCTGTACCCGGTTTGCCCACAACGAAAATTGAAAGTCCATCTTGGTTTGCCCACAACATGGGGCAAAAATAGATTCTGCCCCTACGTTCTTACTCCCTGGTTTGCCGGGACTTTCATATAAAGAAAATGCAGCACCGGAGTGTCGATAACAGAACCCCCGGCGGCATTATGTCATTAGTAATATGTTGTGTCTGTAAGCAGACATGGCCGTTATAAAAAACTGGCAAGAACCCCCCTGGGTCTTCAGCTCAGGGGGTGTTGACCATGGAGACAGGTCTACTTAATAGGTTAAAACCATTCCACCGTCGAACAACAGGTCTCCACCCACCAGATATTTAGAGAAGCGTGAAAATCCAAAAACAATCAAGTTTCCCACCTCAATGGGGGACATCATTTCTTTGACCCGGGAACTTCCCATCATCACATCATACATCACCTGATCTGTTGTAATGCCCCGCTGTTCTGCCTGGGCAGCTACCTGATTCAATGCCAGCGGCGTTTTTACAAATCCTGTGCTGACGGTAAATGAACGGATTTTGCCCTCACCTTCGGCTGAAATGGACTGACTCAATGCCCGGAGACCAAATTTTGTAATATTATACACCGGCTTGTTTTTGGTGCAGATGTGGGCATGCACAGATGCCATATTTGCCACTACACCGGTTCCGGAGCGCTTCATGTGGGGAATGGTCAACTGGGAAAGAAAAAAGGGGGCACGTAGCATGAGCCCCTGCATGAGGTCGTACTTCTCCATGGGAAAATTTTCCACCGCATCAATGTGCTGAATCCCGGCAATATTGGCCAGGTATTTAATCTGCCCCATGCCCGCTGCCCGTTCCACCGCAGTTTCAAGTTCCTTGTCCTGGGTAAGATCGGCTTTAACACATATCATGTCACCGCCAAGGGCTTTGACCATTTCAACGGTTTTTTCCCCTTGGGTTTCGTTGATATCAATGCCGACCACCTTGAGCTTATTAACACCGGCGGCAATGGAAGTAGCCCTGCCGATGCCAGTTCCGCACCCCGTCACAATACAGACGTTCTCCTTACAAAAATCACCATCTTCCAGGACCAGAACGTCTGCTCTTTTAATTACAGGTTCTTTGATCTCCATCTTTACTCCTCTCAGGTTGTGAGCTACCCAAGTCTAAAGACCTTGGGCTTCCCGGTTCATAGACTCTGATTACTACCAGACGCCTCTCCGGGTTTCTATTTAACGTCCGATTAGGCTCCCGAACCGGACAATATTTTTAATCCTTTATTAGCACATTTTTAAGAACAGCTAAAGCAGAAACTTATATCCCAAAGCTAAAGCATTGTAGACATTACAGATCTTGAAGCTGTCAAGGCAGCCATCAGCGAACAAACAAAAGTCATCTACACGGAAACCATGGGCAACCCGACCCTCAAGATTGCGAGCTGTGCGGGTAGATCATCGCTGAGCCTATTTGGATCGGAACCTCAGTGCTATTTTTATTTATATCGGTAAAGAATATTTGACTTTTGGGCTTTAATTTCATTATATCTGCAAGGTGTTTTAATGTGGGATTGGTGTATCCGAAGATCTCTTTCCCTGATTTTATTAGATAAGGAGCAAACAGCATCACTTTTAAGTTGGACCTTGGGTGTGGTTTTTGGCCGTTATCGACGATTTCAGGTTCTTATCTGAAAATCGGGGAGCTGAAACATCAGGATCTTGGCCAGATGCAGATGTATGTGAATTATTTTGACCGGTATGTGAAATTGGAAGATGAGCAACCCACCATCGGTATTATCATTTGTAAAAAAAAGAAAGATGCGCTGGTGAAAATCACCCCTGCCGGAGGGAGCCAATATTCACGCTGCAAAATATCAAACATACCTTCCTGATAAAGATGCTTTGAAGAAGCAGTTGGAAGAAGCACAGCAGGAATGGGAAATATTGAGGGGCGACTATGAGTATTAAAACATTTATACAGGATGAAATATTGGCCCCTCGCCTACAGAAAAAACAGGTGTTGGCCTTAGATGACCGGAGTTTCGCTATCGTGATCTGTGTTTGGAAATCCCCCTTATTATTTTTAAACCGCTGTTTTGTTTTTTCAACTCCATGAGGTTTAATTTGGTCAGTTCATCCTGGAACCGACGATTGATGTGACGCTGACTTTCAAGCTCATTTTTCAGATGGTTCAGCTGGGTCAGATCCCGTTCATTGACAATGACCATGGAGATTTGCCCATGGTCGTCAAATACTGGCGTTCCGGTGATCAAAAGGTCCCTGTGCTGTTTGGTGAGGTGCTGCATCATGCTGATCTGCTTTTTTTCTTTTAAGACCCTCTCGGTGACACTTTCATTGATATGTCTCTGGTCCAGAAGCAATTGGTAGGAAAGCCCCAGCATCTCTTGTGCCTTGCACCCAATACTTTTTTCCGCAGCTCTGTTAAGGGTTATCACAACGCCTTTTCCATCAAACACCCAGATACTTTCCGACGATTCATTGAGGATGGTTTCCAGCTACTGATTGGTGGTTTCCAGATTTTTAGTCTGCCGTTTTACTTCAATGGCAAGTTTTTGGTTAATGCGTTTCTGGGCTTGCTTTAAGTCCATCTCCCGGGTGATGTCCTGGTGGGTACCCACCATTTTGACGGGAACGCCGTTTTCATCTTTTTCCGTGACAAGGGCCCGGGAGCTTAAAAAATCCTTGTCACCCGGGATATCCCAGTCCCATAGCCCATCCACAGTGGCGGAAAGGGCATATTCCAGGTGGGCCTCTTTCCTTAGCTGGGCCTCCTCTTTTTTCTTTATTCTGGTGATATCCTGGACTATGGTAACCATGGCAATGGTCTGTTTCTTATCATCAAGAACCGGAGAGGAGTGCATGAGCACATTGAGTTGGCTGCCCCCGGGTTGATGAATCCGCACCTCATACCCCCGGGCGATATAATGGTTCCGGGACAAAAGATGATGGACAAAAAGCTCCTCATTAAAAACCCCCGAATCCGGATAAAAGCACTTGCCTCCGGCATCAAAAAAAGCATCTTTAAGGGTGCTGTTGATGAGGCTGCCTTGGGAAATTCCCATGATACGATGGAATTCAGAGTTTGCAACCACCACCCGGCGTTCCCCGGTCTGGGTGACAACCACTCCAACCGGCACCTGGGACATGGCATTGTGCAATACCCGGTTGAGTGCTATAATTTCATTTTCAGACTGATAATTCGGCAAATGAATCTCCTCCAAGGTCTACATCTTTTTTCCCTTGTGCTTTACCATCACTCAAGATTAAAAGGGTTACAGAGCAGTGCTTTCGGGGCTCCAGAGAACTTATGAGTGACGAGTCTATCATATCCAGTGGGAATATCAAACACTGGCAAACATCATCTCCCCTGCACCCCAATAATTTGTTTTGATGGCATTTTTTTACAAGTGCCGAATCAGCCTTTCAGATAAAAAAACGAGGCGAATACTGTTTTACCAGCCAGCCCCGTTTCCTTGATCGCGTCCTACCCCGTTAACCGCACCCACACATTTCAACCTAATATGTGACTCTGTTGATTTATTGCAGATTGGTGGGTTGTAGATAGTGTATGATACGTTTTAAAGCATCTAATGTCATACATATTGTGTTTTTATTTTTCAAAAATAGACTAAATCAACAGCCTCATATATATTCACACCGCTTGAGGTGATTATTAAACGCCGATTTTTACAGTACCGTCCTCGACTATCTCAATGACGTCCCCATCCCTGACGCTTTCAAGAAACGCATCTCCCAATTGATCCACGGTGATGATGCGATGGTCTGCCCATATGTCGGCAACAAGCAGGCCACCTGCCACCAGGGAATCAATGTGCTGGGAAAAAAGCATGGCCTTGGGGGCATTGCCCATTTTGACCAGCCGTTGCCACACAGCCCCCCCCGAAGTGGAACCCGTGGTCTTGGGAAGACAGATTATTTTCCCGGCCAGATCCTTACAATACAGATCCACGTTACCGCTATCAGCACAGATGGCTTTGTCCATGGGGACATGGATACTTGTGAAAAAAGTGGCATAGGTATTAAACCCCCCATGGGACACCAACGCTTCTCCCCGGCCCGTACCGGAAAGTACAGGTCTGCCTTTGAATAGTCTACTCATTGTTCTCCCCCTCCATGGTTCCGGTTAACAAAATTTTAACGATCTCTTCGTCGGAAAAGAATCTGGCGGTGGTGTATGTTCTCAATTTATTGGAGTTGGTGATGATGGCGTCATCCTTGGCCAGATCGTTGTCAAACAGTTGCATGGGACAAGCGGCACTGAATTTTACGCCTGCCTGCAGCAGTTTCTGATATCCCTTTTCCATCTCTTTATAATGATTTAGAACGTCGGGGGCGGCACAGATGGTTGTATTTACCTTTACCTGGCCGGTAAGTTGTTTGGCCCACCAGTCCATCTGTTCCACGCTCAGGTGGGGACATCCCAGGAAGCATTTTTCCGGTGTGGCCTTTTTATCCTTCCACAACACAGGATAGGAGGCTTTCAGTGCTGTCAGCTCCTGTTCAAAGATGGTATGGGATGAAAAATCTGAAACCAGCAAATCTTTGCCATGATCCATGGCTTCCGGGGTAATGTTTTCCACATGGTAAAGGGCAACGGCGCCAGCAGAGGCACAGGCAGCACCCATCTCATGGAGATAATCACGGGTGGCGCTATTCATACCAGGTCCTAAAAAACGGTCAAGCCCCACGATGTAAGGCACATCGGCCAGCACCCTCTTTCCAATGGCTGCTCCCAACATCTGGGGCAGGGGCAACGTATCTGTTTTAATCTCCATGAGCCAAGTGGCTTGCCGGCCCTGGTCGGTGAGAAAACCGGAAAGGGGCACTTTTCCCACAATATTGCACAACAGATCCATGATAGCGCCGTTGCGGTTGGTGCGGGCACCCAGCACGGAATTGCCAAAAATGGCGCAGGCCGACTCCGACCAGGCAAGAATATCACCCCTTTCAGGAATGTTTCCCACCTCGGGCAGGTAGGGAGTGCAGGTGCAGGCATCCATGTTCAAGAACCCCAGCTGCATCATCTTCTCATCATATCGCTCCTGGGTGAGATACATCTCATCCAAGCTGGCGATCTGTTTCGGTGTCAGGAACCAGTTGTCATAATCCAATGGTGCCGCAGGATCCAGAGTGAAGGGATGGCATGTCTTTAATCCCTCCCGGGTCAGGTTTTCAAGCATCTCCATGGAAGGAGATATGCCGGGTATGGCATGGGTGATTACAAAATGCCCCTTACCGGTGATATCCACCAACCGTTCCGCTTCCAGAGCTTCACCGTAAAGAACAACGGTTTTCATGACTTTTTGAAGCATTTCCCCTTGACTACCGTTGAGAATATCCTTCTCTTCCTGGGTCAGCTGAATTTGCAAATGATCAAAACCCGCCATTTTGCCTCCTGTTTTTGAACATCCTAAAAGGGGGCGATCTGTAAAACGCCCCCTTTTCAACAGTAAATATTCAGGTTGATAAGTACCCGAGCATATATTTCTCAAGATAAAACCCAGATATATCAATGATATATATCCATTGAATGCTGAAAAACATATGTGTGGGTACTTAGTGTAAATGTTTGGCCAGTGCCCCATTTTCGCCTATTTGGGTCCTCGGCATAGGCATCAGCTCCAATGCGGGTGGCCCATCGGGGGGTGACAGGAGCGCCACCCACCACGGTGCGGAACCGGTCCTTGAGTCCGGCTTATTTATTAATTTCATCTGCTGGTATTTTTTCTAAAATTTCGAACGCAGTTGATCTCTATGTCCAGAAGATTTGCAATGTTATGCTTGGCCTCTATGCCCTTGGCGCTCCTTGCGCCGGCATGAAGGGTTCCAAGCTTTAAATCAGTGCGGACTTCCGTCATGATGATGGGATCTGTGAGATCCTTTACTGCTACACCCAATTTTCCTGCAACATATGCTTTGGCTTCCACGAGTCTCATACCCTGGGAAATTTGCATACGGGCAACCAGATCTCCGGCCGCTCGAATTCCGCCCATTCCCGAGGCAATTGCGTGGGTTGCTGCCATTCCAAGAGGATCGCCGACGCCAACCTACAGCCCGTCAAGGTTGCACAGTTCCACCAGGGCCTTGGAGGCCCTTGAGGTGACATCAATGGGGGTATGGTCATGGACGGTGACACCGCCAACGCCCATGCCGATGTTTGCGTGGATGGGAATTTTTGCAATGTCAGTGCATGCCTTGGCATAGGTGACAGCCCGGGCAAGATTCCAGGGGGTGCTTTCCGTGGTACTGGTGTTCATTACGGTCCCGAAAATATTGACACCCGCCTTTTGAGCCAGTTCCAGCATCTGGTGATTATAAAGACCTGCCAGGCGCACACCGTCATACTCCAGAGAACCGTGCATCCCCAGGACAAATTCCCCTGCCATGCCCATTTCGATACCGATGTCCGGATATTTTTTTCGCAAAATTTCTGCCGTCATGAGTCCTGCCAGGGCATCGGCATCACCGGCAGCCCCGACGGTGTCAAGCAGTATACAGTCCACACCGGATTCGTACATGCTGCTGGCCACATCCACCATGTCCTTAACCGCAGCGTCCACGGCCAGTTCATAAGATTCCTGGGCCTCTTTGATCTTGCCCATGGGCATGAGTTCCGCAGGGTTGGGAAAGGGGCCATCGGGCTGACTGTAGCGACCCAGATTGGGCTGGGCGCCATACATGATGGGGGCCGTGGTCATGAGCAGTGCCTGCTCCATCAAGGGCTCTTCAAAGGTCAGAATGGGTTTAATGGGTTTAAAGCTGTAATCTACAAAACCCATCTCCAGAGTATCTGCGCCCAAGAGCTTTTCATAAATCTGCATGGCCAGGATACGATCTGAGGTGACATTGGTGCGAAGCATTTTTATGGGCGCACCATCGTAGCTCAACACGCATTCATATCCCGGATCCACTCCCACCACCCGGTGGGTGCATTTAAAAATATCCGCCAGATGGTCCATATCATCCTGGGTCATCACGGGGATATTGCCTCTATCCGCCGCATCCTCGGTCCCTGCGATGAGATCTTCCATTAATTCGGTTTCCGTCAGTTCAACGGCGGAGCCGTCTCCGTAACGGGTGAGTATTTTTGTCATTTTATCTCCTTAAGCCCCTCGTTCTTGTTCAGCTGCCAGGACAATATCACGGATCTGTTGCTGGACGTCCTCAGTCAACGGTATTGGCTGATGGTTTTCAGATCTTCCATTAATTCGGTTTCCGTCAGTTCAACGGCGGAGCCGTCTCCGTAACGGGTGAGTATTTTTGTCATTTTATCTCCTTAAGCCCCTCGTTCTTGTTCAGCTGCCAGGACAATATCCCGGATCTGTTGCTGGACGTCCTCTGTCAACGGTATTGGCTGATGGTTTTCCAGGATGTCCCGGGCTTTTTCCGTGGCCACCTCGTATAAGTTCTTAGATCCGGCAGCCTGCCATCTATCGATACCCTGTCGATTGATGATATTGGGCTGGGACTGGATGCGCATGTGCTTAAACGTGGCTGGATGACTCAAAAAATCCTTGAACTGTCCCACTTCCCGGGTGACATCCACGGCAAGGGTTTCATCGTTCACGGGAATTCCGCCCAGCACATATCGAATCATTTTTGCAAAATCGTTATCTATAACAAGCTGACCAAAATCAAAGGTCATACCCGACTCAACCATACCCAAGCCGTAAATGAGGTTGGCACCTGCCAACGCCGGTAACAAGGCTGTAAGGGTTTTTTCATGGCCTGTCTGGATATC
>Ga0208900_1001952_pt1 | contig 10116 bp, 6 predicted proteins | sample AntAceMetag02UKK_FD_184763 | JGI IMG/M metagenome (GOLD analysis project Ga0208900, IMG submission 184763) | Saline lake microbial communities from Ace Lake, Antarctica - Antarctic Ace Lake Metagenome 02UKK (SPAdes) (version 2) | ecosystem: Environmental > Aquatic > Non-marine Saline and Alkaline... | reverse complement strand
TCAAGAAAAGAAATCCTATCACTAAGGCACCAATCGAAAATACAACAAACCGTGGTGCCACAGGAATAGAGCTCTGAACAAGGCCCATGACAACCAAGAACTCGGGAATTATCAAAAGTCCACGCAGAATAAATATGCCGCTTATTAACAAAAGCACCGGTTTTAACATTGGTAATGCACGAATATATCCAGCGCCTGATATAGCGTACAATCCAAATATTCCTAGAATCCCGGCAACAACAAAACTGGCGAGAATAAGCATATAAATTAAATGAAATATGCACACTTATGATGTTACTTTTTTTCATTAGGCTGGAAATCCAACAAAAAAATGCACTCAGACTTGCATGGTGCGCTTTTTTCGTCAGTTTGTGCAAAGTTTTCAGATTATTCCAGTTTCAAAGTTCAATGGAACCCTGCAAGCTGGTGATTTAGACGTTATCGTGGATACTCAATGGCAGTTTTTATTCTTAATCTACCAGAAGGGAAGCCACTGGATTACCTCTACTCAAAAAGGCCCTGAACTCACTTGAGATGTGTTCATCTCCTAAGACGTTTTCCCAGAAGGCATATGCCAATCGTCGTAAGCGGGTGATGTCGTTTTTATTGAACTCCGGATCAGGAATTTCCGAGGCATCAAAAAAGAATGGCCCGACCTCGCCGACACTTTTTGGGGCAAAGCCCATGGAACACATATCATAACAGGGTAATAGTTTAAACATTTCCCCGTCTATGAATAAGCTGAGGTTACCCAAATGCATATCGGTATTGTGAATTAGCTGCCCGAAATACAATAGTTGCCCGGCAACATGAGCATCCTGATCATGTACCAGCCCCTGATCTTTCAATGCACCCATCACGCGGGCCCAGTTATGGCCAAGGCCAGTAAATTCGTTATCAATTGCCTGCAATGAAATCATTGAGTATCTACCGGATACTCCCAAACGGTCAAATCTGTGTGTTTCGAGGAACATGCGTCCTTCTGCTTCGAGGAATCTGGTCTGGGCAGCAGGACATATATTCTCATTGATGATTTGCGCTGCATGATATTCGGTTATCAAAATATCACGCCATCTCTTTGCAATGTCGGTTTCATCCTTGGGGGAAAATTTAACAATAACATGGGACTCGTAAAGGCTGCTGAACGCGGTAAACTTCGGCTGTTCTCCTCCAGCTGATGACCCCGGAACTTCCCCTTTCAGGACATCCTCTGCTACCTTTGGATATAATTTCCGGGTTACCCCATAAGGCCGGCGGGCCAAACGCAAGATGGACTGTTCTCCAAGGATAAAATTCCCGGGCAGATCATCGCCATTGGATATCAGGTATTTTCCGATATGGGTATTTGTCCATTGTCTTGGATCAGAGGGAAACTCTTCGAGGCGTGTTGCCATTTTACGTGAGATCTGTCTTCCTAAAAAGCCCTGGAGTCTTAAATCGTAAAGAAAATATGGCAGGCCATCGTACAATCCGTTTCCACTCTCACCCATCAGTAGAGGAGAAATATTTGTTACGGGTTGCAAAAAATAACCACCGTGGCTTAACGGGCGAAGGTATGCCACCACACTGATTTTACCGAGGTGGTCCACCAGACCTAATGGTATTTTATCATTCACACCAAATGCATTGCAGGTTGCTGCATACCTGATTGATCTTCCATCCTGAATCTGTACAATATTGTCGCCCAGCTCCCTGAGTCTGCGTGCAACAGAACTTTGACTCAGGCCGGTTGCAGCCTGGATCTCTTTGGATGTTGAAGGTCCTCGTTTCAGATACTCTTTGATTGACAGTGGCATCGTTTAACTCATACTTGTATTTTGGTTTATATAATGACTAATAAATCGTGACATATATTATTTCATATAAATTGTAAAATCAATATATTATTTAATAATCTTGGATTAATTTGGCTTGGAATATGACTGACATATACGGATACGATAGAAACCTGTTTTCTTTTTTCCGGGACAAGGCTTGAGTTGCCTCTTGCTGAAAAGTTCATCGGGATAGGACTCCCCATCACTGAGGAGCCCTCCCACACCACCTGGCATACCGATCGGTACCTCGGCGGTTCGGCTGATAAAGCAGATTAATTTCCGGGCAGGTATAAACCAAGATTAAGGAAATATTTATTTGGCAAAGCGATAATCACCCATTTAACCTTACTCATACGCCACATTTTCTTTCGGGCATTCCCGCACGAAACTGCATGCTTGAGGGATATCCCTCGCTTGAGCAGATTACGGACTTTTGTCCTGGGTAACTTCCACTGCGTCCAGAGGACACATCTTAATCGTCTAAAAATCCAACCGTTCAAGGACTTGAAGATATTTCGGGCCTCAGTAAGGCGATAGTAGTTCCACCACCCTTTCAGGTACAGATTTAATTTATAAATGATCTGTGCCAGGCTCTTACCACAGTTTCGGCTTGTTAATTCCCGGACTCGTTGTTTGAAGCGTTTAATTGCCTTCTTGTGAATCCGGAATTTAACTTGACCATTACCTTTGTAAAAGGAGAACCCTAAAAACTTGTTCCGCCAGGGAGTCCCGACAGAACTTTTCTCTTTGTTAACCTTGAGTTTAAGTCTTTTGGTTATGAATCGTGTAACATTTTCCATAACCCGTTCAGCGGCTTTCCGGCTTTTGAGGTATACGCCAAAATCATCAGCGTACCTGACAAAATGATGCCCTCTTTTCTCCAGCTCTTTATCCAGTTCATCAAGAACGATGTTGGATAAAATTGGAGAAAGTGGCCCCCCTTGCGGGGTTCCTTCGACCGAAGGAGAAACAAGACCACCAATCATTATTCCGGCTGTCAGAAATTTTCGGATCAACTTTAACACACGTTTATCCTTTATTTTTCCAGCCAGTCTGTTTAATAGGCGATCATGATTAACACGGTCGAAAAATTTTGAAAGGTCCATATCTACAAGATAGCTATACCCTGATTCCAGGTAGCTTTTAGCCCTGCGGACAGCATCATGCTGAGACCTGCCTGGTCTAAATCCAAAACTCGAATCAGAGAAGGTAGAATCAAATATCTGTTGCAGAACCTGGGCTATTGCCTGCTGAATCAGACGATCCAGGACAGTGGGAATTCCAAGCAACCTTACCCCTCCGTCCGGTTTAGAAATTTCTTTCCGTCTAACCGGGAGTGGTTGGTAATTGCCGTTTAACAGGTCTTCCCTGATTTTAAGCCAGTGACGTCTGAGGTATCCGGGTAACTGATCGACAGTCATACCATCGATACCGGGTGCCCCTTTATTGCCACGGACTCGCTTTAGTGCCTTAAACATATTTCCCCGCTCAAGAATCATTTCCATAAGCCGGGCACTATCTGCCAGATGTTCGGTAAACAAAGATGCTACAGTTATTTCAGACGACTGCTGCAATACAACCATAAAACGATGCTCCTAATAATCAATTTCATTTACCCGTACTATTCAGTCCGGGCACCGTTCGGGCCTTTGCCGGGGTGAGTCCTCCGTGGGTTCCACGGCTCGTTTCTCCTGCGGCTCTTATGCCCTCTGCTGACTTCTCCCATGCGATCAAAGCAGGTTGCCCTGCCCTCAGCCATTTTCTGCCAGCGGCATCCGGTGGCACATGAGAGACCTCCCGGGGTAAACACACGTCTTTCAGCACGTAAGCGCCGAGTGTACGCTCAAAAGCTTTAATGGATAGAGGACTTAATCTTGTGTTGCAGACTGGTCCCGCTAATGTACGCCTGACTCGATTTCTGTTCGTCACCCCGTGCTTTTGTGTTACTCTGCCTTGGCAGAGCCACTGTCTTCCGAAGCACCGTCACCGGGACCCCGTTGTGATAACACTATGCCCTTCGCCTCCATCTGGCTGGGCTTGGGACTTGCCTTGACTTCCACATACGGAAATCATAGGCTCACCCTTAAGAACGTGTGCCGTACCCGGCACACATCGGGATAGGACTCCCCATCACTGAGGAGCCCTCCCACACCACCTGGCATACCGATCGGTACCTCGGCGGTTCGGCTGATAAAGCAGATTAATTTCCGGGCAGGTATAAACCAAGATTAAGGAAATATTTATTTGGCAAAGCGATAATCACCCATTTAACCTTACTCATACGCCACATTTTCTTTCGGGCATTCCCGCACGAAACTGCATGCTTGAGGGATATCCCTCGCTTGAGCAGATTACGGACTTTTGTCCTGGGTAACTTCCACTGCGTCCAGAGGACACATCTTAATCGTCTAAAAATCCAACCGTTCAAGGACTTGAAGATATTTCGGGCCTCAGTAAGGCGATAGTAGTTCCACCACCCTTTCAGGTACAGATTTAATTTATAAATGATCTGTGCCAGGCTCTTACCACAGTTTCGGCTTGTTAATTCCCGGACTCGTTGTTTGAAGCGTTTAATTGCCTTCTTGTGAATCCGGAATTTAACTTGACCATTACCTTTGTAAAAGGAGAACCCTAAAAACTTGTTCCGCCAGGGAGTCCCGACAGAACTTTTCTCTTTGTTAACCTTGAGTTTAAGTCTTTTGGTTATGAATCGTGTAACATTTTCCATAACCCGTTCAGCGGCTTTCCGGCTTTTGAGGTATACGCCAAAATCATCAGCGTACCTGACAAAATGATGCCCTCTTTTCTCCAGCTCTTTATCCAGTTCATCAAGAACGATGTTGGATAAAATTGGAGAAAGTGGCCCCCCTTGCGGGGTTCCTTCGACCGAAGGAGAAACAAGACCACCAATCATTATTCCGGCTGTCAGAAATTTTCGGATCAACTTTAACACACGTTTATCCTTTATTTTTCCAGCCAGTCTGTTTAATAGGCGATCATGATTAACACGGTCGAAAAATTTTGAAAGGTCCATATCTACAAGATAGCTATACCCTGATTCCAGGTAGCTTTTAGCCCTGCGGACAGCATCATGCTGAGACCTGCCTGGTCTAAATCCAAAACTCGAATCAGAGAAGGTAGAATCAAATATCTGTTGCAGAACCTGGGCTATTGCCTGCTGAATCAGACGATCCAGGACAGTGGGAATTCCAAGCAACCTTACCCCTCCGTCCGGTTTAGAAATTTCTTTCCGTCTAACCGGGAGTGGTTGGTAATTGCCGTTTAACAGGTCTTCCCTGATTTTAAGCCAGTGACGTCTGAGGTATCCGGGTAACTGATCGACAGTCATACCATCGATACCGGGTGCCCCTTTATTGCCACGGACTCGCTTTAGTGCCTTAAACATATTTCCCCGCTCAAGAATCATTTCCATAAGCCGGGCACTATCTGCCAGATGTTCGGTAAACAAAGATGCTACAGTTATTTCAGACGACTGCTGCAATACAACCATAAAACGATGCTCCTAATAATCAATTTCATTTACCCGTACTATTCAGTCCGGGCACCGTTCGGGCCTTTGCCGGGGTGAGTCCTCCGTGGGTTCCACGGCTCGTTTCTCCTGCGGCTCTTATGCCCTCTGCTGACTTCTCCCATGCGATCAAAGCAGGTTGCCCTGCCCTCAGCCATTTTCTGCCAGCGGCATCCGGTGGCACATGAGAGACCTCCCGGGGTAAACACACGTCTTTCAGCACGTAAGCGCCGAGTGTACGCTCAAAAGCTTTAATGGATAGAGGACTTAATCTTGTGTTGCAGACTGGTCCCGCTAATGTACGCCTGACTCGATTTCTGTTCGTCACCCCGTGCTTTTGTGTTACTCTGCCTTGGCAGAGCCACTGTCTTCCGAAGCACCGTCACCGGGACCCCGTTGTGATAACACTATGCCCTTCGCCTCCATCTGGCTGGGCTTGGGACTTGCCTTGACTTCCACATACGGAAATCATAGGCTCACCCTTAAGAACGTGTGCCGTACCCGGCACACAACAACCCAAATGCACACGGGCAAGCCGGTGATTTGGAAATGTTCAATGCGCCTGCGGCGCATTGAATGCCGAGTTGAGTTAAGTTTATCGCCCGCCGCAGGCGCATAGAACAACGAGTTTGAGCGGACATCCTTATCAGTCGCAGCTCAACTCGGCATTAATTGAGGAATAAAGTGAAAAAAGCAATAGTCATTGGTAATAAAAATTATATGAATATTCCTATACTTAGAAACCCAATTAATGACGCTATAGATATAAAACATATTCTAGCATTGAAAGATTTTGATGTTGATTATTACGAGGATTTGATTTTTCATGATTTTCTAAAATTAGTTCAGAATATAAGCGATAAGAATGAAGATGAAATTATTGACGAGATATTTTTTTATTTTGCTGGTCATTCAATTCAATTCTTAGATAGAAATTATCTGCTTCCTATCGACATCGATAGTGCCTTAACAGAAGTAAACGTTTTGGAAAGGCAGTCAATTTGTCTGGATGAAATTGCAGAGGCAATTCAAATAATCAATGGACCAAAAATTGTCATTCTAGATTCGTGTAGAAATAATGTTCTTGATGGAACCGTTATACAAAGTGATGATATTTTTAATAAAGGGCTATTAAAAGTAGAGTCTAAAGAGAATACGCTAATAGCCTACTCAACAAAACCAGGTTCAACCGCAAAAGATGGCAAACAAAATAATGGATTATATACAAGTGTATTAAAGACTTACTTAAAGCGATATGGACTATCAATAAATGAGATTTTCGTTAAAACAAGAGAAGAAGTTATTCAAAAGAGTAATTTTGAACAAATCCCATGGGAGAGTAGTTCTTTAACAAAAGACTACTATCTCGATCAGATTGGATCTCCTATTAAATTGATAGGAGAAATACCAATAAAAACGAAAGGGATTGATACTATTTGTATTTCAGACAATTTCAATATTTTAATATCTACACAAGATTCAGTAACTTTTGTACTGCTAACCAAAGAAAAAATTCTTCCTGTTTTCAACATTAAACAGGAAGTAGTTAAAGAAATTCATACTGAAAGTCCAGAAGTTAGAAAATTTCAGTTAGAAAATGATTATATAGAAAAAGCACAAAGCTATACAGATGAGATATTTTTTGGAGTCTCAGAAAAGGGAAACTTATATAGATTTAATATATCTGATATTTTTAACGAACCTATTATTAGTTCTCATACTTTTGACCATATTTCATATACACCTGAAATTATTTATACCACAAAAAATAGTCCTTTTCATGCTATCTCAGTGGACGAAAACTATCTTGTTGTCGCTGACTCTAAATGTAAATTATACGTTTTTAAAGTCAAAAATAAAAATGGAGATATTGACCTATTACAAATAAAAGATATTTCATCAAATTTATCTGGAATTCACGATTTGCTTATATTAGACACTACCGTCTTTATTGCCGGTCCTTTTGGAATCAACTGCTTAGATTTAGTAACATTCAATATTAGTGAACTATCGTTGGAATCAAGATATCCGATAGATTCAATTGATACCAATGGCAAAGAATTGTTCGCTAACACGACTAGCAACATTGTATTAATTGTAGATTTAAATGACTTCAATGTTAAAGAATTCGATATCGGAAGAAAATCAAATCATCCTATTCTCAATGTTTATAGCGAAAATTGTGAAAATGATAAAAAAAGAAGAGTTTCAGTTTTAAAACAAATTCGAGATAGATTTCTAATTTTAGGTACAAATGAACCTTCTATTTTGTTTTATGATTTATCATTGAAAGAAAAAATTAATGAACTCTATTTGGATCCTCATTTAACAAACAATTTCTACTCTGAAATTTTTAGTTTGGATGCAAAGCATCATATTTTAGTTGCAAGGTCCAAATTAAATCATATAGGAATTTGGGAACTTCAGATATAAGACTGGTGTTTAATAATATGATGGCAGAACAATAGTTTCAACCCGACGTTTTTCGCCGCTACGCTATGAAAAATGCTGGTTAATCAGGCGTTAAAGGAATAATGAATTCAAATGGCAATAATCGAATATGAACAAGGCGGTTGCTGAACGATTCACGAACTGGAGTACCACTGACGGCTAATATGAACTTGAATCAAAAAATATTTCTTGTAGAAGTAATTACAATTGTTCTGACTTTTGTTGGTCTTGGATTCGGCTATTCGAAAGAGATATCAATGCATAAACATTTTTCGGTTAATCGAATCGGTATTTAGTGGTATGGCAAGAGCAATCATACATAATAGCAATTATTCGTCGATCGTTGATTGCAAAATAGCAATTGATCGCTATTTCAAGGAAAGAAATCAGAATTTCAAAGAAAATCCTAAAAAAGCAGGGAATAAAATATGGGGCAATGAACTTGTTGTACCTGTTTTCAAGGAAAGTAATAATTGTAAAGATCCAAAATGGCGATAAACCAATGCTAACAATCGCATGCACAACCGACCGGGGTACTTCGGCGCTTGTTTAAACGCTTTAGGAATTTATAATTTTCGATAATATTAAAGTTTTCGAATACCCTGCCCGTCGGGTTATGCATGCACACGGATGGGCTCGATAGCTTAGAGCATCGGCAATGGTCCTCCCCCAAAAAACTGGACGCTAAGATAATCTACATTTTAAATATTTTGCAACAATTCGCTTTCACCAGTCTGACGCTGGAGACGGAGAACATTGGCCTCATTGTAATAATTATTGACAATATGTAGCCTTGGGGATACAATAAATCCATGATTGAAATTCGAAAAACAGAAACTTTTGTCAAATGGATTGATGGCTTGTCTGACATTCGTGCTCGTTCACGAATTTTGGTCAGAATAGAGCGCTTAATCGCAGGAAATCCTGGCGATGTTAAACCAGTAGGTGAAAGTATTTCTGAAATGCGAATAGACTATGGTCCCGGTTATCGTGTCTACTATAAAAAGACAGGACAAAAAATTGTGATTCTACTTGCTGGAGGAGATAAGCGTACTCAAAGCAAAGATATAAAAACAGCCCAACGCTTAGCAAAAGAATTATAGGAGCAACAATCATGGCAAAAACAAAAACTACCCGGTATGACGTTGCTGAGCATCTCCGCAACCCTGAAGAAATGGCGGCATATCTTGAAGCTTGCCTTGAAGAATCAAATGGTGATGCAGCATTCATAGCAAAAGCCCTTGGTGACATTGCAAGAGCCAAAGGTATGTCGCAAGTAGCAAAGGATTCTGGCTTATCCAGAGAAAGTCTTTATAAGGCTCTTTCAGGTGACAGAAATCCTAATTTCGATACCATTCTTAAGGTCATTGCTGCTCTTGGTTTAAAACTCCATGCTAAAGCAGTACATACCCATTCTACATAGCCCCAACGAATGCTTGCACCGGACCTGTCCCTCGCAATAATCCATCATACTTGAAATTATTGACAATTTAGGTACTTAATGATGGAGATGCCTTAAGCATTGTAGAAACAATTATTTTCACATTTTTTATCACGATTTTGGGATATCCAAATTGAATTCTCGAGTTACAACTGAAAACTTCGCACTTCGCCAAAAATGTGCGGCTATTAAGCAATTGGATATATTCCAACAATCAACATGCACCGGATTTCACCGGTGATGTTGGTGTTGGGTCTTAAAATCATAAATAGCTGCAAAGCAATTGGAGCCACGATGTCTAAGCGAGACTTTAGTGCTAAAATAAAATCCAAAAAGTCTCGTCTCTTCAGAGATGACAGGTGGGAAATTCTAAGAGTTCACTTCAAATCGTTATCCCAGTGTGCTGAAATAATAAACGTAGTAAAGCAAGAATCAGAACACCTCGAAAGTGTCTCAAATTCGTTCATGATTGATCGGCAGGTAGAGGAATTCCACGATTTTTTCCCAATACGCTGTGTAGCCTGTATTGAAGGATATTTCCGCTTAATATACGCACACTTGATAAACTATGGCCCACCTTTCAGTGAAAATGCCATGAAATTCAACAACATTCAATATTCAATTAATACCGCACTGTCATTGGAATCTAATTCAATTTCAATTGGTGAGTTTATTTCACACTTACTTCCATCAAGTAGTCTTGAAGATATAAATAAAAACATGAGTGCATTGATTGGACATGATTTTATAAAGGAATTCAAAAAAGAATTAATAGACTTAGGGAGTTCACAGGAAATAATCTACCCACTTTCAGGTTCAATAATAACATCCCATTTGGGCAGTGTGCATGAACGCTCAATCCTGTTATCATAAGGTTT
>Ga0208900_1001944_pt1 | contig 10155 bp, 10 predicted proteins | sample AntAceMetag02UKK_FD_184763 | JGI IMG/M metagenome (GOLD analysis project Ga0208900, IMG submission 184763) | Saline lake microbial communities from Ace Lake, Antarctica - Antarctic Ace Lake Metagenome 02UKK (SPAdes) (version 2) | ecosystem: Environmental > Aquatic > Non-marine Saline and... | reverse complement strand
GGCCATAAACGATTTTCGCATCAGCTTTTCGATGTCGCTGGGATGTTCGATATTTTGCATCTCGTTGTAAAGGATGTTATTTATCGAATCCATCGTTTTGATGTAGGTGTTAATTTGGGCTTGCGAATTAATGGTTTCCTGAAGCCTTTGATATGCCATTGCCTGCTCCAATTTGGAAATCACTTTGGACGCAGCGCCATTTACTTTGCCCTCAAAATTCGTCCGCTCCACCGTCATGGCGTTCCTCACCCAGTACAACTGAACAGCCGTGAGGCTTAGTAATACAAACGATACAACTGCTACAATGAGTTTAATCAGGCCTTTATTCATGAATGGTATCTATTTAGCTGCTATAGAATTGAAGCAAATCATTTGTGTAAATAGGTTCAATTGTGTCATTTAGCTTCGCTGTCATTAATTGGAAAAGGTTTTCGTTTTAACAAATCTCTCAACCACCTAAACAATTACAAAAAATGACTACGAATGACCATCAATGACAATAAATGACTTCCAATTGAAAAAAGATTTTAGTTTTAACAAATCTCTTAACCAACTAAACAGTTACAACGAATGTTGATATAGTGGTAAGAAACATGTCAAAATTAAAGTTTCGCTATAAGGCACAAAAATATCCCTGAATGTATCTCAAAATCAACGATTAACTTTATTTAACGTTTATTTATTTCTTTTAACTTGACAAGGGGGCTTCCGCTGTCGTACATTTGCGTATTGTATAAACCGTACGTTCTTTACGCCAGATAATCTTTATGGTTTATGCATTGTGATAAAGATTTCTGATTCATAAATTTTGGTTTTTGGTTTTGAGGTGCAGCCGTTCTGGCTGCACTTTTTTTATTCCCCCAATCCTTCATTTGCTTATTTTTGTGCCATTATTAATTCAACAATAAATTATGAAAAAAATAGAAGTTATTGTCAAAAATACATCTGACTTTGTAAGCGAAGAACAGATTGAAGGTTTTCAGTCATTGGTTTCGAATGCACATCAAATGACGCTTAATAAAACCGGCAAGGGGAATGACTATCTTGGTTGGGTTGATTTGCCTTCGGAAATTGACCAGCCACTGTTGGCTGATATTGAAAGCACAGCTAAAAAGTTGGCTGATATTTCTGACATTTTCGTAGTGATTGGAATTGGTGGATCCTACCTTGGTGCACGTGCGGTTATTGAAGCGTTGAAACATAACTTCGATTTTTTGTTACCTCGTGGTGAACGCAAAAAACCATTTGTGGTTTACGCCGGACAAAATATTTCGGGAGATTATTTAAGCGACCTAATGAATGTTTTGGATGACAGGGATTATTCCCTTGCAGTGATTTCAAAGTCAGGAACTACTACAGAACCTGCTATAGCCTTCAGGTTACTAAAAACGCATCTCGAAAATAAATATGGAAAAGCCGGGGCACAGGAACGGATTGTTGCCATTACCGACAGGGAGAAGGGCGCATTAAAACAACTCTCTAATAATGAAGGTTACAAAACTTACATTGTGCCCGATGATGTGGGTGGACGCTATTCGGTTTTAACTCCCGTTGGCCTGTTGCCGATTGCTGTTGCAGGTTTTGATATCCGGCAAATCGTTGATGGCGCAAAGCATATGCAGAAAATGCTGGCAGCCTCTTCAACGATTGAAACCAATCCGGCAGCATTGTATGTGGCTGCACGAAATGTTTTGTATAATTCAGGGAAAGGCATCGAGGTCATGGTGAATTACCTGCCCGGGCTTTATTACTTTACTGAGTGGTGGAAACAGCTTTTTGGCGAAAGTGAAGGAAAAGAAGGAAAAGGAATTTTTCCTGCCGGGGTGAGCAACACAACCGATTTGCATTCGATGGGGCAATATATCCAGGATGGTGAAAGAAATATTTTCGAAACGGTGCTCTCGGTAGGCAAAACAAAGTACGAACTCAAAGTTCCTTGCGACAAGGATGACCTTGACAGCCTCAATTATATTTCAGGCAAAAATATTCATGAAGTCAACAAAAAGGCTGAAACAGGTACAACCCTCGCCCACGTTGATGGCGGTGTTCCAAATATCCAAATTTTAATTCCCGAAATCAATGAATTTTATCTGGGACAATTGATCTACTTTTTTGAATTTGCGTGTGCTTTAAGCGGCTATACCCTTGGTATAAACCCTTTCGACCAGCCCGGTGTGGAAGCTTATAAGGTAAACATGTTTGCTTTGTTGAAGAAGAAAGGTTTTGAAAAGCAAACTGAAGACCTCTACAAAAGGCTGGACAACTAATTTTGGATTTTTGGAAAATGTTTGGAGCTTGTGGAATAATTCAATGTGATGACAAACACACAATGGTCAGGCATTATATACATCTTCAAGGTTTAAACTCGAATACGCCTTTTCTGCGGCAATTTTTTCGGCACCTTTTATTGAGAAATCCTGGCCGGTGGCAGCCACGTCTTTGTCAACTTTCACTTCAACCAGGTATTGCTTGTTGCAGCCCTGGCCAACTTCGGTCCTTACTTTAAACTCGATGGCCTTCCGCTCCTTTTGCGACCATTCGATCAATTTACTTTTGAAATTAACCTCTGTCCTTTCCAACTCATCAATGTCAAAATGAACATTAATGATGCGGTTAATAATAATTTTTTTTGTGAAGTTGTACCCCCGGTCGATGTACAGGGCACCTAAAAATGCTTCAAAAGCATCGCCCGGCATGGAGCGGTAAAAAGTTCTCGAATCCTGGTTTGACTGAATAAAGTGGTTGAGCCCAAGTTTGCGCGATAATTTGTTTAATTGGTCGCGGCTCACCAGTTTCGAGCGCATTTCGGTGAGAAAACCCTCATCTTTATAAGGGAACTTTTTAAACAGATAATCGGCAACAATTGAACTCAATACAGCATCACCCAAGTATTCGAGCCTTTCGTTGGAAAGCTTATGGCCATTATGCTCCTGAGCAACTGATTTGTGCAAAAAGGCAAGTTTATAAAGGGACGTATTGTTCGGGTAAAAACCGAAAATATTTTTAATGGAAAGAATAAATTCTTTATCAGAAGAAAGGAAGACCTTGATTAATCGGCTTAGGATCAAAACCTGTTCATTTTATTCAACAAACTTTTTAACAGCAATGGATGTGTTGTGCCCACCAAATCCAAAAGCATTGGTCAAGGCAACATCAACATTCCTGCTTTGAGCCTTATCGAATGTAAAATTCAAATTATTGTCAATGTCAGGATCGTCGGTAAAATGATTTATTGTAGGTGGAATAACACTGTTGTTAATTGCAAGTATCGTGGCAATGAGCTCTACGGCTGCCGCAGCACCCAATAAGTGGCCATGCATCGACTTGGTAGCATTCAAATTCATTTTGTAGGCATGTTCGCCAAACAAGCTGATGATTGCTTTTGGCTCGGCAATATCACCCTGTGGAGTTGATGTGCCGTGTGTATTGATGTGGTCAATATCTTCAGGCTTCAACCCAGCTTCCCTTAGGGCTTCCTGCATTGCCAGCATAGCTCCAAGGCCATCAGGATGAGGTGAAGTAATGTGATAGGCATCTGCAGTACTTCCCGCACCAACAATTTCGGCATAAATTTTAGCCCCGCGTTTTTTAGCGTGTTCGTATTCTTCAAGGATAACTGCCCCACCACCTTCGCCAAGGACAAAACCATCACGGTCTTTATCGAATGGCCTTGAGGCTGATTTTGGGTCGTCGTTCCTTGTTGATATGGCATGCATGGCATTAAAACCACCAATGCCTGCAGGATTGATGCCTGCTTCTGAGCCTCCGCTAACAAATGCTTCGGCCTTGCCCAAACGGATATAGTTATAAGCATCGATAATTGCGTGGCCTGATGAGGCACATGCTGAAGTGGTAGCATAATTTGCCCCCCTGAACCCATATTTTATCGAAATATGGCCAGCGGCAATATCACCGATAATCTTGGGGATAAAAAATGGGTTGAATCTTGGCGTTCCATCACCTCGGCCATAATTTACTGCTTCGTTAAGGAAGGTAGTAAAACCTCCGATACCGGTAGCATAAATTACACCCACCCTGTTAAAATCCATCCCACTATCCAAAATTCCCGAATCAGCAACCGCCTGATCAGATGCAATCATTGCAAACTGCGCATACGGATCCAGCTTCCTGGCTTCTTTCCGGTCAAAATAATTGTTGGGATCGTAATTCTTTACCTCGCAGGCAAATTTGGTTTTGTGCAAGGATGCATCAAAACGGGTAATCATATCAGCACTACTAACTCCATTAAGCAAACTGTCCCAAAATTCATTAACAGTACTACCTAATGGAGTTATAGCACCAATACCGGTTACAACTACTCGTCTCAGATTCATGGAGAAAAAATTAATTAACCAGCGTTAGAGGTGATGTATTCTACGGCTTGTCCTACTGTTCCGATTTTTTCTGCTTGATCATCCGGGATTGCGATATTGAATTCTTTTTCAAATTCCATAATCAGCTCAACTGTGTCAAGTGAATCGGCACCTAAATCGTTGGTGAAACTTGCTTCTTCTGTTACTTCGTTTTCGTCAACTCCTAATTTGTCAACGATAATTGATTTTACTCTTGTTGCAATATCAGACATAATTACTTCTATTTTAGTTAAACAGGGCGCAAAGAAAATAATTTTATCACTTACAAACAAGACATTTTTATTAAACTTTCAATTCTTTTAAAGTTAAATTATAGATTAACAGTTATTTAATAACTAACTTATGGCTTTGAACACTAAATTATTATCAGGGTTAAGCCATGATTTTTATCAAAAAAAGTTCGATTTGTTCAAACAAATGATTTCCTTTGATTAGTTCTAAAAACAGCAGTAGATGAAAAGAGTAGCCATTTTTGCCTCGGGTAGTGGCACCAATGCCCAGAATATCATTGAGTATTTTAAGGATAATCCTGAGTTGGAAGTTTCCTTGGTATTGTCTAATAAAAAGGATGCAAAAGTATTGAGCAGGGCCAAACAGTTTGGTGTTCCCACTTATACTTTCAACCGGACTACTTTTTTTGAAACCTCTGATGTGTCTGAAATGCTAAGCAAGTTCAAGATTGATTTAATTGTTCTTGCCGGGTTTTTGTGGCTTGTTCCAAATAATTTAATCAAAGCGTTCCCCAGGCGAATTATCAATATCCATCCGGCATTGTTACCAAAATATGGAGGAAAAGGGATGTATGGGATGAGAGTGCATGAAGCAGTTATCGAATCAGGTGACCGGGAGAGTGGGATTACCATTCATTATGTAAACGAAAAATATGATGAAGGGGCAACTATTTTTCAGGCCAAATGCCCGATTGAAGAGAGAGATACACCTGAATTACTTGTTGCTAAAATCCACAAGTTGGAGCATGAAAACTTCCCGGTGCTTATCGAAAAGCTTTTAATTCAATCATAGTCCACAAATAACCTCATATGAAGGAAAATCAGTGTGAATCTTCATTGTTAATTGATGGGGGCTCGAATATTCATCATCAGGCATAATGCCCATAATAATCGGTTTCGGGCCGGCGGGTTTTTATATTTTCCAACACTTCCAGCTTTTCCTTATCTTCCATCCGCCACCAGCTTTTTGCTTCCTTTTTGGTTCGTCTGCACCCAATGCAAACTTGATTGTCATCATACTGGCACACTTCAATACAGGGGTTTTTTATTTTTGGCATTAAGAAAGGTTTTTATGGGTAATTGTTTAGATGAGTGATAAATTTGCTTGAGTTAAATCTTTTTTCAATTAAATGTCATTGATGGTCATTAGTGGTCATTAATACCAAAAAAATGACGCGCGAAACGCAAATGACATTTAATGACAGCGAAACTATATGACACAACTGAACTTGCTTAAACGATAGATTTTGTCTTATTCCAGTACCAGCTAAATAAATACTATTAAATATAATTGGATGATTACATCAGCCAGGTCAATGTAACACAATTCAGCTTATCATTGTTCAAGCGGACAAATGTATTTAAAATAGGGCTTAATTCGAATTATGAATGTAACGACCTTTCGTGTTAGCCGTCTCTACTTTTTAGCTTGTCACAATATTTGAATAACTGTTTCTCCGTGAAATTGTTTAGTTTTGTTGAGTATGGTGTGATTTGACATACCAGCCTGATTAATTCATAAACAATGAAACAAATTTACGATCCGTTGAATAACAATGTCAATTGGGAAAACAAGACAATATTAATTGTTGAAGACGTTGAACCGAATTACTATTTGCTAAAAAATTCGTTAAAGAAAACCAAAGCAAAAATTGTAAGGGCAGGTACCGGTGATGAGGCTATTAGCTTGTGTAAAAATAATCCAGACATTGATATTGTCCTAATGGATATTCACCTGCCCGATATCAGCGGACATGAAGCTACCAGGAAAATTAAAGCACTAAGAAATGAAATAACAGTTATTGCACAAACGGCATTTGTATATTCAGGTGAACGACAAAAGAGCATTGATGCTGGTTGCGACGATTATGTAGCTAAACCAATTAAATCGAGCGAATTAATTTATAAAATCAAAAATTGTCTTGAAAAGTAGGAGGGGTTCAAAAGGCTGAGATTATTGCTATGATGCCTGTTTATTAAATGATTTTGCCTCCAAAAACAAATTGGGTTAAAAATGTCATACCAAAAAAGAATTCCAAAATTTTACGGATTTAGAATTTACTTTCTTTCTTCGCTACTTTACCTGTTGCTGGTAATGCCCTTTGCCGGATTTTTAGTTCTGCAAGGCCTGCCCGATATCCTTGATAAAAGTGGTGTCCTGCTGAATAATGCCCCAAAGGATTCGATCGGTGTTGACCCTGGGTCAGTTGAGCCTATAACTGCATTGCCGGGCCTTGCGGCTGATACTTCAATTAGGGTTGGCCCTACCGGGGTTAAAATGAAAGTTGGGGACGAAAGTGGGCAGGCTATTGATAAACAAAGTGAACTATTGTCATTATCCTTTAGCTTTTTATTTAAAGCCCTGCTTATTAGTTTTATCCTTGGTTTTGCTTTTAACTATCCTTTTAAAAGGTATTTCAGGCGAAAACGAAAGTTCAAAAAAATATCTGATAAACTATTTTCCTTTTGTAAAAAGTACCTACTGATATCCCCGTGGATAAACTTTGTAATACTTGGAATCTCTTTTATCAGCACCCTCATTTACATGCTTTACCTCATCCTCCTCAATCCTGATATTGAAGGAGCAGGAACACCACTGTTTACACGTTTCTTTTTCATTTCCCTATTTTCCTCACTGCTAACCCTTCTCTTTGTTTACTTCTGGGAAAAACACCGGGTCCACATCAAGTATATCGATTTTCTTTATTCAAAGGAGGAATTGCGCAAAAGGGTTTTTACGGTAAAGATGGGCAAGATAAAAAACCGATTCTGGATTTCAAGTGCTATGACCACTCTATTGCCGCTTTCCATAGTAATGGTTTACCTGTTTTTAAGCCTGACAAAAATTAGTGAACTGGGCCTTAGCGAGCTTAGCAAAGAACAGGTTGCAGTTTTATTTGGTGGCTACAGCCAGATACTTAAAAGTATTGTTGAGGTGCCGGATCCTACTGGAGCTATTGGCGGCCTGGTGTATGTGAATGTAATGGATGGTTTGATCATGTTTGTGGGTATTGGTGTGGGTATTTTTGTTTCGTTTATTTACATTTTGATGTTTGTGAAATGGACCACTGCCGACATTGTACACCCACTCAAGGAGTTGCTTTACAATATGCAGCGGACAGGAGTTGGTAAAACTGTAAATTATACAGTGGTACGGAATAATGATGAGATTGGTGAACTGGCCGAAGGCTTTAACGAAATGTCGTTGAAGATTGAGAATTATATTGTCAATATTTCGAAGATGAACGAAGCCTATTATCGTTTCGTGCCCAAGCAGTTTCTTGAATTCTTAGGCGCACAAAGTGTCCTTGATGTTAAGCTCGGCGACCAGGTACAAAAAGAAATGTCTGTTTTGTTTACGGATATTCGTGAGTTCACTTCCCTTTCGGAGGTAATGACCCCAAAGGAGACCTTCGATTTTCTGAATGACTACCTGAGCCGGATGGAACCGGTAATCTCACGAAATCAGGGTTTCATTGATAAATACATTGGGGATTCAATCATGGCCCTGTTTACCGGCAATGTCGAAAATGCCATTGACGCGGCCATCGAAATGCGTGCTGCCCTTGCCGATTTTAACTTGCAACGGAAGCTCGACAATAAACTGCCTGTAAATAGTGGGATTGGGATCCATACCGGCAACCTGATGCTGGGTATTGTAGGTGGCCATGGCAGGATGGATAGTACTGTAGTGTCGGATGCGGTAAACCTGGCATCCCGGGTCGAAGGCCTGACAAAAATTTACGGTGCCTCCATTATCATCAGCCAGGACACGCTGATAAAATTGCAGGATCCTGGAAGGTACAACTACCGTTTTCTGGATGTGGTGAAAGTGAAAGGCAAACAAGAGGCCGTGTATATTTTTGAGGTGCTCGATGGGGAACCCGAAGAAGTGAAACGGCTGAAAATAGAAACTAAGCCAGAGTTTGGTAAAGCATTGCAGCTCTATAAGAATAAGGAATTCGATGAGGCTTCGGCGATTTTTAAACGTGTTTATCAACTTAACCCCGACGACAGGGGCGCCGAACTGTATATTACCCGCTGCAAAAACATCCTCGAATTTGGTATTCCCGAAGAGTGGGATGGCGTGGAGACTCTCAGGCATAAGTATTAATTTGGGCTTGTTTTCAAACTAATATGATTTGCTCTATACTTGAAAAATTCAAAAACCAAATAAATCACAATATCAAAATCTCAATGTTCAAAACTATTTCAGACTTTTGAAATTTATTTGTCATTTTGCCATGGGCATAACTATGTTAGAAATTTGTGTTTTGGTGCTTTATTTTAAAAACTCAAATCTCAATAAATACCTTCATTTGATACAAATAAATAGTTATTTACAACGCTTCACCACTGGCTACTGCAGCTGCTTGTTTGGCTGGTCTCCCTTCCCCTTTCCGCCTGCCAAAACGAAGCGGCGGACAAGCAAGGCTAGTTAGCACAGATATTAATCAGTGAAAATCTGTGTAATCTGTGGCAAAATATTTTCTTACATTTATTTCCCATCGGTTTTTTGTTTTATCGTAAACATTATGTAGGTTTGCTCCATGCAAAATTCCCGATTTAATAAAATTAAAACATCCATTCTCCAGTTGCTCATATCCGGCCTTTTGTCAGGTATGTTCATGTATTTTTTTCTTCAAAAACTTCCAATAGTGTTTTTTCTGGGGGTTTTGATCGGAAGCCTCGTTTATATATTTATCCGATTATACGATACCTTTGTAAAACCTTTTCTATTGCTTAGGAATTTTTTCCTTGCATTGGTAGCCAACACAATTTCCTATGTAATCATTATTGCTTTTTCCGCTCTTTTCGGCATGGGGATATTTAATGGTTTTCGCTTTGGATACTATTTAACAAACCTCTCCGGGTTCATTCTAAGTCAGGAAATGTTGTATGGCCTTACATTTGGCCTTACCTTAAGTTTTGTGTTCAACTCCTATACAATGTTCAATACCTTATTAGGCAAAAACTTTTTGATTAAACTTCTGGTTGGGACCTATCATAAACCGTTTGAAGAACAACGCATCTTTATGTTCCTTGACTTAAAATCATCAATCAGCATTGCTGAAAAGCTGGGGCATAAAAAATTCTTGTCGCTGCTCAATGATTTTTTCTACGACCTTGCCGAAGCAGTTGTTGCTACTAAAGGCGAAATTTACAAATATGTTGGGGATGAAGCCATCATCACATGGAAGATGAAAGCAGGCCTTAAAGAAAACCGCTGCCTGGTATGCTTTTTTATGATGCAAGAAAAAATCAGTCTCAATAAACAAAAGTACTTGAGCAAATACGGCTTGGTTCCAGAATTTAAAGCCGGGCTGCATGGTGGCGAAATAGTTACCGGAGAAATGGGGTTTATAAAAAAGGAGATTGCATATCTTGGCGATGTACTCAATACCACTGCAAGAATTGAGGCTTCATGCAATGAGTTGGGTGAGGCATTTATTGTATCGGACGATTTATTATCGAAAATGCAGACTGATGAAAAGTACACAATTAAATCCCTGGGTGAGATAAAGTTCCGCGGAAAAAAAAGTTCACTGGCA
>Ga0208900_1001942_pt1 | contig 10162 bp, 7 predicted proteins | sample AntAceMetag02UKK_FD_184763 | JGI IMG/M metagenome (GOLD analysis project Ga0208900, IMG submission 184763) | Saline lake microbial communities from Ace Lake, Antarctica - Antarctic Ace Lake Metagenome 02UKK (SPAdes) (version 2) | ecosystem: Environmental > Aquatic > Non-marine Saline and Alkaline... | reverse complement strand
TTATAAATTGAAATAAATGATAATAAAAATTAAAAATATTAAACTAATTTCGATAATATGCATAGCTTTCATACTGGGAGCGTGTAACCGTCCTGTAGTGAAGGTAGGGCAATTACCAGAAAATACCCCACCAAACTCGAGGATTTTTATCACCGGAGACTTCAACCGATGGGACCCCGGCGACCAGCGTTTTATGCTCGAAATGGCTGAAGACAGTAATTATTACATTGAGCTACCGAGTGGTTTTGGGAAGCTGGAATACAAACTAACCCGGGGCGACTGGACCAGTGTTGAAACAGACATTTGCGGTTTTGAGATTGGTAACCATAGTTTTGAGTATGGAAGTTCCGATACCCTTCGGGCAGAAGTATTGAGCTGGCGCGATGTGGAGGCTGTAAATTGTCCGGAAGTTACCATTGTACTCAATTCCATTCCTGAAGATACCCCTGAGGATGATCCCATTGCCATTGCCGGAGATTTTAATGAGTGGCTACCTGATAGCAACAGCACCTTAAAACGCGATTCGGGAACTGGAAAATACATGATCAAATTACCACGAATTGGCGACAACCGCCTTATCGAGTTTAAACTCACCCGTGGCAACCTGCTCACTGCCGAAGCCGATAGGTATGGCAATGAAATTGACCGGAGAAGCTTGCTCTTTGGTAATGTTGACACCCTTTTTCTTGATGTCGAAAGTTGGGAAGACATAAGGGAAGCTCCTCCCGAATCGGTTACTTTTATCCTTGATGAAATACCGGGTGATCGCAATAGCGACCATATTTTCATGACAGGAACTTTCAATGGCTGGTATCCGCGCGACAGCAAATACATGTTTCAGAAAAACAGCCGGGGAAAATACGAGCTTGTTTTACCACGTATGAATGATGATGTTATTCAATACAAAATAACCCGGGGTGATTGGTCAAAAGAAGAGGTGAATGCAGCGGGCTTTAAAATGTCGAACCGTGATTTCAGATTTGGTACTGCTGACACAGTAAGGTTAAATATCGCCGGCTGGCTCGACCGAAGCGAAATTCAATCCCCCATTTACACTTTCATCATCGATAGGGTGCCACCAGGAACACCCCGTGATGCAAAACTTTATATGGCTACTTCGGTGAATGGTTGGGATCCCAATAGCCAATGGTTTCGTTTTACTGAATGGGGAAATGGAAAGTATTATCTCACTTTAGAGGAAACCTGGACAGAATTTGAATTTAAAATTACCCGTGGAAACTGGCGGACCCAGGAGGTAGATGAAGATGGAATGATCCTTAATAATCGGATTTTCAAATATACCGGTGTGGATACCATAAGAATCAGCATAGAGAATTGGAAAGATATCCCTGCCAACGACCAGGAAAAGGTTGTAATTGTAATTGATGACCTACCAGATTATACACCTGAAGGACAAAAAATTTATATCACCGGCACCTTCAACGATTGGATAGCTGATGACCCCGATTATATTATGAGCCGAAACCTGAAAGGGCAGTATTATATCTCCATCCCAAAACGGAGCAATGAGATTGAATACAAATTTACCTTGGGAAGTTGGGACAGGGAAGAATTGGATGATTGGAAAAATACGATCTCGAACCGCTCATACAAATTTGGCTATGCTGATACGGTTTATGTAAAGGTTCAAAATTGGGAGGGGATGCGTTAAGAAGTTGTTAAAATTTTCCGAAGACCTGAAAGTTGGGGTGGTGAAAATTATTTTCTGATGAAAGATAAGTTGAAGATCGAAATATTAAAAACTGGGGTAAAGAAATGAAATACAAATTTAACACCCCACCTTCCAAGTTTCAAGCTGTGATTACATTCTTCTACTCCTGAGTGGAATGACACTGTTTTGAGTAAAAACCTAGTGTCATGTCAAACATATTATGACGATTGAAAGTGCTCCGCATGTTTCAATGTCAATACCCTGACTTTCAATTGTCCGCCGGCTGGCGGACATTGAAACGTCAAAATAATCCAAAACCTCACAGTTGACATGACACTAAAAGATCCCTCAACTTTGAACGCTCAAGGCCAAATGCCGACCTTCGTTCGTGCATGCTCGAAGCTTTGCTTCGGCACACTAAACGCCCAAAAGCACCTTCACCGGATCTCTACCGGCAAACAACATCTTTTCCGGGGCTTCCAGCATTTCCTTAACTTTTACAAGGAATCCAACACTTTCGCGACCATCGACAACGCGGTGATCGTAGGACATGGCAATGTACATCATCGGGTGGATTTCCACTTTTCCGTTTACAGCAATAGGACGCTCAACAATGTTGTGCATACCCAGGATAGCACTTTGTGGTGGATTGAGGATTGGCGTTGACATCATCGATCCAAACACGCCGCCATTGGTGATGGTAAAGGTTCCACCTGTCATTTCGTCAATGGTGAGTTTTCCATCTCGGGCCTTGATGGCCAGCCTTTTTATTTCAGCTTCAATTTCATGAAGCAGCAAAGTTTCGGCATTGCGAATTACCGGTACCATCAATCCTTTAGGTGCACTTACTGCGATGCCAATATCTGCGTAGTTATGGTAAACAAATTCTTTTCCATCTATCATGGCGTTAACCTGTGGGAAATGTTGCAAAGCTTCTGTGACAGCTTTGGTGAAAAACGACATAAATCCCAGGGAAACGCCAAACTTCTCTTTAAAAAGTTCCTTGTATTTTTTTCGGATATCCATGATTGGCGTCATGTTCACCTCGTTAAAAGTGGTGAGCATGGCAGTCTCGTTTTTCACTTTCACCAACCTTTCGGAAAGCTTCAAACGCAACATGGTCATTTTTTTTCTGTCAGATTCACGCGAACCTCCCCATGAAGGCGCAGCAGCAGTGGATCCGGTAGCAGGCTGAATATTTTTCTTATCATCCAAAAACTGAACAACATCTCCTTTGGAAATACGGATTTTCTTGTAAAAGTCCACCAGATCCTGCTCACCCAAATTATTCGCTTCGAGCAATTTTTTTGCCAATGGCGAAATATGCAGGCCACTTGGTTTGGCAGAAGTTGTTTCCTGTTTTGCTTGCTCAACCGCTTTTGGGGCTGGCCCTTTTTTCTCTTCAACTTTTGTTTCAACAGCAGGCTTATCTTTCTTAGCGGCTTTTGGGGCACCTTCAGCATCTGTGTCGATAATACACATTACCACACCTACATCAATGGTATCGCCCTCTTCAACCAATAACTTTACTTTTCCTGACTCTTCGGCGCTGATGCTCAATGTTGCCTTGTCGGAATCGATCTCAGCAATTTCAGTATCCTTTTCAACATAATCGCCATCGGCAACCAGCCATGCTGCAAGTTGAACTTGTGTAATGGATTCACCCGGACTGGGAACTTTAATTTCTATATTCATTTTACTTATGTTTTCTTTTTAAACCCGTTACAGGTTTCAAGTTGCAAGTTTCATTGACCCTGCAACTTGTAACCTGCAACTTGCAACAAAGTCTCTATTATATTATTTAACTCTTTCGATTTGGTTTAGCATTATTATGGAAACCATTTAAACTTACTTCAATTGATGTTCAAAATTTGCTTCGATTACTTTTTTTGGATCCTTTGCAAAAGATTTCCAGCGGTTGCCGATACAAATCATCCTGCACTCCTCTTTCACCATGGGGCAGTCACATTCCTGGAATGACTTCTCAATAATCTTTCGTTGCCTGATGATATGGAACTTTGATGAACCTGTTGCCGGGCTACCACTGGCAGGCCTTGCAACTACTTGCAATTGCACATCAGGAAAATTCTGTGACATAAAATACCATGCACCCATATTGATTGGCTCTTCCTGCGACCAAATATAACTGGTCACTTTATGGTATTTTTTTAAGAGCTTTTTCAATTGTTCATCCGGTAAAGGATAGAGTTGCTCGATGCGGATCACTGCTACATAATCCAGCTTATTCTTTGTTTGTTCTTCAAGTAAATCGTAATACAATTTTCCTGAACAAAATACCAAACGGGTTACTTTTTCAGGATCGGCATTTTTGTCATCAATCAATTCTTTAAAACCACCGGAACTTAAGTCTTCGATAGGCGAAACGCAAAGTGGATGGCGCAGCAGACTTTTTGGTGTAAAGATCACCAGTGGCTTGCGGAAATCCCTGTGAAGTTGCCTGCGCAAAACATGAAATAAATTTGCAGGTGTAGTACAATTTACCAATTGCATGTTGTTTTCGGCAGATAGGGTTAAAAACCTCTCTATCCTTGCACTGGAATGCTCAGGCCCCTGGCCTTCATAACCATGTGGCAAATAAATTACCAGGTCGTTCATCACATTCCACTTGTCTTCGGCACTACTCAGATATTGGTCGAAAATAATTTGCGCACCATTGTTGAAATCACCAAACTGGGCTTCCCAAATGGTAAGGTTTTTTGGGGTTTCGAGGGCGTAACCATATTCAAAACCCAATACTCCATATTCTGAAAGTGGTGAATTATAGACTTCAAACTTGGCCTGGTCTTTACTGATATGCTGAAGTGGAATATATTTTTCTTCCGATTCGTCAACAGTCAACACCGAATGGCGATGCGAGAATGTTCCGCGCTCACTGTCCTGTCCGCTTAACCTTACGGCATGGCCTTCGTTAACCAGCGTACCATAGGCCAGCAATTCGCCCATGGCCCAATCCAACTTATTGGTTTTAAAAACCATGTTGTTGCGATCCTGCTGAAGTTTGGAAATCTTTCGATAGAATTTTTTATCCTCAGGCAAGGCAGTAAGCCGCTTTGCAATATCCAGCAACACTGCCTTATCGACACCTGTATCCGGAGAGCAGCAAAAGTCCATATAAGTCGCTTTTTTAATGCTTCCCCAATGCTCGTCGATAAATGTCTTGATGTTTGTTTTTTCCTGAAGTTTCGACTCCTCAAGGTTCTTATCTAGTTTGGCATTTACCCGTTCATCATAATCTGCAAGAAATTCCTCAGTTACCACACCATCTTTAAGTAATTTATTGGCGTAGATTTCGTAAGGATTCTGATGTTTTTCGATGGCTTTGTAAAGCAGCGGCTGAGTAAACCTCGGTTCATCTCCCTCGTTGTGGCCATACTTCCGGTAACACAATAAGTCAATAAAAACATCCTGCTGAAATTTATCCCTGAACTCCATGGCAAACTGAATTGTGTAGGCAAGTGCTTCCACATCGTCGCCATTTACATGGAACACCGGTGATTGCACCACCTTGGCCACATCGGTACAATATGTACTTGACCTGGCATCGAGGTAGTTCGTTGTAAAACCAATCTGGTTATTTACAACTACGTGAATTGTGCCGCCGGTCTTGTATCCTTTCAATTGGGACATTTGCAAAACCTCATAAACCACACCCTGTCCGGCAATGGAACCATCACCATGAATAAGGATTGGAACAACTTTCTTCGAATTTCCGTTATAGACATCATCAATTTTTGCACGGGCAATACCCTCAACCACCGGCCCCACAGTTTCGAGGTGGGAAGGGTTGGCAGATAAAGTGAGTTTAACTTTTTTATCGGTGGTAGTCGTCCGTTCACAATTATATCCAAGATGGTATTTCACGTCACCAAGCAATGTTTCATCTTCGTATTCCTTACCGCCAAATTCAGCGAAAATATCACTGTAAGATTTACGCATGATATTCGCAAGCACATTGAGCCTACCTCTATGTGGCATGCCAATCACAAACTCTTTAGCCCCAAGATCGGCACCTTTTTCCATAATCGCATCCAGGGCTGGTATCAAAGCTTCGGCACCTTCGAGCGAAAAACGCTTTTGGCCGGGGAAACGCTTGTGGATAAACTTTTCGAAGTTAACTGCACGCGAAAGTTTTTTCAAAATGTAGATTTTATCCTCTTTCGAAAAAGACATTGCGTTTTTGGTCCGCTCCATACTGGCCCTGAGCCAGGACAATATTTCTACATCGCGGATAAACATAAATTCGGCACCGACACTTTTGCAATAGGTCTCTTCGAGGTAGGAAATAATGTCGCTCAGGCTGGCTTCGCCAATACCAATTTCATTACCAGCCTGGAATTTTTTATTCAGATCGGCGTTTTTCAATTCGAAATTCTCAATATCAAGGGTTGGGCGATATTGCCGCCTGACACGCACCGGATTTGTTTTGGTGAATAAATGGCCCCGCTGCCTGTAAGCATTAATGAGGTTGATGACATTGAATTCTGAAGAATATCCTGATCCGCTGGATGCGGGAGCTGAACCATAAACCGCTTGTGCAAACTCAAAGCCCTGGAAGAATTTTTTCCAGGTTTCATCCACTGATTCCGGGTCAGTTTTGAAACGTTCGAACATCTCTTCGATCATGTTGGGGTCGGCATTTCCCAAATAGGAGAATTTATCCATTAGTTAAGTGCTTGTGTTAAAACTACAAAAGTATGTTTTTTACTTTCTACAAACGACAATATATGCAGGAGGTGATTTTGTTATAGCAGATTAAGCTTTTTAAAATAAATCACTTAGGAGAAAATGAGGCTAAAGTAACAGGATAGATTTTATAATATTTAACATTTTGCTTTGCTGCCGATTGTTGTAACAAGTGCTTAATAGCCACAAACAAAAATAAAATGAAGATCATAAATTATTAACTTATGACATATCCGTATTTATCGGCACCAACATAAGACAACTACGAATATTTTAATAGTTAAAATAAAAATATTACATTTGCATTAACTTATGATATGTTAATAGTTAATAGTAAATATTGACCTTAACTATGTGTATCCTAACAATTAAAACGATAGTATGATGGATAATTGGTTATTTTTAACAGAGCAAGAAATCTTAGAAGAAATGGGCAAAAAGCTCAAAAAAATAAGATTACAGCATAATCTTACCCAAAAAGAAATGAGCAAGGAAGTTGGTTTAAGTGTTTCAACAATTAGTCTGATAGAACAAGGGAAATCTACAACGGTTGAAAGTTTAATAAGGATTTTAATGAGATTGAATAGGATTAAGGATTTAGAATCAGTATTTAGGGTCGGAGAAAATTTAGAATTGAAGTTAAAATTTGAGAAAGCAAAATTAAAATCAGAAAGAAAACGAGCATCGAATAAAATAAAGTAAGTTATGATAGTACAAGTAAAACTGTATGATGAAGTATTAGGCACGATAGAGTGGAATAATAACAAATCGTGTTCTACTTTTCAATATAGCAATGAAGTGCTAAACAGAAAAATAGAACCTTCTCCTATAATAATGCCGACACAAGAAAGAATATTTGAGACGAACCGGGACCATATCAACTTTCATAACTTACCATATTTATTATCTGATTCAATGCCAGATGATTTTGGCAATATAATGCTGAAAGAATGGCTAAAGCAGAGAAAATTATCTATTGATAAAATAAACCCTGTTGACAGATTAACTTATGTTGGTAGTAGAGGCATGGGAGCATTAGAGTATGAACCTGCAGATAATGAAGAGAATAACAATTACAATGTAAATATTAGTGAATTATTGGAAGTTGCAAAAAGAGTTTTAGGAGACAAAAGGGAGATTTCTTATAATAATATTGATAAAGATAGTTTATCTGATATATTAAGAATAGGAACTTCTGTTGGTGGGGCACGGGCAAAGGCTTTAATTGCAATTAAGTTCAATTCAGATAATAGAATTATAGAAATTAAACCAGGGGATATTATTCAACCGGAAGATTACTCATATTGGATTCTTAAAATAGATGGGGCTAATGAAAAAACTTTAGGAGAAGGCGAAGGTCTTGGTAAAATTGAATATGTTTATTACTTATTGGCGAAAGAGGCTGGCATTGAAATGTCTGATAGCAGAATATTTGAAGAAAATAACAGGTTTCATTTTTTGACTAAACGTTTCGATAGAACAGACAAAGGCGATAAAATTCATATGCAAACCTTTGGGGCTATAGCTGGGATTGACTATAAGGTTCAAAAGGCAAGTAGTTATGAAACATTGTTTAGGGTTATGAAAAGGCTCAGGCTTCCATATTATCAATTTGAACAACAATACAGGCGAACTTTATTTAATGTAATAGCTCGAAATCATGATGACCATGTAAAAAACTTCTCTTTTCTAATGGACAAAGAAGGCAATTGGAAAATATCTCCTGCTTACGATGTTAATTATTCATATAGCCCGGGTGGTACCTGGACAAATGTTCACCAATCATCTATAAATGGCAAATTTGATAATTTTACAAGAGGAGACTTATTAAACTTTGGTAAAATATTTGGCATAAAAAAAGCCAATCACATTTTAGATGAAGTTATAACAGCAGTAAATCAATGGTCAAAAATAGCTACAGAGATAGATATTCCTAAAAAAGAGATAGAAGCAAGGAATAAAGTTTTAAGAGTTAACAATTTCAATAAATAGACACTAAGGTAAATTGAAAAATACCTTCCCTTTATTTTGCCTGATCAAAAAAGTCCTCTGTAAAATTTACTAAAAATACTTTGCTTTTGGCGCGGGTGATGGCAGTGTATAACCAACGAAGAAATGAACGGTCGAGTTTGCCTTCGGGGAGGTAGGGCTGATCGATAAAAATGGTATCCCACTGCCCACCCTGGGTTTTGTGGCAGGTTAAAGCATAGGCAAATTTTACCTGAAGGGCATTGAAAAAGGGATTATTTTTCACCTTTTCGGCCCTGCGCCTCTTACTGGCAATATCGTCATAGTCCTTACTGATCTTCTCAAATAACTGCTGGTTCTGGGCGTAGGAAAGTGAGGCGGACTCTATATTGATTGTATCCAGTAATAGCTTTACTTTCAGTTCAGGTTCGTTGGGATAGTCGGTCAGGCGGATGATAGCCTCAGCAAATTTAAAACCATACAGCTCTTCGATACCCTTTACTTTTTGGATTTCGATGATATCACCATTAGCTACAAACCCGGCTTTTGAATCAGAAGGTAACCAGAAATAATTATTCTTAACCACCATCATATAGTCGCCGGCAGCAATCTCTTCTTCACGGAACAAAATCCTGTTTCTGATTTCGTGGTTATAAGCATTTGCCCTTTTGTTTGAACGGGTTATAACAATAGTTTTATCATCTCCATAATCGGAATGTGCCGACATCAATTCATCTTCCAATTGTGATGAATCGATCCATTGAATATCATTAAACCGCTGGATATTGAACAGGGGCTGTTTGTAGGTTTCGCGTTGCAACAAAAGCCGAAGACGCGTGGCATTAACCAGGATCCCCGAATCCATCGACTGGCGCATGACCTCGGTAAGTTCAAATTTCCTGGCTGAAAGATCGTATCCTGTCGTCAAATATTTTTCGTCCATTGCCGGCGAAACATCAAGTCCGACCGGTGGCAATTGTGCTACATCCCCAATGAGCAAAAGCGTGCATCGTTCACCGGAGTATACGTACTCAATCAAATCCGTTAATAAATCCGATTTGGCAATAAAACGGCTTTCGGAAATAGAATTGCTGCCCGAAATCATCGATGCCTCATCAACAATGAAAATAGTATTTTTATGAAGGTTGTCCATGCGGTGCATGATGATGGAGCCATCCGGTGAAGTGCGGGGCTGGTAAATCTTTTTATGGATCGTAAAAGCCTGCTTTCCTGAATAGGATGCCAACACTTTTGCAGCACGGCCAGTGGGTGCCAGCAACACCGTTCTTACCCCAATCTGCGGAGCCGCTTTCACGAGTGCGCTGAGCAAAGTAGTTTTTCCAGTGCCGGCATATCCCTTGAAAAGAAAGAGTTCATTCTTATTTCGGTGCAAAATAAACTCGGCAAGTGCCAATATCAATATCCGCTGCCCATCGGTAGGAACGAAGGGGAAGTTTTTAAAAATCAAATCTTCAACGGTGCGGATGGTCATTAGTTAAGAGTTAATGTTTTGTGTAGATGTTAATAAAAAGCTGACAGATATTTCTAACAGTTTGCCGCGTCGCTTCACTCCTCGCAAAGTCAATTACAATTGGATAAATTATACTTGAATTTATTATTCTAACCAACAGACTATTGCGAGCAAAGCGAAGCCCGCCTTGCCGCGAGGCCGGCAATCTGTTTCAATTTTATCATTCAATCCCCGCACAGGCGGGATTTCACTCCGCTCAACATTCTTACATTCAATCATTCTCGCATTCTTACATTCTCGCATTCTCGCATTTTATCATTGGATCATTGGCGCATTTTATCATTTCA
>Ga0208900_1001941_pt1 | contig 10165 bp, 6 predicted proteins | sample AntAceMetag02UKK_FD_184763 | JGI IMG/M metagenome (GOLD analysis project Ga0208900, IMG submission 184763) | Saline lake microbial communities from Ace Lake, Antarctica - Antarctic Ace Lake Metagenome 02UKK (SPAdes) (version 2) | ecosystem: Environmental > Aquatic > Non-marine Saline and Alkaline... | reverse complement strand
TTAGTGTCTGTCTTTTAACTTTATATTGTTGATAATTAATAGGATATACTTGATTTTGTATAATTATCTTTTGTATCTTTGAAGAAACAAATATTAACTATGAAATTCTTCGAGGAATTAAAATTGAAATTTGAACGGCCCAATTGGGCAAGAGACCCGGAGCTCAGTTTGGTGGGTAGCATCTTGGATGACCATCCAGAGCTTCTTATGATTTTGCAAGATGATATTTCCAGGGGAACATCCAACAGCATCTTTGGTAGAAAAGATACACCAAGCGTTGAACAAATTGTAAGGGCGGCAATTTATAAGGAGCTAAAAGGATTAGAATATAGAGAGTTAGAATACCATCAAAGCGATTCAAGGATTTGTTCACTATTCATAAAGATTGATGAATTTCGCCCTTATTGTTTTCAGATGTATCAAAAATACATATCAAAAATAAAATCTGAAAACCTTCAAAAGGTATTGGTTGAACTTAATAAAATAGCCATCGAGCAAGGGCTTGAAGATATTCAAAGCCTCAGGCAAGACACCACTGTTATTGAGACCAACATCCATTACCCAACAAATAATGCAATTCTTTGGGATTGCATCAAAGAAGCCAACCGATTGCTCAACCATCTAAAAGAAGAGATGGGGGAATTAAAATACATGAATTATAGTGAGCGGGCAAAAAAAACATATTTCAAAATTAACAATACCAAACCCAAAGACAAGAGAACAGAACTATTCCGCAAGCAGTTAATTTTATTTATCAAAACCATCAACCAACTATCGAATGTGATAAAAAAAAAGCCCGGCCCAAGTCTTAAAGCACTATCTCTAATTTTGCAGGTGCAAGAACACCTGAAGGTTATGGATCAGGTCCACCACATGGTTTATCAAAAAGAGATTCGTGGCAATAAAGTGCGCAATGAAGAAAAGATATTTTCGATCTATGAACAGCATACCGACATTATTGTAAAAGGCGGACGAGAAGCAGAGTTTGGACATAAAATAAATTTGTGCAGCGGGAAGAGCAACCTAATTCTCAATTGTGACATACAAAGAGGTAATCCCTCGGATACTTCTTTATTCAGTAAGCTGGTTGATACGGTAGTTAGTGACTACGGCATTATTCCACGCGACAGTGTAACCGATGGTGGGTTTGCTTCACTCAAAAACCAGGCATACGCGAAGGGAAAAGGCATTGTAAATATTGTTTTCAATAAAGTAGTTGGAAGCCTGAAAAACATTGCCAGCAGCAAAAGCATGGAAACCCGGCTAAAAAAGTGGAGAAGCGGTATCGAAGCAATAATTTCCAATCTACAAAGAAGATTCAAATTGCATCGGTGCAACTGGAAAGGATGGGAACATTTTAAGGCAAAAGTATTATGGAGTGTGATTGGATACAACATCAGGGTGATGACAGCCTTGGTGGTCAAACAAATTTGATAAAATTCAGAACATATGTCGATAATGAAAACATACTGGGATTGCTATGTCCACAGCAAAAGAAATTCACCGCATTTTGGCAAAAATAATGCTTAAAACAAAAACACATGTCAATGATTTGTATGTGTACATAATTTCAAACAGAATAGGTACAGGAAAGCATATATAAACATGCACAAAATCAATTTTCAACCGACTTTATGGACGGACACTATTTAGTGCAATCTGGTAAACAGCTTGTCAGAAATACATATGGAAATGCTCCAATCAACCACAGTCTTTATTTATCGTCATTACAAATTTATCGAATTTATTAACGAAGAAGGAATTTCCAGTACTTTTACGCTTGAAAATGGATGCCGGAAAAATAAATATCAATCAGCAAAACCCCCATCAGCAGAGAACTAAAAAAGGAAGGAATTTTCTGTTGCACATCCACCCCTATCGTTTGCCCGAAGCAAACCTTCGGTTTACACACACCTGGGGTTTGGGCGGTATGGCCCTTACTTTGATTTTGTTGCAGTTCTTCACAGGTATTTTACTGCGCTTTCAATATGAAGCAAGCCCGCAATCAGCTTTCGATTCCATCCTGCGGATTCAGGAAGGGCTGATTTTTGGGAAATTTGTAAGGAACATCCACCATTGGAGCGGCATGTTTTTAATCGTCATTTCGTTCCTGCACCTGATCAGGGTATTTCTGTCGGGGGCCTTCACTAAGCCCCGGCACTGGAACTGGGTTATTGGCATTGCCCTGCTGTTGAGTGTTGTGTTTATTAACTTTACTGGATATTTGTTACCCTGGGACCAACTCTCGTACTGGGCCATCACAGTTAGCACCAATATGCTCGATTATGTGCCTTTGGTAGGCCAATGGTTTAAGGAACTGATAAGAGGGGGTACTGAGGTTGGGGCATCAACGCTGCTCAATTTCTATACTTTCCACACGGGAATTTTCCCGGTATTGCTCATTGTTTTAATGTTGATTCATTTTTGGAAGGTAAGAAAAGCCGGGGGTGTAATTTTACCTCGAAATATATCTGGCCCTGAAGTTACACGCGTCGAAACTAACCCACATTTAATTAAGCGAGAAGCTGCGGTTGCACTGGCTTTGTTGGCATTTGTGTTTTTATTCAGTACTTTATTTGATGCCCCTTTGCAAGAAAAAGCCAATCCGGCCTTCAGCCCTAATCCGGCAAAGGCTCCCTGGTATTTTCAGGGTATTCAAGAATTGATCCTTCATTTTCACCCCTTCTTTGCTGTCGTACTAATTCCTTCAATATTATTGGCGGGCGTTGTGGCCATTCCATTTTTGAAATATTCAAGCAGCAATGGTAAGGTGGATTTTACAATGAAATCTTATAATAAAATCATCCTGTGGTCTGCGTTAACAGCTTTTGTCCTAACGCCGGTAATGATCCTTCTGGATGAGTATGTTTTGCACCTGGAGGAATTGGTTTCCATTGCCCCGCAATTTATCAGTGTAGGCTTACTGCCCTTTTTATTTTTGGTAGGGATAACCTGGGTATTTTTAATTTTTATAAAAACGAAATTCAGTAAAAAGAAAATAGATATTGTACTCGCGATCTTTGTTTTATTTACGGTTGCATATTTGATATTGATGTTTTTTGGGACATTTTTGAGGGGAGAGGGGATGCATTTAACGTTTTGAGCCCGCTTACAGCGAGGCAAGTTTTGCGTTTTGCGTTTCGGGTGGAAACCTTAACTACGCATTTGTGATAATAAAACAAACCGCAAAGTTCGCTGAGGTCGCAGAGAAAAGAGAACAACACCAAATGTCTGGGAGGATTTGTCCCCGGCATTTAATGAAAAATTAAATTTGGTAGAATGATTAATAAATTCATCCAATATGTCGAGAAAAACTGGAAATAAGAACCAAGCCATTGTTAGTGGTCATTCTTCTGCAACCCGCAACCCGCAACCTGCAACCCGTAACCCGCAACCCGTAACTCCTTCCCGCCGTTCGTTTCTAAAGAATGTTTGGCTGGGTATGGGCGCTATCGTTAGTCTCGAATTTTTGTGGATGACATTTTCCTTTCTATCTCCAACTAAGAAAACGGACGCAGATAATATTTCTCAATTAAGAACTGTGGGAGAACTAACAAACATTCCAATGGATTCAGTAACTCCGGTACGTAGCGGTCAGTTTTATTTAGTTCGCTTGAGGGATGGTGGTTTATTGGCACTATCGCTGAAATGCTCACACCTGGGTTGTTCGGTTTCGTGGGATGGAAGCAAAAACAGGTTTATCTGCCCCTGTCATGCTTCAGAATTTGCAATGAATGGAAACGTGATTAATCCACCGGCACCGCGAGCACTGGATTATTTTCCGGTTATCATTGACAAAGGAGTGGTGAAAGTAGATACGAGCAAGCCGATCAAGAGGAAAGAGTTTGAGAAAACGCAGGAGACGTATGGATAAGGAATAATTGAATGCAGAGACAAGGCATGCCTTGTCTCAACCGAAAAGAAACAGAATTTGGTGAAAAAACCTGACAGCGTGCTTGCACCTGTCAGAGTTTAATGAACAATAAAAGAAACAAATAACCCAAAAAGGGTTTAACAATGCAAAACAATACCTGGAAATACATCGGTCTTCTCGCAGTGGTGATCATCATCTTGATCTTCCCGGCACAATGGATTAAGTTCCATTATTTTTCGGGAGGTGATAGGATTGTTTCATCGCAGCCCTATTTTGTGGGTGGCGAAAACTGCCTGGAGTGCCATAAAATCGAATACGACCTCTGGGTAAATTCCCACCACGACTTAGCAATGGAGGTGGCGAACGATTCAACCGTACTGGGAGATTTTGATAATGCCATTTTTGTTTCGGGAAATGACACCAGCAGGTTCTTCAAAAAGGACGAGAAATTCTTCGTACACACAAGAGGACCGGGTGGTTTGTTTGATGATTTCCAGGTGACCTACACTTTTGGCTGGTGGCCCTTGCAGCAATACCTCATCCCTTTCGAAAACGGTAAATATCAAACCCTGAACCTTACCTGGGATTCGGATAAAAACGAGTGGTACAACATGACCGAGGCCGTGTATGCCGATGAAGAAATCCCACCCGATGACTGGCTGTATTGGACCAACCAGGGCCAGAACTGGAATGGCATGTGCGCTGAATGTCACTCTACACGCTTGCAGAAAAACTTCGACCCCGAGGCTCTTTCATTTAACACAACCTGGTCGGATATTGATGTACATTGCGAAGCCTGCCACGGTCCCGGCTCTGCCCACCTCGATTGGGCTGCACTACCTGAGATGTCCCGGCCATTGGACAATAACACCGGATTGGTGGTTTTAACACGCGATCTTCTAACCAAAGAATATGTTGATTTATGTGCCCGTTGCCATGTGCGCCGATCATCATTAGATGACTTCGATCACTTCGGTAGTCATTTGCTGGATCATTTCGTGCCCCAACTGGTGAACGAACCCATGTATTATTCTGACGGGCAAATATTGGAGGAGGATTATGTTTATGGATCATTCGTCCAAAGTAAAATGTTTACAAACGACATCAAGTGCAACGACTGCCATGATGCCCACAGCCTGGATTTGGTAAAGACAGGAAACTACCTTTGCCTGCAATGTCATCGTGCCGAAAGCTACGATACTTATCAGCACCACTTTCATAAAATTAAAGATAACCCTGAACTACAACAGGGCAATCACCGGAAAATGGTTTACAAAGAGGGCGAAGGCGCTTTGTGCATCAATTGCCACATGGATGGCGACTATTACATGGGTGTAGATTATCGTCGGGATCATAGCTTCCGTGTTCCCCGGCCCGACCTCACCATCAGCCTGGGCGTGCCCAATGCCTGCAATAGTTGCCACGAAGATGAAACCGCCGAATGGTCGGAGAAATATATTACCGAATGGTATGGCAAAAGCAGGAATGTCCATTACGGCGAAACTTTTGCCGCTGCCGAAAATGCCGATACAATTGCAATACCACGGCTAATTGAAATTTCTACATCTTCTGACGATCAATACCCACCAATAGTCAGGGCAACTGCAACATCGCTCCTGGCCAATTTCGCTGATGAGCGTTGCTACGAAACAATTAAGTTTTTACTTAACGATCCGGAACCTTTGATCAGGACTTATGCAATAAGGGCTTACCAACCTGTTTCTTACGAAGCGTTAAAAGAAACAATGGTTCCGCTTCTCAACGATCCAATTAAATCCGTGAGGATTGAAGCCGCCAACCAACTCAGCATTTTACCAAAGGAACAAGTGGTTTCCTCCTTTGTACAATCGCTGAATGAAGGATTGAAGGAATATGAAGCAGCCATGAGATACAGTGCTGATTTTGCCCCGAGCCGGCACAACCTTGGAAACTACTATTCTAACACAGGGCAACTTGATAAAGCCCTCGAGAATTACCTGGCAGCAGTTGCGATCGACAAGGCTTTTTATCCTGCCAAAGTTAACCTGGCAATGATTTATAATCAGCAGGGCAAAAATGAGGAGGCAGAAAGGCTGTTCAGGGAAGTAATTGCAGCGAACCCGGAAGACGCCAACCTGTATTATTCCTTAGGATTGCTTTTGGCCGAAATGCAAAAATATGAAGATGCTGCTGAAGTATTGGAACAGGCCGGGGAACTTACACCCAATAGGTCGCGCATTTTTTATAATCTGGGACTACTATACCAGTATCTTGGTGATGATGGGAAAAACGAAAACCGATTATTGAAAGCCGCTGAATTGGAACCCGGCAACCAGGATTATATTTATGCCCTGGCAGAGTTTTATACCAGGATAGGGAACAAGGAAAGGGCAGGGTTTTATAACAAGAAGCTACCTCGATAACCTGTAGGCGAGATTATAACTATTTCTTTTTTAGCCACGTTCAGATTTCTGATAAAGAGATGCAAATGTAGTTAATGTCTGCTGGAATAGATTTCAATAAATCCCATAATTATTTAGTTGAATGATAGGTATACTAAAATTGAACTTGCCTACACGATAGCTTTGTATCATTCCAGTACAAGCTAAATAAATACATTTAAAATATAAAAATGTGGACACATATTGAAATATTTTAAATACATTTGCGATTGATAAAGTGGTATTTATGACTTGAATCCAGTACATAAAAACAAAAAGAAATGAATAAATATTTACTAGCAGCATTATTGATGGCCTGCTTTAGCTGGCTTGGATTGAATGCGCAAAACAATTGCCTCGAATTTGACGGGGCAGATGATTATGTGAACTGTGGGACAATCAACCTGAGTGGATCACAAATTACATTAGAGGCCTGGATAAAACCTGAGTCTTTTCAGTCAAGTTCCCCATATATCAAAAATATAATCGGAGAAGAAGGTACCGGGAGTTCAGCATTTCTAAGGCTGGGTGATGCATCATTAGCCAATAATAAACTTCAGTTTGTATTATGGATTGACGGTGCTCAAACTAAACTGGATGGAGTTACTGCCTTAAGTGACAACGAATGGTATCATGTTGCTGCCACCTATGATGGAAGCCATATGCGGATCTATACTAATGGAATAGAAGATGCTTCACAAGCCCAGACTGGATCGTTTACTGCCAATAGTACGTTTTATCTTAGCCCACCTGCTGTTGACTGTTATTTTGATGGTTTGATAGATGAGGTAAGAGTGTGGGATGATCTTCGCTCTGAAACGGAAATAAGACAGAATATGCACCGCGAATTACCTGATCCATCTTCTGAAACAAACCTCGTTGCGTATTACGAATTAAATGAAACAAGCGGAACCACAGCTGTAGATTCCAAAAACAGTTATGATGGGACATTAACAAATTACGAAGGCCAAACAGATTATTGGCAAACTTCCCCGGCCATGTCCGGCCCAAAAAACTGCCTTGATTTTGACGGAACAAATGAATATGTCGAAATACCAAATTCAGGAACAGGGGTTCTGGGGGATAATTCTGACGATGAAAGTTTTACCATCGAAACCTGGTTCAAGTATGTGGGTTCAGGAAATTTCAATGAGATATTTGCTAAACATTCAACTTGGGGTGGATATTTCATGGAGCAATACAATTCAAACTACCTAAAAATTGGCTTTAGAAATACATCATTGAATTGGATTACAGTAAACGGAACTAAGGTTGTAAATGATGGTGCCTGGCATCATCTTGTTTTTGTTTATGATAATACAGATGATAGATCAATTTCATTTTATATCGATGGGGAGCTTCAGGGAACAGCCGACAATTTTATTCCGGCACAAGCTCAAGCATCAGTGTATTTGTGTATGATGAGATCTCAAACCTGGGATGGTTATACAGCGGGTCAGTTGGATGAATTCCGTGTATGGAATGATGTGCGCACTGAACAGGAAATCCGTGAAAATATGTGTAAAAGCCTAACAGGCAATGAAAACAATCTAGTTGCTTATTATAATTTTAACAATACTTCCGGGATAACGCTACAAGATTTTTCAGGAAATGAAAATGATGGCACTCTTACAAATATGGAGGGTTCAGATTGGGTAGCTTCCTATACCATGGTATTGGCAGAAGATGCCACTGATAAAGCCGAAACCAGTTTTATAGCCCACTGGGATTGCCCCGGAAGCAACAGCAGTTTTGATGATGGTTATACCATCGAATACTCCGAATCAGCTGATTTTTCAGGTTCTTCTACAAGCACAGCTTTAAGTTCCGAAACCAGTAAAACCATTACAGGACTTACTTCAAGCACAAGCTATTATTATCATGTTAGTGGTAAACGCAGTGGTTCATCAACTTTGGAATACAGCAATGTAAAAAGCCTGACAACAGCAAGTGGTCCACTGGCACCTGCTAATTGTTTGGACTTTGATGGCAGTAATTATGTAAGCGTTGCTTCAAATTTTGGTTTAACAAGCACACTTACCGTTGAATGCTGGGTAAATATTCCAACAACATCAGAAAAGGGGATTTTTGTTGATATTGGAGGTGATGCTGGTGGGTATGGAATAGGAGTGGGAAACGGCACTATAGATGTTGCTGGAAATGAACTTATTGTTAGAATGGACCAAATAGCCTGGCAACCCACCGGGGATAATATTGGGACTGGCTGGCATCATGTAGCTTATTCGTTTAACGGAACTAACTTAGAAGTTTACTTAGACGGTGTGAACGTTTTAAGCTCCACTTCTGCTTATAATAATCCAGCAACAAATTCTACTTACATAGGTGCAAGGGATGCAAGTGGGGGAATGCTAACAAATGGCAAAATTGATGAACTTAGAATTTGGTCAACTGTGCGTTCGGCTACCGATATTGGCAATAACATGACAAGCCTTTTAGAGGGAGATGAAACCGGCATTAAAGCTTACTATAGATTTGATGATGGATCAGGCACAATTCTAAGTGATGAAACTTCCAACGGATACGATGGTACACTAATAAACAGTCCTTTCTGGATAAATTCCTACGCCATGGTACTTGCAGAAGATGCAACGGATATTGCCAGTAGAAGTTTTACAGCCAACTGGGATTGCCCTCAAATCAACAGTAGTTTTGATGATGGATATACTATTCAGTATTCAACAACATCCGATTTTTCAAGTGGAAATATAACTACAACAGCCTTAAGTTCTGAAACCAGCAAATCCATTATCGGACTTACCGCAAGTACAAGCTATTATTACCATGTGAGCGGGAAAAGGACTGGTTCATCAACTTTGGAATACAGCAAGGTAAAAAACCTGACAACAACAAACGAACCAGGAGCGCCTGCTTATTGTTTGGATTTTGATGGTATAGATCAATATGTTGAAATACCAAATTCAGGAACAGGAGTGCTGGGAGATAATTCTGACGATGAAAGTTTTACTATCGAAACCTGGTTCAAGTATGCAGGTTCAGGGAATTTCAATGAGATATTTGCTAAACATACATATGGTAGTGGATATTTCATGGAGCAATATAATTCAAACTACCTAAAAATTGGCTTTGCAAATACATCAGCGGAATGGACTGAAGTAAACGGAACCAAGATTGTAAATGATGGTGCCTGGCATCATCTTGTTTTTGTTTACGATAATTCAGGTAATAAATCTATTTCATTTTTTATCGACGGAGAGCTTCAGGGTACGGCCAGCAATTTTATTCCGGGACAAGCTCAAGCATCAGTAAATTTGTGTATGATGAGATCACAAACCTGGGGTGCATATACAGCGGGTCACTTAGATGAATTCCGTGTATGGAATGATGTGCGCACTGAACAGGAAATTCTTGAAAACATGTGCAAAAGCCTAGCAGGCAATGAAAGCAATCTGCTTGCCTATTATAATTTTGATAATACTCCCGGAACAACTTTGCAGGATTTTTCAGGAAATGAAAATGATGGAACACTTGAGAATATGGAAAATTCTGATTGGGTAGTTTCCTATGCCATGGTACTGGCAGAAGATGCCACAGATATAACCAAAACAAGTTTTACAGCCAACTGGGATTGCCCTGGCAACAACAGCAGTTTTAATGATGGATATACAATCGAATACTCTACAAACTCAGATTTTTCAAGTGGCAATGCAACTTCAACAGCCTCAGGTTCCGAAACCAATAAATCCATTACCGGGCTTACCGCTAGCACAAACTATTACTATCATGTTGGTGGCAAAAGCAATGGTTCATCAACTTTGGAATACAGCAATGTAAAAAGCTTTACAACAGCGATTGGTTCACCGGCACCTGCAAATTGTTTGGATTTTGATGG
>Ga0208900_1001936_pt1 | contig 10179 bp, 11 predicted proteins | sample AntAceMetag02UKK_FD_184763 | JGI IMG/M metagenome (GOLD analysis project Ga0208900, IMG submission 184763) | Saline lake microbial communities from Ace Lake, Antarctica - Antarctic Ace Lake Metagenome 02UKK (SPAdes) (version 2) | ecosystem: Environmental > Aquatic > Non-marine Saline and... | reverse complement strand
AGTCACAAGAGAGGAAAAATTAATGAAAATTCAGAGCAGTGGGGATCAAAAAAAGATCCATATCTCTATTTCAGGCAGCATCAATCAAACGGGTGCTGAAGAATTAAAAAAGCATTTAAATGGATTAAACCTTGAACACACAACAGAGGTGGTCATCGATTTTGCAAAGGTTTCCTATATTGGCTCCGCTGGTGTGGGTAAATTTTTACTGCTTTATAAAAATCTGGTAATTGATGATGCACGTATCTTTTCCACCGCGTTTTATCTACCCTGCCAGGCCGAAGGCGGAGATCATTTTTTCCTTCGAACCCTGACAACAGATGATGATGTACCTTTACAAAAAACAATCGTCAGTCTGAAAGATCAATCCGGCCATCAAGTGGGCTGTATACTGCGCTCAGTTATCACTGATGAAAATTGTGATGGTCATCTCAATGGGGGATCGAGAAACTTTTTCATAGAGCCTTTTTTCCGGATATGATGATTATATCATCAAATCATTCCAGCCGGAAACCATTCATGGCCAAATGTGCAGCGCATCCTGGGGCTTTCTGTTTTATCCGTCGATGATTAATGACTCTGTTAATTTCGGGCAGATTTGTGGGTTTTAAATACAATATGGTGGGTTTTTGAATAAGTAAAAACCCCCACATATTGTGTGTTTATTTTTCAAAAATCGACTGAATCAACAGCCTCATGCATGACTGACGAAATTAAACCAGTAAAGATAAAAAGACAAAAGCAGAAACCCACCATCCCTTGCAATGGTGAACATGCTGACAGGCGTTTCCCCCGGAGAGGTTGAGAAACAGCCGCAACTGATGTCCAGCCCCCGATGGATATTATAAAAAATAACTATGATAAAAATAAAAAGAAGTATATTGCTGACAATGACGGTACCCGGTATTAACCATCCGGTGATCAGACAGATACCCATGATCAATTCCAACCAGGGCAATACCAGGGCCGTCAGATTCACCAGCTCTCCCGGCAGCAGTTGGTAGTTGTGTACCATGACGGCAAAAGCCCCGGGATGAATAATTTTATCGTAGCTGGCATAGATAAACACCATGCCCAATATCCATCGGGCAGCATGGTAGAAAATTGCCTGCATTGATTTTGCAGTTATTTGAGTGTTGATGTTGTTCCCCATATTATTTTCCCGGAAATTATGCATTCTCATCGTTTCCTTTGGTTGATTCTACGGGCATTTTTGCATTGAGCCATGCCTCCCATCCCCCTGACATTACTTTGACATTAAAGCCCATCTCCTTGAGAAAAAAGGCAAGATCATGGCTCAGGGTGCAGGTTTTGCCATCGCAATAGGTAACCACCAGTCCACCAGGGTCTATCTGGGGGGCCACAACCATGAATTGTTCCTGCACCTCATGCCATGGCAGACTCAACGCCCCTTTTATATGCCCTTCATGAAATTTTAATACATCCCTTGCATCAATGAAGAGGGCTGAATTGTTTTCATAAAAAACAATTGCCTGGTCCAGCCCAAGGGCCATGGTGTGTCCATCCTCCGTGGTCAATTGGGCATCACTGGACCAGTCCTGAACCAGGGGCAGGGGGGCAGATCGAAGGGTATTGGTACCGATGCCAGCCATGAGTGCCACAGAAAAAAGAATGAAAATCTGAAGGCATATGGCGCTTTTATTTTTGGCTTTGTTAAAATTTTTCATTTTTAAAAGATAGATCTGAGCCGCTTTGCTGTCAACATCAACCACAAAATTTAAGAAAAAGATTTACAAAACATGCTTGTTTCTGATTAAATAATGGGATGTGCAATTTTTGATGCATAACAAAATCGAACTGGGGGGTCCAGTTTGGAAATGACCAGATTATGAGGGGAACTAATTGAGTAAAGACATTGGAGTTAAAGGGCTTGTCATCATTGTTGGGAATTACGGCAGTGGAAAAACCGAAACCGCCGTAAATCTGGCGCTCCATCGACAAAAGTCAGGCCTTGATGTGAGTATTGTTGACCTTGATCTGGTGAACCCTTATTTCAGAACCCGGGAAGCCAGGGACGTGCTGATCCTGCAGGGCATCAATGTTGTTTTACCCGATGAGAAGTACATGCATGCAGACCTTCCCATTTTATCACCCAAGGTGGCTGGAATCATCAAAAACACCTCGGATCTCACCATATTGGATGCCGGGGGGGACGATGTGGGTGTCACCGTCCTTGCGGCCCTGGCCAACAGTCTGGCAGAGCAAACCGTACAGATGTTGCAGGTGGTGAACCCCTACCGACCCTTTACAGAAACCATTGAGGGGTGCATGAAAATAAAAGAGGAGATTGAATTTTCCTCAAAATTAAAGGTAACCGGATGGGTGAGTAATGCCAACCTTATTGACGACACCACCCCCCATGATATTTATAAAGGATATGATCTGGTACAGGCTCTGGCGCTTCAGACCGGTATTCCGGTGGAATTTATCACTGCATCGGCAGACTTGATGGACGATCTGGATCTGAACCGCTTTGATTGCCCTGTATTACCCATTGAGAGGAAACTTGCTCCCCCCTGGCGGAGGAGCAGGCAATAGGAGAAAGACGTATGGCTTTTAAACATGTTGTTGAAACGGAGAGATGTAAGGGCTGTGGCCTGTGCAAAGACGTCTGTCCCAAGAATGTTCTGGAAATTTCTGATACGGTAAGTGCCAAGGGATATTTTCCCATATTCCAGGCAAGACCCGAGGATTGCATCCATTGCACATTGTGCTGTATGATGTGTCCTGACGTGGCCATCACCATTATTGAATCCAGTGATGAAACCCTTGAAAAAACAATGGAGGAAAACTGATGGCCAAGGTGTTGATGAAAGGAAATGAAGCAATTGGAGAGGCGGCCATCCGGGCAGGATGCCTTAATTATTTTGCCTATCCCATCACCCCCCAGTCCGAGGTGGCAGAGTACCTGGTAAAACGGATGCCTGAAGTTGATGGTGTCTTTCTCCAGGGAGAGAGTGAAGTGGCCGTGGGGTACATGATTTTTGGTGCAGCGGCTTGCGGGGAGCGGGTGATGACAACCTCATCAAGCCCCGGGGTCAGTCTCATGAGTGAGGCCATCAGCTACATTGCCGGGGCCAGGTGCCCTGCGGTTTTTGTCAATATCATGCGCGGTGGACCGGGCCTTGGGGGTATTTTACCCTCCCAGGGAGATTATTTCCAGGCCACCAAGGGCGGTGGACATGGGGATTATCACATGCTGGTCATGGCTCCGGATGGGGTCCAGGAGGCCGTGGAGATGACCATGCAGGCCTTTCCCCTGGCGGAAAAATACCGGGGTCCTGTGATGATCATGGGGGATGGAATGATTGGGCAGATGATGGAGCCTGTGGAGTTCCCTGAAGATCTTTATGTGGCTCCCACAAATAAAGATGACTGGGCCACCAACGGCATGGATACCCGAAAGAGCGATACAAAGAATATAGTTAAATCCCTCTATCTTGATCCCACTGTGCTCAACGATCACAACCTGCTGTTAAAATCCCAGTATGATCGTATGAAAAAAGAGGAAGTCAGATTTGAGAATTATAATACCGATGGCGATTATGATGCCCTGATTGTCAGCTATGGCACCATGAGCCGAGTGTGTAAAACCGCCATTGATGAGATGAAGGCCCAGGGGTTGGAGATCGGCATGGTAAGACCCCAGACCTTGTTTCCCTTCCCAGAACAGGCCATCCATGATGCGGCGTCAAAACCAGGCTGCAAGGTGGTGGTGAGCATTGAGATGAGCATGGGCCAGATGGTGGAGGATGTGGAACGGGTGGTAAAAGGAAAAGTGCCCGTTCAATGGTATGGCCAGTGCGGTGGTGAAATACCCACACCCGAGGAAGTCATAGAACATATTAAATCGTTGCTGAACAGTTAAACCGGGGAGTTTAAATATGGGAAAAACATTTTCAAAACCGGAAGCACTTTCCGATGAACATACCCACTATTGCCCCGGGTGTACCCATGGGATCGCCCACCGGCTTGTGGCGGAAGTGATTGATGAACTGGGTATCAGAGGCAGAACCGTGGGCATTGCCCCTGTGGGATGTGCTGTCCTGGCCTATAACTACTTTACCTGTGATTTTCAGGAGGCGGCCCATGGACGGGCCCCTGCCATGGCCACAGGCATGAAGCGGGTCAGACCGGATCTCATGGTATTTACCTACCAGGGGGATGGCGATCTTGCCAGCATCGGAATGGGGGAGATTGTCCATGCTGCCAATCGTGGGGAAAAATTTACCACCATCTTTATCAATAACGCCATATATGGTATGACCGGAGGGCAGATGGCACCCACCACCATGCCGGGTCAGCGGGCCACCACGGCCCCCATGGGTCGGGATGTGGAACAAACGGGTATGCCCATCCGCATGTGTGAGCTGCTTTCAAGTCTTGCCACACCCGGATACATTGAACGACAGACCCTGCTCAAACCCAAGTATATCAACAAAGCTAAAAAAGCTATTAAAAGGGCCTTTGAGTACCAGGAGGCAAACAAGTGCTTCAGTTTTGTTGAATTGGTCAGTACCTGTCCTACCAACTGGGGAATGACCCCCCAGGATTCACTGAAATGGGCTGAAGAGACCTTGCTCCCTTATTATCCCCTGGGAGAGTTTAAATCTCCCGAATAAACAGGGGAGTCAGGAATTTTGGCATCCTTCATATGATCCTAAAACTACTTTACAGTTTTTTGGGGAAAAGCCCCTACAAATTAGGGAATACCCTAAAAAAGTGTAAGGTACTTTTGAAAGATGCCGGAATTTTTATTAAAATTAAAATTTTATTTGTTTTAACAGAGCACCTAATATTCCGTAAAATTTATTGTTTTTAACAGATAGGGGCTTGTTTTCAGTAAAATTCCTGAATGATTGAAATAAAATCTTTCTTAGGAGGCATATATGCAAAAAGAAGTGATGTTTGCAGGGTTTGGTGGACAGGGAATTCTGCTCAGTGCAAAGCTGCTGGCCCATGCAGCCATGAACCAGGGCGCGGAAGTAATGTGGATTCCCTCCTATGGTCCTGAAATGAGGGGGGGCACGGCATATTGTACGGTTATTGTCAGTGATCGTCTCATTGGCTCGCCCATTATCAAAAATCCCACCCATCTGGTGGCCATGAATCGGCCTTCCCTGGAGAAATTTGCACCCGTGGTAAAACCAGATGGGATCATCATGATCAACAGTTCCCTGATTCCGGTGAGAAGTGGCCGGGAGGATGTGGATGAACTCATTGTTCCGGCCAATGATGCCGCCATTGAATTGGGGAGTATCAGGTGCGCCAACATTATTGCCGTGGCCGCCTTTGCGGCCCGGAGCAAGATGGTGGATCTGGAAATTTTAAGGGAGTGTGTTAAATCTCAATTTGCTTCCAAGGCAAAATTAATTCCTTTGAACATGGCCGCCTTTGATAAAGGGCTGGAGATCGCCGAAGGCAAATAATTTATCATCTACTGGTTTCAGGCTTCCAGGACAGTCCTTGTGAGTACCTGTCACAAAAAGCCTTTCCACTCTATTTCGCTTTGACATAAAACCGTTCCACAGAAAAAACAATTGGTAAATGTGCTGATTCATCCCCCATCAAATCCAAGATTTGGAAGGGGATTTTTCGATTAAAAGTTGATGATCTCGTAAAAAGGCCGATGTCTAATTTTTCACTATAACCCATTGTGGATGAATAAGGCTTAAACCCATGTATGATGTGGTCAAAATTTCATAGGGGTCGATTATTTTACAGGTTCATCAACGTTAAGACATGAATTATTCTTAAAAGGGGGTTGTATGATTCGACGTGAAATTTCGCTGTTCATGAACAATGTACCCGGAGAACTTGGAAAGATGACTGCTTTATTGAGTGATGCCGGTATCAATGTGGATGCCATCACCATTCAGGATGCGTCAAGCTATATCCAGAATATTTTCCAGGCCCGGGGAAAATCCATCAAACGATTGGCGTCTGCAGCAAGTTACAGCTCTGTGAAACGAGATTCTGCCCAGTTTTCCCTTATCCGAATGCTGGTGGATAAATCCGATGAAGCCGTGGCATTGCTCAATGAAAAAGAGTATGTCTTTGATACTAAGGATCTCATCGCCATTGAGTTGGACAACACCCCTGGCACCCTTTCCAAGATCACCCGGAAGCTTGGAGAGGAAGAGGTAAATATCAACTATATCTATGGTTCTGTCTCTGACTCCGACGGGAAATGTCTTTTTGTTTTCTGTCCCGAAGATCTCCAGGCAGCCTTGAAGATATTTGAATCCTTCAGTTGATTCCCTGAAGTTTTTAACATGTTTTTACTAAAAAAGCCCCCGGAACAAAATCCATTGTTCCGGGGGCTCTTGTCTAGGGTTTGCGTTTATCCCTGAGAATATTATTTGAAATCACAATGCGCTGGATTTCAGACGTTCCTTCATAGATGGTAAAAACCCTGGCATCTCTGTAAAATCGTTCCACATCGTAATCCTTTGTAAAGCCATATCCGCCATGGAGCTGGATGGCCCGGGCCGTGACCTCGTTGACCATTTCCGATGCAAACAGCTTTGCCATGGCTGCCTGGGTGGTATAGTTCTCCTTACGATCCTTCATACCGGCAGCGGAAAGAATCAGTTGCCGTGCGGCTTCAATCTGGGTGGCCATGTCGGCAATCTGCCACCGGATGCCCTGGTGCTTGATGATGGCACTTCCAAATTGTTTTCTGCCCTTTCCATATTTAATGGCCGCATCCATGGCTGCCTGGGCAACCCCCAGTGACTGAGCTGCAATGCCGATACGCCCGCCATCAAGTCCTGCCATGGCGATTTTAAATCCATCCCCTTCTTTTCCCAGAAGGGCGGAGGCAGGTACCCGACAATTTTCAAAAATCAAATCCGTGGTGTCCGATGCCCGAAGGCCCATTTTATCTTCCACATGACCCACAATCAGTCCCGGTGTTTTTTTGGACATCAGAAAGGCGCTGATCCCTTTGTGCTTTGCGCTTTCATCTGTTTTTGCCGTGACAATGACAGCACCACAACTTTTCCCAGAAGTAATGAATCGTTTGGTACCATCAATGATATACTCGTCTCCATCGCGAACGGCGGTGGTGGTTTGACTGACGGGGTCAGAACCGGCATCTGGCTCTGTCAAAGCAAAGGCACCTATTATTTTTCCCGAGGCCAGGGGAATGAGAAATTCTTCTTTTTGCTCTTCCGTGCCAAATTTTAAAATGCTTTCACACACAATGGAGTTCTGCACAGACATGACCACCGATGTGGACGCGCAGGAGTAGGCAATCTCCGACAGGGCCAGGACATAGGAGATGGTATCTGCCCCTTCACCCCCATACTCCGGGGGGATCATCATGCCCATCAACCCCAGTTCTCCCATCTGTTTAAAGTTTTTTTTAGGGAATTCCTTGGTCTTGTCCCGCTCGGATGCCGTGGGGGCAATCACCTTCCTGGAAAATTCCCTGACCATGCTTTGAATCATTAATTGTTCTTCAGTGAGGTTGAATAACATCTGGCTCTCCTTTTCATGCGGATGGATGCAGTCTCAGGCGTTTTTTGTTGCTGTTGCCTTACCTTTGGGGGTTGTTTTAAGGGGAGGGTATTTAAGGGCTGTACACCACCACAACAAGTTCTGCATCTGTATCACCCACATTTTTCAGATCATGCTTAATAGCAGAGTTAAAATGAAGGGAGTCTCCAGGACCCAGTCTGTTGATATTATCTCCCACTGCAATTTCCACTTCTCCCTTAAGCACGTAAGAAAATTCTTCTCCCTCATGCTGAAAGCCAACTCCTTCATGGGCCTCTCCTGCATCAATGGTGATGCGAAAGGCCTTGAGATGTTTGTTTTCAGCCCCGGGGGTCAGGGGAGAATATGCATAGTTATCCGTTCTTTTTGTGTATGCTTCTTTGCGCTCAGCTTCAGTACCTTCCTGTTCTTTAAGCAAAAAACCGGAATCTACACCCAATGCCCGGGATATTTGTAGCAAAGTGCCCACAGGGGGACGTTTGTTGCCAGCTTCCACTTTTTTAATGAATTCTTTGGACAGTCCGGTCTCATTGGCCAGGAAATCCAGGGTTAATTTCTTTTCAAGACGAATTTGCCTGATTTTCTTTCCAATGGGAATCAGTTCCGCTTTTTCCTTTGCCATATATGAACTCCTTTTATTAAAAGATAATGTGAACGAGCGCTCGGTCATTAATAATATGTAAAAAAAAGGTTGTCAACCCCCAAGGGCAGGCAAGGCTACCAGTCTTGAAGAGAGTTTCTACCTTTTTATATGAAAGAGTAGACACATCTAATATTTTTTCATGCTTCGTTGTGGGCAGACTGGGGTCAAAATACGGTTCACCCGTGGCGGTTTATTAGAAAATAGAACTTCCGAGCACCCTCAGCAGAGCCCCCGAGGGGCAATGGGACCGGCCAATTGGGCCGTCTACGGTCCCGAACCGATCCCATTGCCCGTCGGGGCGGCATAATACCATTTTCAATATTCGTTGTTCCCGATAGGGCGTTGGTGTTATATGAATCTCATTGTGCTTTTTAACAAAAAAACAGTTGAGTTCAATTTTAAAAAGAAAAAGTGATTAGACTTTTTCAATCCAGTTTTCAGTGTCTTCTGTCATGCCATACTGGATATTGGTGATGGCATCATTGAATTTTACCGCCAGTTTACCAGGGGTGCCATCTCCGATGTGCATGACATTGTCACCATATTTAACTTCTCCCACCGGAGAGATCACCGCAGCGGTTCCGGAACCAAAGGCCTCGGTCAGGGAACCGTCTTTATGGGCTGCAGCCAATTCATCAATGCTGATTTTCCGTTCTGATACCTTCATCCCCCATTTACGACCCAATTGAAGAACAGAGTCCCGGGTGATGCCGGGCAGGATGCTGCCATTGAGCATGGGGGTTACCAGCTCATCGTTGATCACGAAAAAGATGTTCATGGCTCCCACTTCTTCAATGTATTTCTGCTCCACCCCATCCAGCCACAGAACCTGGGCATAGCCTTCTTTTTTTGCTTTTTCCGATGCAAAGAGGCTTGCTGCGTAATTACCAGCGGTTTTATACTCGCCAACGCCGCCCCGCACAGCCCGGACATGTTCTTTGGAAATTAAAATTTTCACCGGATTAAAGCCTTCAGCATAATAGGCTCCCACCGGGGAAAGCAGAAGGAAGTATCGATAGGTGTGGGAGGCCCGGACCCCCAGGAATGGGTCGGTGGCAAAAACCGTGGGACGGATATAGAGGGAGGTGCCCGGGGTTTGCGGAATCCATTCTTTTTCGACCTTTAAAAGTTCTTTCAGGGCTTCCAGGGCAAAGGCTTCATCCACCTCTGGAATACACAATCCCCGGGCAGAACTGTTGAGGCGTTTAAAATTCTCCTGGGGACGGAACAGCTGAATATCTCCCTTGGCAGTCTTGTATGCCTTGAGTCCCTCAAAAATACTTTGACCATAGTGAAGGGTCATGGTGGCAGGAGAAATTGAAAAATTGTGCAGGGGTTCAATGCGGGCATTGTGCCACCCCTTTTCCGGATTATAATCCATGTTAAACATGTGATCGGTGAATATGGTGCCAAAGCCCAGAGCAGAGTCCTCCGGTCTTTTCCCCTGTTTTTCTACGCGGGTAATGGATATATCCATTTAAAAAACCTCCCTTAATATGTATTATATACCTTGTATCAATCAACATATGATAAGTCGAATATATGATCTTGAACCAGGGCCTTTGTCAAGGAATTTTGTTTGAGTGGCCTATTTTTCAGCTTTTTAAGCGGGGAGTTGATTTGACAAATGGTGGTTTGTTTAATAAATATAGTTGTTCATTGTTTAATAACAGTCAGGGCCGTTGTCGGGGGCTCTGCTGTGGGCAAATAAAAGCGGTAATTTCTATTTTTTGTTGTGGGGTGGCTACGGTGAACAACCTTGGATTGCCCATGCCAGTTAGACATCAACAGATGAGCTTGGTTTTTTGGTTACTTTGGAGTAACTGAAAAACTAAGCCCCAAAATATATACGAGGAGAGAATTAGATAAAATGAATATTCTGGATAAAGTAAAAGAGAGCGGATTGATTTTTGACGGTGCCATGGGCTCCATGCTCATTGCAGCAGGACTTAAAGGTGGTAAAATATCGGAACTGTGGAATCTTGAGAGCCCCCAGGTGATAGAAGATATCC
>Ga0208900_1001934_pt1 | contig 10192 bp, 3 predicted proteins | sample AntAceMetag02UKK_FD_184763 | JGI IMG/M metagenome (GOLD analysis project Ga0208900, IMG submission 184763) | Saline lake microbial communities from Ace Lake, Antarctica - Antarctic Ace Lake Metagenome 02UKK (SPAdes) (version 2) | ecosystem: Environmental > Aquatic > Non-marine Saline and Alkaline... | reverse complement strand
ATATTGATTTTTTTAAAAAATACAATGACCATTACGGGCATGCAGAAGGTGATACTTGCCTTCGGCGAGTAGCCAGGGCATTGGCAGCTTGTGTGCGGAGGGCTGGTGATTTTGTCGCTCGATATGGGGGAGAAGAGTTTGTCATCATCCTTCCGGAAACCGATCAAACCGAAGCGATTGGAATTGCGGAAGAAGTGCGGCTTGCGGTGCTTGGATTGAACATCGAACACGCTGCATCAAATGTTGCAGACTATGTCAGTATAAGCCTGGGCGTTACAACGGTTTCAGGTGATCAAACTGTTTTACCTGTTGATGTTATCAAGAAGGCAGATGCCGCTCTTTACAAAGCAAAAGAGAGTGGCCGGAATCGTGTTGTTTCTGGCTGAAACACGAATGACCTTTATATGAGAGTCCCGGCAACCTAAGGTGCAATACAAGGATTACGTAGGGGCAGAATTTATTTCTGCCCCTACATTGTGGAGAATCCCAGAGGGATTTTCAATATTCGTTGTGTCCGTCAGGACATGGCCTTTATAAGGAATATGCTGTTATGAAAAAATTATACCTTACCTTAATTTTAGTGATGTTTAGCGCTGTTCTTTTCACCCTTGCCTCTGCTGAATCTCTGATCTGGGTGACAGACAATACTCCCGGAGACCCCTATATCATTGGTGGTGGCACCCATTTTAATACAGATCTGCCGGGTATCGAGATCGAGATTTACCGTGAAGTGGCTAAACAGTTAAACCTTGATATCACATTCAAGCGCATGCCATGGAAACGTTGCCTGAAGCTTATCGAGTATAACAAAGTGCAAGGTGTTTTTCCGGCAAGCTTCAAAGAAAAACGGATGAAAATTGGGGTTTACCCTATGAAGGATGGGCAAGTGGACGACACCCGTAAGACGCGCAATAATACTTATTGTTTATATAAAATTAAATCCTCTTTAATTTCCTTTAATGGTAGCGCCTTTGAAAATGTTAATGGCATGATCGGGGCACCGCTCGGTTGGGCCATCGTGGATGACCTGAAAAAATTACAAATAGAGATTAAGGAGTTGCCGATACACGAGAATTCCTTGGATATATTGATGCGTAAAGGCATCGATGGCTTTGTCTGCCTGGGAAGCGTCTTTGACGGCTATATCAAGCGCAATCCAACCAAATACAAAGATATTGTTAAAGTCTCTCCGCCCATCTGGGAAAAACCATATTATCTGATCCAGTCCCATGCCTTTGTAGAAGCCAACCCAGAACTGGCACGGAAAATTTGGGATACCATTCTGGCCATCAAAGAATCCGAAGCATTTAGCAACATTGTAGACAAATATTTAGAATAAGACTGGTTCCACTGGAAGTAGTGGAGATAGTAAACCAAAATTTAATAATGTAAATATTAAGCTTGGTAATGTAAATGTTTGGCCAGTGCCCCATATTCGTCTATTTGGGACTGCGTAGCATACTAATGCTATGTGAGCAGGCGAAGATGGGGTGCTGGCCGAATATTTACTTAGTAATTGAGATAAACTAAAGAGAAACCAGGATCATTAGCTCTTGAAAAAAATAATATATTTGACTCGTCCTTTTTTATTCTTACACTCATCGTGGATTACCACATTGATGATTATATTTATCGTTCTGCTACCGTTTTATCAGAGCGTCGCCCGCTGTTCACAAAAAAGTGAACTCAGTACGCAAAAGCAGGCAAGCAAGCTCACGAGTGCCATTGCAGCCTCCCTTTATGCGTACGATCTAACCACTGTGGCATCCATTCTCGAAGCCGGGATAAAGGATATCGATGCTATCCGTGCAGTGGAAATATTGGATTCCATCAGTGAAAAAGTGATCTTTGAGGCCTATAAATCCGACGACAACAGCATCCATTCCGGAGAACCGATCCCTGAAGCACATAAAAAAAAACTGCGGCCATTCATCTCTCCCGTTATCCATGAACAGGAGGAAATTGCCGTGTTACAACTCTATGTTTTACCCAAAATTAAGCTCAGCGATGCTGACGAATCCTGGGTAAAACAGAATCTTTCCGCTGAAGAACAAGAGTGGTTGGCTGGTAATCCAGTGCTTCATGTCGGCTATGATATTGACTGGCCGCCGGTTGAATATACCGATAAGAATGGGCACTACCAAGGCATAAGTGCAGAATACATGGCACTGATTGCTGAATATTTGGGGGTTATTTTAAAACCAGCTGATCCACAGAGCTGGACTGCAACCATAAAAGCTGCAAAATCGGGAGAGCTGGATATCCTCGCATCAGTAATGCCCACACCACAGCGCGAAGCGTACCTGAATTTTACAACCCCCTATCTCAGCTTTCCCATGGTCATGGTCACCGGGCTTGATTTCTCATTTATCAGCGACATCAAGATGCTGGCAGGCAAAAAAGTCGCCGTGGTTGACGGCTATGCTTCGCATGACATGTTGACAATAGATTACCCGGAACTTTCGCTACTTCCCGTCAAAAACATTGCGGACGGGCTAAATGCTGTTCGCCATGATGATGCAGATGTCTTTATTGGCGGCCTTGTCCCCGTTAGTCATATCATGAGTCGTGAAGGGATACCCGGCCTCAAAATATCCGGCGAGGCGCCCTTAAAATTCGATCTCTCCATTGGCATTCACAACAATCAACCGCTTCTCAAAGGGATTATACAAAAGGTCTTAGATACCATTTCGGAAGAAAAACGTAATGAAATTTTTAACCATTGGGTATCCATAAGATATGAACGCGGATTTGACTATACGATGTTTTGGAAAATTATCATACCGATCCTTTTTGTTGTGATGTTAGTTGTTTTTTGGAACCGAAAACTCAAGAATGAAGTAGTACAAAGAAAACTGGCAGAGTCTAATTTAATGAGAATAATGGTAGATCTGGAAATAGCCAAAAAAGAAGCTGAAACCGCAACTCAAACCAAAAGTGATTTCTTAGCCAATATGAGCCATGAAATCCGTACCCCGATGAACGCCATCATAGGGATGTCTCACCTCTGTCTGGGGGCTCAGTTGGATCCCAAGCAACACAATTACATCGAGATGGTTCACAAGTCTGCCCAATTACTGATGGGTATCATTAACGATATTCTGGATTTTTCAAAAATCGAAGCAGGCAGGTTGGAACTTGAATCAATCCCCTTTCGGATGGATGAAGTGTTAAACAATTTAAGCGATATGATATCCATCAAGGCCCATGAGAAAGGCCTTGAGATCCTGTTTGATGTTGACCCGGAGATGCCGGTTCAGCTGACCGGTGATCCTCTGCGGATTGGACAAATACTTCTCAACCTTACAGGAAATGCGTTAAAGTTCACCGAATCCGGTGAAATCGTTGTGCTGATCCGGCCGGTTCAAATAACCGAGGAAGCTGTAGAGCTGGAAGTGACGGTAAAAGATACAGGGATCGGGATGACCCATGATCAGCAATTAAAACTCTTTCAATCCTTTAGCCAGGCTGATGCTTCCACTACCCGTAGATTCGGTGGTTCCGGGTTGGGTCTTGCGATCTCCAAACATCTGGTACAGTTGATGGAAGGCCGGATCTGGGTGGAAAGCGAGCCGGGTAAGGGAAGCTGTTTTTATTTCACCATTGTTCTGGGCCGGGATTCCAGAGATGAGGAGAAACTCCAATCAGAGCTTCCAATGGATCTGGAAAAACTTAAAGTTTTAGTGGTGGATGATGTGGCCAGCACTCGTCAGATGTTTGCTGCGACCCTCGGCTCTTTTTCCTTCAGGGTGACCTGTGTCGATTCTGGGGAAGCAGCCCTTGAAGCACTTGAAAAGGTTTCTGAAGAGGATCCATATCGTTTGGTGCTTATGGATTATGTCATGCCTGGCATGAACGGTATGGAGGCGACCCGGAGAATAAAAGAATCCTCCAGGACCGCATGTATCCCCACCATCATCATGGTTACCGCTCTGAGTCGGGATGAGGTGATCGATAAAGCTGAAGAGACAGGCTTCGATGGCTTTCTCACAAAACCGGTAACCCCTTCGGACTTGCTGGATAACATCATGAAAACCCTGAACGGCAAAGGAGGATTTCTCCGGAGCAGTCCGTCATCTGATCACTGGAAGATTAAAACCCTGGAAGCCATCAAAGGTTCACAGGTGCTTCTTGTGGAGGACAACACTATTAATCAACTCGTTGCACAGGAGATCCTGACCCAGGCTGGGTTAAGGGTGACCATCGCAGTCAACGGGAAACTGGCAGTTGAACTGGCAAGAAAAACAGCGTTTGATGCCATACTTATGGACCTTCAGATGCCTGAAATGGATGGTTTTGAAGCCACCAAAGTTATTCGTAGCAACAAATCAATTGTTCAGCCGCCCATCATTGCCATGACGGCCAATGCTATGGCCGGTGACCGTGAACGCTGTCTTGCTGCAGGCATGGACGATCATGTGGCTAAACCCATTGAACCCGAAATCTTGTTTGAATCCCTTATAAAATGGATTCCGGCATTTGAAAGAGAACCAGTGATTTTCCAAGCGTCCCAGCGAGTAACGCCGGAAGTCCTCCCGGATCAAAAAATAGGGTTTCCAACTGATCTGGTCGGTATCGATATTGAAGCTGGATTGCGTAGAACCGGTGAAAATCGTGAATTTTATATCACCCTTCTGAAACATTTTGTCAAAGATCATGGCAATGACGATCAGGTCATTATCGATGCTATTGAACAAAACGACATCATCTTGGCGCACAGGATAGCCCATACCTTGAAAGGTGTTGCAGGAGGAATTGGTGCCTTGGCATTGTATGCCAGTGGGCAGCACTTGGAAACTGCCTTAAAGGAAAACCAATCCCGTCTTTTTGAACCTTTGATGGCAAAACTGACCCTGGATTTGCGGGAAATTGTGGATGATTTGCAGAAAAAGATCATGCCGTCTATACCTGCTGGCACAGAACATAAATCATTCCAGCCCGGTGACAGGGAAAAATTGGCATCCCTTATGGAAGAACTTCAATTGTTGGCAGAGGAGATGGACCCTGACGTGGATGAGCGAGCTGAAGAAATTAGTCAGTTGCTCCATCTTCATGGCAGCGGGCATGAAGCATTGGGCGATACGCTTGCGGATCAGGCCGCAAACCTGGATTTTGAAGAAGCTCTTGAAACACTGAAACAACTCAGAGACGCGATTGAAACAGACTGAGAACAAACTATAGGAGAGCAAACTATGATAGAACACTATTTAAATAAATTTCCTAAAATTTATGACAAAATTGAAGGAATGTCGTAAATATGATAAAATTTAATAATGAAAAGATGCTCATCCTAATAGTAGATGATACACCAAAAAACTTACAAGTTTTGGGTAGTTTATTAAGTACAGAAAAATATCGGCTTGCCTTTAGAAAAAGTGGTAAAGATGCTCTGAAATTTATAGCAAAGCAGCACCCTGACCTTATTCTATTGGATATTATGATGCCTGATATGGATGGTTTTGAGGTCTTTAAAAGATTAAAAGAAGATCAAAAAACTATGGACATTCCAATAATTTTTCTTACTTCATTAAATGACGATTTTAATGAAGAAAAAGGACTAAGTTTAGGTGCTGTTGACTACATAACAAAGCCTTTTAGACCAATTATAGTAAAAGCCAGAGTTAAAAATAGTCTTAAATTGAGTTGTTCATACAACGAGATTAAACGACAGAAATTAGAGTTAGAGAAATCTATTGAACAACTTAATGCAAGTAATAAAAAATTTATGGCTTTATATAATTCAACAAATGTCGGAATAACCTTGATTTCCCTTGATTTTAAAGTATTAGAGGCAAATGATGCATACTGTAAAATGTTAGGGTATAAGAAGAATGAATTATTAGGAAAAACATTAAAAGACCTTACTTTTGAAGTTGATTTTTCAGAAAATATAAGTAAACAAATACAACTAAAAAAGGATGAGATTGCTAATTTTCAAATAGAAAAAAGATTTAGACACAGAAATGGCAAAACAATCTGGGGACTTTTAAATGCAGATGTAGTGCACAATGAGAATGGTTTACCACTATATTTTGTTGGTAATGTAGTTGATATCACAGAACGCAAGCAGGCAGAAGAGAAGTTAAAAGAAAGTGAAGTAAAATTCAAAAAATTATCGAATCTTACATTTGAAGGTATTGTTTTGCACCGAAACGGAATTACCGTTGACATTAACCTTGCGATTTCTCGACTGTTTGGTTACACCCGTGAAGAGTTGATAGGTAAAAATATTGTAAAACTAGTTGCTAAAGAAGAATATCATAATCTGATTTCACAAAAGATAACTGAAAATAATGTTCTTCCTTATGAAGCAGTAGTAGTAAGAAAAGACGGCACAGAACTGCCCGTAGAAATAGAAGCAAGAGGTGTTGACTCGGATGATAAAACAATTCGTGTAGTGGCGGTTAGAGTTATTAGTGAGCGTAAGAATTTTCAAAAAGAATTACAAAAACAAAATAAAGAATTAATCCTTGCCAAAGAGAAAGTAGAAGCAAATGAAATTAAGTTTCGGGCAATAATTGAAACCTCACCAGATGGTATAGCAATCACTTCCTTAGACGGAATGATGCAATACGTATCTACAGCGATGCTTAACTTATGGGGTTACAAACATGAAAATGAAATGACTGGTAGGCACATAAGCGATTTCATTAGAAGCGACTACCACAAGAAAGCATCCCATGCGATAGAAGAAAAAAATAGAGGTGAATTTGTTGGACCCAAAGAATATATGATGTTGAGAAAAGACGGAAGTGATTTTATTTGCGAATCAAATTCAAGTTTTCTACACAATGAAAAAAATGAACCCGTAAGTTTATTAATTCTAAATAGGGACATTACAAAGCGCAAACAAACCGAGATTGAACTCAAATATAATATGGAAATTGAAACAACAATTGCTGAAGTTTCCAGTCTGTTTGTTTCCTCTAAAAATATAAATTATAACATAATTCTTCAGATGATAGCAGAAACCATTATGGTTAATAGAGCCTACATATTCCAGATTCATGAAAATGGTTCGAAGATGTCAAATACTTTTGAATGGTGTGATAAGAATACAGATCCTCAAATAGATATGCTCCAGAATCATGAAACAACTACTTTCCACTGGTGGATTGAACAATTGAATTATGGAAATAATATTTCAATAAATGAATTAGAAAACTTGCCTCCAGAAACAGATGCTCTAAAAGAGATTTTACAGGCTCAAAACATCCAAAGCCTTGTCGTGGTACCGATCCAGCTGAATAATAGAGACTTATGGGGTTTTATGGGTTTCGATGATGTAGATAAAAAAAGAAAATGGAGCAAAATGGAGGTCAATGCACTTCGAATTATGGCAGAATTAATCTCAAATAATTTAGAGCGTAGACAGTCAGAAAAATTTCTAAAAGAGAGTGAAAGACGTTTATCTGCTTTTTCAAAAGTTATTGGAGAAGCTATTTTTTTTACAGACAAGGGTATCTGTATTGAGGCAAATGAAAGTGCAAAAAAAATGTTTGGTTATTCTTTTGATGAAGTAGTTCTTGGAAATCTTGTAACTGATTTATTTGCTGAGGAGAGTAGGAAATTAGTTAAAAATAATATACTTTCAGGATATGAAAAACCCTTTGATGCACTTGCAATTAAAAAAGATGGTTCGAAATTTTGGTGTGAAGTTTATGGAAGAAATTTTAATTATCAAGAGAAAGATATCAGAGTTACTTCTATTGTAGATATAAGCAAAAGAAAGAATACAGAAGAAGAACTTAAGAAAGCCAAGAAGCAGGCTGAAGATGCCAATGAAGCAAAATCAAACTTTCTTGCAAATATGAGCCATGAAATCCGCACACCCATGAATGCCATCATTGGAATGTCTCACCTCTGTCTCGGGACTCAGTTGAATCCCCAGCAACACAATTATATCGAAATGGTTAACACGTCTGCTCAATTACTGCTGAGTATTATTAACGACATTCTGGATTTTTCAAAAATCGAAGCAGGCAAGCTGGAACTTGAATCAATCCCCTTTCAAATGGATGAGGTATTAAACAACTTAAGCAATCTGGTATCCATCAAAGCCCAGGAGAAAGGGCTTGAGATTCTGTTTGATGTTGACCCCAAGATGCCGGTTCACCTGATCGGCGATCCTCTGCGGCTTGGACAGATACTTCTCAACCTTACAGGAAACGCTTTAAAGTTCACCGAATCCGGTGAAATCGTTGTACTGATCCGGTCAGTTCAAACAACAGAGGAGACCGTGGAACTGGAAGTGACGGTAAAAGATACAGGGATCGGGATGACCCATGATCAGCAATTAAAACTCTTTCAATCCTTTAGCCAGGCAGATGCTTCCACTACCCGTAGATTCGGCGGTACCGGATTGGGTCTTGCGATTTCCAAACATCTGGTACAGTTGATGGAAGGACGGATCTGGGTCGAAAGTGAGCCGGGCAAGGGAAGCCGTTTTTACTTCACCATTGTTCTGGGCCGGGATTTTAGGAATAAGGAGAAACTCCAATCAGAGTTTCCAATGGATCTGGAAAAACTTAAAGTTCTTGTGGTGGATGATGTGGCAAGCGTTCGTCATATGTTTGCTACAACCCTCGGCTTCTTTTCCTTCAGGGTGACCTGTGTTGATTCTGGGGAAGCAGCCCTTGAAGCACTTGAAAAAACCCCGGAGGACGATCCATATCGCCTGGTGCTTATGGATTATGTCATGCCTGGAATGAACGGTATGGAGGCCACCCGGAGAATAAAAGAATCCTCCAGAACTGCAGATATTCCCACCATCATCATGGTTACCGCCCTGAGTCGGGATGAGGTGATCGATAAAGCTGAAGAGATAGGCCTTGATGGCTTTCTCACAAAGCCGGTGACCCCTTCGGACCTGCTGGATAACATCATGGAAACCCTGAACGGCAAAGGAGGACTTCTCCGGGGCAGCCCGTCATCTGATCACTGGAAGATTAATACACTGGAAGCCATCAAAGGAGCACATGTGCTTCTTGTGGAGGACAACACCATTAATCAACTCCTTGCACAGGATCTCTTGACTCAAGCCGGGTTAAGGGTGACCATTGCTGAAAATGGGAAAGAGGCAGTTGATCTGGCAGGGAAGACAGCGTTTGACGCCTTACTTATGGATCTTCAAATGCCTGAAATGGATGGTTTTGAAGCCACCAGAGTTATTCGTAGCAACAAATCAATTGTTCAGCCGCCCATTATTGCCATGACGGCCAATGCCATGGCCGGTGACCGTGAACGCTGTCTTGCTGCAGGCATGGACGATCATGTGGCTAAACCCATTGAACCCGAGATCCTGTTTGAAACCCTTATGAAATGGATTCCAATATTTGAAAGAGGGCCTGTGATTTCCCAAGCGCTGCAGCGAGTAACGCCGGAAGACCTCCCGGATCAAAAAATAGGGTTTCCACCTGATCTGGTCGGTATCGATATTAAAGCTGGATTGCGTAGAACCGGTGAAAATCGTGAACTTTATATCACCCTTCTGAAATATTTTGTCAAAGATCATGGCAATGACGATCAGGTCATTATTGATGCTATTAAACAAAATGACATCATCCTGGCGCACAGGACAGCCCATACCCTGAAAGGTGTTGCAGGAGGAATAGGTGCCTTGGCATTGTATGACATTGGGCAGCACTTGGAAATCGCCTTAAAGGAAAATCAATCCAGTCTTTTTAAACCTCTGATAGCAATAGTGACCCAGAATTTGCGGGAAATTGTGAATGATCTACAGAAAAAAATCATGCCGCCTGTACCTGTTGGCACAGAACATAAATCATTTCAGCCAGGTGACAGGGAAAAGCTGGCATCCCTTATGGAAGAACTTCAATTATTGGCAAAGAAGATGGACCCTGACGTAGATGAGCGAGCTGAAGAGATAAGCCAGTTGCTCCATCTTCATGGCAGCGGGCATGAAGCATTGGGTAATACGCTTTCGGATCAGGCCGCAAACTTGAATTTTGAAGAAGTTCTTGAAACATTGAAAAAACTCAAAGAAACGATTGAAACGGATGTCTTATCATAGGTTATCATAGATCATCATAGATTTGTTATGAACTCCCTAACTCTTTAAGATTGGAACTTTACCTCGTTTTGCTGCCGCCAATAAACTTTTATCAAGCGTAGCAATGGGCAACCCTTTTCTCATTGCAAGGTCCAAATATGAGGCATCGTAGCTTGAAAG
>Ga0208900_1001933_pt1 | contig 10192 bp, 5 predicted proteins | sample AntAceMetag02UKK_FD_184763 | JGI IMG/M metagenome (GOLD analysis project Ga0208900, IMG submission 184763) | Saline lake microbial communities from Ace Lake, Antarctica - Antarctic Ace Lake Metagenome 02UKK (SPAdes) (version 2) | ecosystem: Environmental > Aquatic > Non-marine Saline and Alkaline... | reverse complement strand
ATGATAAATCTGGCCGATTTTTTCTCAGTAACTCGAAATCTTGCGATTAAGCTGGCCGGCCAAAAAATATTTTTAAATATGCGATTCTCAGAAGGGTTAAATTTTGGGAGTTGTTAGACCAGACTCATGAATATAAAAATAATGTTTTTTCCCATGGCTCAATACCCTCTGTCTTTTTTAATTTAGGCTCATTAAACAAGCTAATTTATTCTGTTACAATAAATATTTATCCCTAATCACTTTTCAGTTTATAAACCAATCCCAATTGAAAATAGGTATTGTACATCTTAACGGTTCCCTGTCCATTATCTTCTAGTTTGTCCAAATTGTATAGCGTAAAAAAACTACGGGAGACCGTCATTTCAATACTTAGTTTTTTATTAATGGGAACATTTGACCCTAACATTAAACCCTGTTCCATTTTACGCAGTGCAGGGTAATTATTAAATTCCTCATTATAATCGTCCAAAACCCCTCCTGATCCTATAACAACGCGCACGTTGCCGGCATCCTTGCCCGCCAGCAAGACCGATATATAGGGGCCAAACATCAATTGAAATTTCCAGATACGATATCCTATCAATAGCGGAATGTCAATATAATGCAAACGCATTTTACCGTTAGCGTAAGCTGTGTAAAACGAAGGTACCTCTCCGCTTATTCCGTTAAAAACAACTGTAATCAGTGTGTCGCGGGTAAAACTCTGGCCATAATCCAGGCCATGAAATGAATAATACAAACCAGGCATAAACGAAAAACGTTCGTTTATTCGATAGGAAAAGGATAAGCCTGCTATCGCCCCAACCAGTGGCTTGCCTGAGGTGCTATCTACAACTTCGGTAGGTATAGGGCCACCGTAGTTTATGCCAGCACTAATATTGATGTCTTGTGCAAAGCCATTTCCCAAATTAAAAAGGAAGACAATTAATAGGAGTATTAGTTTTTTCAATGAGCCACAACGAATTTAGCCGAAGAAACCAGGTTGTTGCCCGTGTAAACCTGTAAAATATACTTGCCCTGGGGCCAGGTTGAAACATCCATCTGGTGTTCCTCTCCTGTAGGAGAATATGATTGAATCAGCCGTCCATCAAGGGAATAAATATGGCAAAGCAATTTTTTAGCTTGCGTGGTATTAAACTTAAATGTTACCTGTTTAGCAGCAGGAGAGGGAAATGCCTGAACCGTGAACTCCGGCAGAAGGCTTTCCTGCAGACCAGAGGGGTATTCCAGAGAAACATCATCTAATATTAGTGTGCTGCCAACTTCTCCAAGGAAATTTCCACCATCACCGCTTGATGTAAACACTATAATTATGGTATCCGGATTTATTCCGGGAATCATGTAATCAAAGTCAATCTCGAACTGGGTATATGTCTGCACATTTTCTGTTATTGCCCTAACGGCTTTAGCCAGGGTGTCCTTTTGGCCTGTGGCTGTATTGTACCTGGTAAGTATTGCCCCAACACCAGCTGAATCGCCGTTAACGGGTGTGTATTTATACCAAACCTTAAACTTAGACGGGGTATCGGTAAATGGCCTGCCATTTTGAATATAAGGTTCGGTCATTATAAAACTACCTGAGGCCAGCAATCCTGAAATAAGAAAATCACCCCAGAGCTTGGTTTCCAATTGCGCGGCATATTCTCCCGTATGTGCATCGGTGGTTTGGGAAACAGTGACGGGGCCACCCAGTGCTGCTAGGGAATTTAGTGTGGTCCACCAGTCACCTGCAGGTTCGCAGTAGATGTTTGTCGAATTGGGGATCCAGTTGTTAAATCCACCCTCCGGGATTTGAGTTTGCGCCATTGCAGAACCAATCAGCAAGGATAAGATCAAGACATTCAATGTTTTCATATGCATAAGTTTTTCTCTAAAAAGGAAGCGTTATCAAAATGATTTGTTCAACGCACAAAAATACTTAAATTATGACAATTTTGGCTTAAACCCGTTTCTTAGTGTGATATTTACTATTTTCCATGTGTTAAGATGAGGACCTTAAAGTGATTCTATTTTACTTAATTGTGATTTGCCTGTTTGCTATTGATGAACCAACAAATTTCATTTACAACCTGCTTGCTTTCAGGAATGGGAAATAGACCCCAATCGTGTTGCATTTTCTGGTATTCCCTGAAAATGAAGTTTTGCTTCTTGGAATCTGTTATGGATTTCAATCTTATACCAAATATGCCCCCAAATGAGTAATAAAAATTGACCCTGGCTATATGCCTTCTATTCTGTTTAAAAATTTTGAAAATTCACCTCCCTCAATATTTCTGGATTCCTTGGATTGTTGAATGGACAATTTCCCTTCATCGTTTTTAATATAAAATTTAAAAATAAACTCGGCATCTTCTTCAATGCCCATTTTACCAAAGCGGAGGTCGGCCAGATAGAGCCCGTTCTTGTCTTCATTTACATGGTAATAACCTTTAGTGAATCGGATTAGCTTTTTTAGATTTTCGTTGTCATAGATGTCCTTGAGTTTGGCTTCGTTTCGGGGGATGAACATAAAATCACCTGGTAAACCAGAATCAAAGTTTGAATACAATGCCATGTGATATCCGGAATCTGTTTCAGCAATGCCCATCCACAGAAAATTGGTCAGCGGTAATGGGGAAGTTTTAAATCGTTCGTAAGTAATTTGTTCTTTTTTAAAAGCTTCTTTGAAAATAGCATTTACATATAACTTATTTCCGATGGTTCCCAACAGATACAGTGATGTGATAATGGCAGTACTTACTATGAGCCTTCTTCTAAGCAAGGATGATCTTTTTAAGAACACAATGATAAGCAATACCAGTATCAGGGGAATGGTATAAAAAACATCAACAATGCCTATGGTGCCAAATTCAACCCGGTAGCTGGAAAAAGGAAGAAAAGCGCCTGTACCATAAGTAGTAAGATAGTCTAGAATAGGATGTGTAAATACAGCCCAAAATATGAGAATAGTCCATGCTCGCCTGGAAATGTTCAATTTTTTTTGGTGAATTAGATGAATCAACCAACCCATCAATGGAGCAACAAGAAAAGCAAAAATCAGGCTATGGCTAAAGCCCCGGTGCACAAAAAGTCCGTCCACGTCGCTGAAGAAGGGCGTAATTAGTACATCCAGGTCGGGAAGCAGGCCACCAACAGCTCCCCACATAATGGCTTTGTTTCCTGCTTTTTTTCCGAGAACTACTTCTCCTACGGCGGCCCCTAAAACGGTTTGTGTTACTAAATCCATGGTATTTCTGGTATAATATTTTGCTTACAGTTTCCTTTATAAACAACATCGCATAATTAATGTTCAATTATATTAACTTAACGTTAAACAAAACATGATTAAAATAATTCAGCTAATTTGAAAATGATATTTTTATCAGATTGTAATCTTCTTGATTTTAGGTTGGATCAGCTTGAAATTCATCACTTCCTCGTAATATTTTATTTTTTCACTTTAATATCATCGATGAAATCACAAACTTCATTTACTAGCTGCTTGCTTTCAGGAATGGGAAATATAGACCAGTCGTGTTGCATTTTTTGGTATTCTCTAAAAATGATGTTTTGGCTGTTGGAATCTATCATGGATTTTAATCTTATGCAATCAGCATAGAACAATTCTTCTGTTCCATAGAAAACTATGGTTTTGGGTAAGTCGATAAATTCCCCATTAATGGGCGATAATAAATATTGATCCTGCTTTTCACCATTTGAATATTTCATCCCTGCATATTGAAGCATTTTTACAGTCAGGATATGATCTGATTCTTCCAGTTTTTTAATAGCTGGATTAGACATGGTTAAATCTAACCATGGTGATAACAAAATAATCCTTGCAGGAAGTTTTTTATGCTTTTCTTTTATCAGTTTTTGGGCAAAAGCAAGTGCCAGTCCTCCACCTGCAGAATCTCCCATGAATATAAAATTGTCTTCAGGATATTGATTGATCAGCAATTCGTATGCACCGCTTACCATATTGAATGTTTCTTTATAATTATGCTGAGGAGCTAAAGGATAATCAACATGCGTCATCCTGCAGAAGCTCCTCTTAATTATGTTTTCTGATAGTCGCCAATGACCGGGTGTGGTTTTAAAAATGTAGGCTCCTCCATGAAAGAATATAATATGGTTATTTGTTGCCTTTTTTTTGTTTTCAAAAGTTGCAATAAACTCTCCATTAAACGTCTGAAGATTGACCAGGTACGAGCGCCTAATCCTTTTAGGAAGAAATCCTTTCTTAGACGCTGGATTATTATTAAGTACTCTTTTTTCAACTCTTTTTTTAAAGTTGAACACTTTTAATAATGTGGCGAATATTTTTGATTGGACGCTGGGGTTCATGCTATTATTTTTGTACTTTGCGTGTGCCCTGCATAAGCAGTACACACCTACCACGAAGCTTTAGAAAAAATCCAAAAATACAATTTAATTTTCCGAATTGGGAGTAGTGGATGTTGTACACCTGCATTTGTTTATGATTTTTTGAACAAAAAGCAAAACCCCTCACAAGTGAGGGGTTTTGCCATTTGAAAAATCACAATAAGGAAATCTACCTTACAATCTGAATTTTTCTTGACACCGTTGATTCACCAGCGTTAATGGTCATAATATAAAGACCTTCCGGCATATCACTTACGTTGATTTGGTGTTGAACATTATTACCAGAAACATAACCCAATTCATCAGATATCATTTTCGATCCCAATAAATTAATCAGCTCAACTGAAATCTCATTACTTTCTTTCACACTGAAATTAATATTTAAATAGTCACTTACTGGGTTAGGGTAAGTTGAGATTGAAGCAAGCTCTATCACATCATCAATTCCAGTTGTAATAGATAAAGGAAGCAACTCACCGCCAGTTGACAATGCGGCATAAAGCCCAAATGCTGGTCCACCGCTATTGTTTGTCGGATTCAGGAAACCACTGGCAATAACTGAAATGGCCTGACCTTCTAATTGCAGAGCCTGTAAAGGCGCACTAAAAGTGGCAACTGTTGACTCACCGGTTTCGTCCCGAATTTCAAGAATATAATCAGCAGTCGGTAACTCAAGGTAGCCATCAAAATCGCCATACATTAAATCATCAACTATCTGGCCGGCTCCAACGCCTGTTTCATAAATATCTACAATGGGAGCATCAGTAGAACCATGGTGAACCAAAACATCTGTGTTGTTCATCATTGTAGCCATTTCGCGACCCATTGGATAAACTGCAATGTTAAAAGGCTGATAAGGGTCGTAACCAGAAGCACTTACCATACCATCAGCTACAAGGATATATTTCTCACCTGCTTCCAGAGTATAGTTTTGTGACCAGATTGGGTTTGCAGGACTTGTGCTTTCCGGGCCTTGAATAGCAACTGTAAATTCAGTTCCTGCGGGAGCATCAACAAATGGAGATGCCGTGCGGAAAGCAAAGTTATCTAATAATAAGGTGTTATCTAACCAAACATCAACTACTTCAGCAGCAGCATCAGCAGAATTATGGATTACCTGCACACGTGCTGTTTGTGGCAGGGGAGCAGAAAACCCAACCCATAAACCTGAAGAGGTAACGGCAAAAAGTCCAAATGGAAGTCCGTTGCTATTGTTTTCAGGATTCAGGAAACCTGAGGCTATAAGCGTTACTGCCGCTCCATCCAGGTTAAGTTCATCAAGAGGCACGTAATAAGTAACCACAGTATTCTGTCCTGTTTCATCGCGAATCTCAAGTGTATAATTTTCTGTATCTAATTCGAGGTAGCCCTGGAAATCAGAGTATGCCAGGTTATCCACAATCATTCCTGCTCCTACTCCGGCTTCATAAACATCTACCGTTGGGGCATCGGTTGACCCATGATGAACAAGTACATCTGTTTTATCGCTCATGTTTGCCATTTCTCTTGCCATAGGATATACAGCAATGTCAAAGGGTTGATTAGGCTCATAACCATCGGGGCTTACAATTCCTTCAGCAACCAAAATGTAGGTTTCTCCTTCTGCAAGTGTATAATCTTGCGACCAGATTGGATTGTCGGGGCTGGTGCTATTCGGGCCCTGGATAGCGATGGTAAATTCCTCACCGGCCGGAGCATCAACAAATGGAGATGCATTGCGAAATGTGAAGTTATCTAATAATAAGGTGTTATCCAACCATACATCAACTACTTCAGCAGCAGCATCAGCAGAATTGTGAATTACCTGCACTCTTGCAATAGGTTCCGGATCATAAACAGGAAGTTCTACCAGGGCTCCACCTGAAGCAAGTGCTGCCCACAAACCAAATTGCTGTCCGAAATTATTGATAGTTGGATCTAAAAATCCAGTGGCAAGCACTGTAATGGCTTCCCCTTCGAGGCCTAAAGTTTCCAATGGAGCTTCGTATGAAGCAACAACCTGGCTACCTGTTTCGTCACGTACCTGAAGAACGTAGTCCTGTGTGTCCAGTTCGAGGTAGCCAGCGAAAGCATTGTACTCAAGGTTGTCGGCCAACAATCCTGCATTCATTTCATACACGTCAACAGTTGGTGCGTCTGTTGCTCCATGTTGCACAAGTACATCAGTTTTTCCTGACATATTTGCTGATTCTCTGCCCATATCATAAGCAATAATATCAAATGGCTGATAGGGATCATAGCCGAATTCAAAAACAAGTCCGGTAGCAACCAGAATGTAGGTTTTGCCCGCTTCAAGGGTAAAGTTTTTGGTCCAGTAAGGAACACCACCCAGGCTATCTGCTGAAATACCAATTGTAAATTCTTCACCAGCTGGCGCATCTATAAACGGTGTTGCAGAAAGATAAGTTAAGTCGTTAACCAGCAAATCACCATTTAAATAAATATCTGCTGTTTGAGGAATGTAGTGTGCTGAGTTGTGAATGATTTGAACACGTGCTGTTTGAGATTGGTCATTAGAATTAAATTTCATATTATCAATGAATACCGAATCATCTTGAGTTGTCCAGGGCTCGCCAAAAAAACCAATTACATAGTTTGTTATACTAATGCGTTGAACGCCTGCAGGAATATCAAGTGTAACGGTTTCCCAATCTGGCGTTGGATCGAATTGACTGTATGAGATTAAATAGTCACCAACTTCAAAAATAGTAACCGAATTTTCAGTTTGTAACATATCTAATTCCAAAGTTCCGGCTTGCTCAAATTCACCATAAACATACATGGTTTGATAATCGTTAAAGGCATCGTGTTTTGCAGTAGCTGCAAAAGATCCCTGACCGTTTCCTCCTTCGGAAATCTGCCATGAATTTTCATCTCCTTCAAATCTCCAATTATATGCTGAGAAATCTCCAGTCTCAAACGTTTCGATATTTCCTTCCAGATCAGACATTATTGGAAGCTCTACTAAATTTCCACCTGCTGAGGTTGCAGCGAGAAGTGTAAAAGCTGCACCATCACTATTAACAGCAGGATTTAAAAATCCGGAAGCTACAACAGTAATTGCAGAACCACCCAGTTCAAGATCGGCCAAAGGAGCATAATATCTGGCTACCTCAACGGTACCTGTTTCATCAAAAACAGATAATTGATAGTTGTTTGATAGCACTTCAAAATAACCGGAATACTCACCGTAAGAAATATCATCCACCAGAAGACCGGCTCCAACACCTGTTTCAATTACATCAACTATGGGAGCATCCGTTGCGCCATGGTAAACTAAAATATTTACGTTTGCATTGCTCGAGGCAGTCTGCTCAGCTTGTGGAAATACAGCTATGTCAAAAGGTTTATAAGGATCATATCCTGATGGGTCGACCACGAGTCCTTCAGCAATTAAAATATATTTTTCACCTGCTTCGAGGGTGTAATTATTCGACCACAATGGATCATCACCAGGTGTGCTGTTTGGGCCTTTAACTGATACAGTTACTTCCTGGCCGGCAGGGAAATCGATAAACGGAGTTGCGCTTCTGTAGGCTACGTCATCCAAAACCAAGGCATTGTTTAAATAAATATCTACTACGCCAGCCAGTACATCTGATGAATTGTGAATGATTTGTACAACAGCACTTTCGGTAAATGGTTGGTTTGGGAATGAAATATTATCGATAAATAGTGAATCTTTCATTGTAAAAGGCTCTCCAAAAGATCCAATATTATAACTTCCGAAACGGATTTCATATGTTCCGGCAGGAACATCGTAAGATTCCTGGCGTAAGCCTGTTCCAACAATAAAACCCGGTGAATACATTGAAATTACATCCTCAATTTCAAAGATTAAAATATTGTTTTCGGTTTGTTGGACGTCAAAAGTTATTGTACTGGGTTCAGTAAAAGTTCTTGTTACATTCATAAATACATAGTCGTTGAATGCAATGGCATTGGCTGAAGCAGAATAAATCCCACTACCAAAGCTTACCTCTTCGATTTCCCATGAATTGGGCGTTCCGCTAAATTGCCAGTTAAGATTTGAGAAGTCTCCGGTTTCGAAATCTTCTACTATAGTTCCTTGTGCTTTAATGCTTGTTGAAAAAAGCATTGCAAGACCCATCATGATTGTGACCATAAGTGGGGTGATTGATTTGATTGTTGATGTGATTTTTTTCATCTGATTAAATATTAAAGTAAATGTTTTATGATTTATTCTTTTGTTTAATTATTATTACGCAAATATAAACAAAATTTCTTAGTTGAATATCATATTATTTTCATTTTTTAGCTTTATTAACATTTATGAATTGTTATGTAACTGATATTCAATATATATGAATTTATTGAAATTTATATTTAATGTTCATGAAATAGTTATATTATGTAAACAAATGGTATTTCATGTGGTGCAACAAAAAAGCCCGCAGAGTTTGCAGGCCTTAAACATTATAAATGCATTGCAGCCGGTGTTGGGCAAACTTATGGGTAGTATATACGATAATTGCTCTCCTGTGGTTGCATCTGTTACAATCAGCGTTATTTCTGTGTCTATATCTTCTGAATATTCATATTGGCTGATTGGTGTATCAAAAGTGTTTCCGTCGCCCATATCCCAATAATAATCGCTGATATTTCCCGTGGAGTTATCGAAAAGGATGATGCCATAATATGAAGTGAAGAAGTAATAAAAGTTCGCACGTAAAGGAGGATTCCCGTCTATCGTAATTTGTTTACCAATTACATCAAAACAATTTGTAATGGAATCATAAATAATAAAAATAACCTGATAAGTCCCATTATCATAAAAGTGTGTACAGGATTAAGTTCATTTGATGTGCTGTAGTCGCCAACTTCCTTACCTTCAAATCCTGCACAATGTTGAATTTCCAAATCTCCTCACCTAAAAAATAAGCCCCCATTGAACAAAAAAACAAACAAGGTGTTAAAATATTTTTAAAACATATTATATTAGCGCTTGTTTAAATGATCCACTGCTAAACTTGATAAACATGAAAAACTTGATAAACATGAAAAAATCTAACCCTCAAAACGCTAACATGCATAATCCCAATGAGGTTTATGTAGAAGATATCCTGGGCCGATTTAGCAAAACAACTGTAAGCTTTGCCGCGGCTTTGCTTATCACCATATTGATGGCTTTCCAGGCCAAGGGACAATCCTTAACCTTATTATCGCCCAATGGTGGAGAAGTTTGGATGACTGCAACTTCACAAACCATTTCATGGGAATGGGAGGATACCAGTACCGAAGTTGATGTGTATTATTCACAAGATGAAGGTGAGACCTGGAATTTTATGGGCAATGCGGATGGTGGTGCGGAATCACTTGACATCACTGCCTATTTTATTCCCGGTGAATTCTTCAAATTCAGGGTCACCTCTGCAGACGATGAATTTATAAGTGATGATAGCGACGACTATTTTACGGTCATCGCAAACCCGGTTTATTTTAATACACCCCAAGCCGGGGATGAGTTTTATGCGGAACAAACGGTCTCGCTGCAATGGGATAGTTTTATGTTCCTTACCTGCGACCTTCACTACAGTACCGATGGGGGACAAAACTGGATACTTCTTGACTCTAATATGATTTTAAATTTTTATGATTGGACTGTGCCGGATGTCATATCTGATCAATGTATGCTTAAAGTCAACGATGCCAACGACCCAACAGTATATGGACTCAGTGCTATTTTTTCAATCGTAGCCCAACCAACTGCTGTTTTTACAAGCCCGGTGGGTGGAGACATTTGGACTTTTGGTGAAGAAGTCACCATGAGTTGGACAGGAGAAAACCTTCCATTGAGCGTTTATTT
>Ga0208900_1001927_pt1 | contig 10221 bp, 9 predicted proteins | sample AntAceMetag02UKK_FD_184763 | JGI IMG/M metagenome (GOLD analysis project Ga0208900, IMG submission 184763) | Saline lake microbial communities from Ace Lake, Antarctica - Antarctic Ace Lake Metagenome 02UKK (SPAdes) (version 2) | ecosystem: Environmental > Aquatic > Non-marine Saline and Alkaline... | reverse complement strand
AGGTATTAATGCAGAATCCATATTTAAATACTCCTAACATAGGTTTTGGATATTTTAGTCATGGGATGCAGATCCATGATGATTCTTAACCTTATCCCATTCACCCTCGAGATAATTATCCCCCGCTTTTCTGACCCATTCGTGTTCGGACAGGTAGTAAATCTTAGGGTTGGTTCCCAGACGTTCAAGCAGCCGGAAGACCTTGGGATTTCTTGACTTACCCACCACGTCTTTGTTCATGGGGTCGGGATGGGGATCGGGTTTAACAATCTGGTGCACCTGGTGGGAGGGGTTATTCAAATCACCGAACACGATGGCACCGGAAGGACAAGCAGTTGCGCAGGCTGTCTGGTACTCATTTTCCTCGATCTCATCACGACCCTCAGCATAGGCTTTTTCCTTTGCCAGCTGATATCTGTGAAAACACAGGCTGCATTTTTCAACCACCCCCCGCATCCTTGGTGATACATTAGGACTCAGGTAATTTTCCATACCTTCGGGCCATTTGGGATCCCACCAATTAAAATACCGTGCATGGTAGGGACAGGCCCCCATGCAGTACCGGCAACCAAAACACCTTGTATAAATCTGGCTGACAATGCCTGTGCTATAATCGTAGTCTGTGGCTGTTGCAGGACAGACAGAGACACAAGGCGAATGCCCATGGCCTCCTTTTCCGTCACAATGCTGGCAGGGCCTGGGCAGATAAACAACTTCAGTATCAGGAAAAGATTTACCATTGGTCAGCTTATAAACGCGCATCCAGGTGATGCTATCCTTTTTTCTGGATTCATCCTCCTTGAACGGAACATTATTTTCCGCCATGCACGATACCATGCAGGAACCACATCCCGTGCATTTGTCCAGATCAATGACCATTCCGAACCTATGTGCTTTTTTATTTTGTATCATCAGAACCTCTTAAGATTTTTTTCCATGTAATTTATGCCTTGGAAATTTTGGCTTTGATACCAAAGGCCGCATCCAGTCCTGAACCAGACTCAATTACCGGGCCTATTAAATCATTCACATTCACACCTTTGTTTGAGACAAATTTATTATCAAAGGTATGACCAAGACCTCTTACCATCCCGATGACACCCGGCATGATCCCCTCATTAAAATTAACCTTGACCTTTACGGCCCCCACAGGCGTGGTAAGCAATGCATCACCACAATCCTTAAGGCCCTTGACTGTCACAGGGTTAATTTCCACCACAATATCAGTACCGGTCAAGACCTTGTCTGAAACTGTTTTAAGGGCAAAGGGGGAGACTGCAGGAACTGTTCCTGTCAACCGCATATTGTCGATGGGAATCAGTGTCAGCTCAAAATCACCCTGGGCCTGGATGGTGGCGGGATTGGTGGACAGAAAGGTAAAATCAACAAGGGGAGTTCCATACGGAGCCCCTTCTGATACCAGGACATGCCCTTCTTCGGACAAGGCATCCCAAATATCTAGTGTAACCTCTTCAAGGCAATCAGCAAAACTCGCCCATTCAAAATTCTCGGCAACGGTTCCGCCAAGGGCCTGGGCCAGAAGAATCAGGGCATCGCCGGGATCTTTGGTATCAAAAACAGGCTTGATGACAGGCCGGGCCAAGCCAATGACATTCTTTGCAAGACCAGCTTGAGAAGGGACATCTTCAATTCCTTCCAAAAAGGTATTCATCGGAAAGATTACATCGGCTTCCATGGCGGTTTCATCCAGAAAGGAGGAAAAACTGACCACAAAGGGTATCCGCTTAAATGCCTCTTTTACCCGTTTTGGATCGGAAAAAGAATAACAGGGATTGGCATTGTATACAAAAAGCGCATCAACAATGGGGTTTTCCGCTGCAGCAAGTTTTGCCACAAGGTCATTGATGGAACTGGCCAGTTTCTCTTGTCCGGCACCGGTTTCAGCCGCATCGTCCAGGATTGCTTCAGGAAATGACAGATAGTCATTTTGGGGCATGATAAAAGCGCCGCCTTTTTTGTTCAAGTTGCCCACAAGACAGTTCAGGGTATGGACGGCAGAAAATTCCTTGAGGCTCTGTCCATTTTTACCCCTGCCCTTTCCGGGAATGGCCACTGGCATTTTGGCCTTGGCAAACAGGAGGGCCATTTTTTCGATATCATCAGGTTTAATGCCGCAAGCTTGTGCAACCTTGGCCAAGGCATATTCTCGTTGAACCATGATGGCAAATTTATTGAAACCGCCTTTGAAATTACTGGCATCAAATAAATTATTTTTAATGATCACAGCACAGATACCAAGGGCCAGATCGCTTTCTGTTCCTGGGTTAATGGGTATCCATTTATCTGCATTGGCGGCGGTATTGGACAGCCGGGGTTCTACCTGGTAAAGTTTGGCATGTCGTTCTTTTCTGGAGGCGTTGGCTTTAAAACAACTCACCGGCGCTCCCCATCCTTCAATCAGACCGGCACCAAAACTTAAAACAAAATCTGAATTTTCAAGATCAAACCCAATGGTATTACCGGCGCCGTGCAGGGTCTGGGCGGTCATTTCCAGGTTGGATTCCAGGCTTGGCATGGTATAAAGATTGGGAGAGCCAAAGGCCGTTAAAAACCGTTCAAACAGTTTTGGTACGGATCCTTTGACCTTGTTTGTAATACAGGCTAATTTTTGGGGGGCCTTGTTTTCTCTGATGTCGGTTAGTTTTTCTGCCGTAAGGGAAATGGCCTCCGCCCAGGAGATTTTTTCAAATTTATCACCGTTTTTTCTCAGGGGAGTTTTTATCCGGGCCGGGTCATACAAATATTGAAGACCTGCAATGCCGTGGAGGCATGCGCCGCCGTCATTTATGGGATATCCCGCCAGACCTTCTATTTTAACAGGCCGGCCAGCTATTTTTCGAACACTGATACCGCAGTTTCCCGGGCACAGGTTGCACACCGAATTATCATAGGATATTTCGCCGTCAACGGGGACAGGAGTCCAAGGCCAGTTCTGGGTCCAGATGGAAGAATCATCTGTCAGTTTCAACCCAACCGGGGAAACCACAACACCCGCAACTGCGCCAAGGCCCAATCCCAAGAAGCTTCTTCTATCAACTTTCATAAGTTAGTCCTCTATAAAGTTTGAAATTCTTGTATTGTAGGCCGCTTATTTGTGACACTGTAAACAATAGCCTTGGTGGCCTGTTTCCTCTTTGTGACACGCTGCGCAGTCATCCATCTTCATCCGATCCCAGGAATGTTTTTTAATTCCCCAGATATTTTGTCCCCAGATATCACGACTATAACCTGTGATTCTATTTTCTTCGTAGGGTTTTGAAGTGGTAGATTCACCAATGGGACCATGGCACGATTTACAATCCATGGGTTTGTCACCCGTAATATGGGCTGCATGGGAGAAAAAGACACAATCGGGCTGCTTTGAATAAACAAACCAGGGGACCTCTTTCTCCTTTGCCACATACTCTTGTGCAAAAATAGCTTCATCTTCTGTTTCACCCATGGGCTCGTCTGTATGGCATTCCATACAGGACTCAAGACTGGGCATCCCGGAAAATGTGCCGTCTTCTCTCAAAAAGTGACAGGTTTCGCAATCACCAACTTCTTCGGTATGAAGCACGTGATCAAAGTTAAAAGGTTGCTCTCTTTTAGAATAAAGCAACTTGGGAAAAAGCAGCCAGCCGGACAAAAAACAGACCAGAAATGCCACCATAAAAAAGATGACGCCAAGCCCCAGGCCCTTGTCATCTTTTGGGTCACCACCAGTGCCTTCTCCTGCACCATCCATGGAACCATTTTCATTTTTGTTTTCTATTTTGCTCATGAAAACTCCATCAATGTTAAAATGTTGATGTTACTTTAACCAGTTTGTCCAGGCCTTGGCCTGGACTTATTTCCTTTGCCGACAGCATTCCTTGCTCATCCGCAATAACGTCCCTTAAGTCATAATTTGCGTTATTCTATATAAATATCTTGTTTCCTTGTCAAGGTAAATTAGGTATGGCTATCCATAGCTATGAAGACCAGATAACACGTAATTGACCCCAAAATAGGTAAAAAGAACCGCTATAAAACCGACAATGGAGACAATGGCCAGTTTTGAGCCATTCCATCCCCGCATCATTCTCAGATGTAAAAAAATGGCATAAACAAACCAGGTAATTAAAGACCAGGTTTCCTTGGGATCCCAGGACCAGTATTTGCCCCAGGCGGAATTGGCCCAGACAGCTCCCGTGATAATACCGATGGTCAGAAAAAGAAATCCAAATACGATCATCTGATAGGTGAGTTCATCAATCATTTCCCAGGAGGGCAGCCGGGAAAAGACGGAAGTGCTTTTGGGATCCTTGGGTTTGACAAAATAAATAAAACTGAACCCGAATGCCAGGGCAAACCCGGCATAGCCCAGAAAACAGGCAATGACATGGGCAATGAGCCAATTGCTTTTCAGGGCCGGAATCAAGGGACTGATCTTGGAACTGACATTGGGATCAAATGAAGCATAGGCAATGGCCAGAAAAATCAGGGGGGATACAAAAACACCGATGATGCTTTCCTTGTATTTTAATTCAACAAAAATATACAAAATTGCCACGGTCCAGGAGAAAAAGACAAGGGATTCATACATGTTGGAAAAAGGAGCATGGCCGTATCCCATTTGATAGGACTCAACCCACCGCAGGAGTATCCCGGCGGTGTTGGTGATAAAACCGATGACAATCACCCAGAACCCTGCACGGGCCAGCACTTGTTTCTTAAATGAAAAGGATCCGATATAAAACACCGAAGCCAGTGCATAAATAAATGTGGTGGTTGATAATAGAAAAGAACTATTCATGGGCGTTATTTATCCTTTAATAGGGTTACTAATTTCTTAATTTTAAGTGTCATGCCAAAGTTGTTTCGGTTGGCTTTCCCTGAAACCAGGACACAAGTTGTGTTTTGATCTGATGTTTTTATTTCAATAAAATAGGATTGATGGGAGACAAAAAAGGTGATCCAGCATCCCAGAATCATCAGGATAAACCCGGCATATACGTACCAGATCCCCGGATCCTTTGTGACCTGAAGACCTGTATAATACCGTTGATCAAATTTTTTTACAACAAAGGAGAACTGACCCTTTCTCATTTTATCAAAGGTGGGAAATTTGGTGGGAAGGGGTATCTGAAATCCCTCCTTGCCGGTTAAGGTTATTTTTCCAAAAAAGGCCTGTCCCAGGTTATGCTCCCTGAATTTAAAATTGGGCAGAACTCCTTGGAATTCAAATATTCCGGCATCCCCGGGCAGCGTTAACTGCTCTCCAACGGCCAGGCTTTTGGTAAGGATCGCCTGGGTGGTATTATCCATGATTTCAAACACCGCACTGTCCGGCGCTGCCGTTCCATAGGAAGACTGAAATATATTAATCCCTTTATATCTCAAGGGCTGGTTTACCCGGATATCCTTGGTAAAACTTTCCTTTCCCTCTTCAAGAATGGTCAGGTTTGACCGAAACTCATCCGGGGCACCCGTGTCATAGAAGCGAACCTCAAACTCATTGCATTGGATGGAAAAGGGTAATTGAATGGGAGTTCTGGATTTGGTGGTAAAAAGTGTGTCGGTCTTGGCACCTTCATCCAGCCGCAGGTTTGCCTTAAAACCGAAGACAGCACCGATCAATGCGCCGACCACCAGCAAAATTATACTGGCATGGACCACATAGACCCCCAGGCGACTCCAGCGGCCTCGTTCCGCATACATGACACCGCCATTTTCGGTTTTTTCGTATAGAACCTTGCCCACCTTTTTAAATAGAATGGTCTGATACTCAGCGGCCAGGGTATTAACCCCTTTTTCAGAGGTAAAGGTCTCCCGGTTTTTCAGTATTTTGAACCGATCCGGATTAAAGGTGATTCGCTTGGGAAAAATGATTTTCCAGGTCAACGAGAGTCTTTCAATCGAACAGACAATAATATTAATACACAAGAGCAACAGCAGAAAAAGAAACCACCAGGCCTGGTACATGTCGTCAAGCTTCAATACCTTGATCAGGTTGTAAAACCCCTTTCCGTAGAGATTTACATACTGTGTTGGGGAACCGTTCTGTAGAATTACGGTTCCAAAGATGGACGTGCTTGCCAGAAGCACCAGGGTATAAACGGTTAATCTAACCGAACAAAAAAACAGCCATATTTGCTGGGGTATACTTTTATTTTTTTTCAAATTTTTTTTCCACTAAACATTTATGTTTTACGGCAAAGCCGTTGTTCCAATAAAACAGCAACAGTTGAACTAGGTTCAGGGCTGAGATTCATGGCCTCTTTGATCACGTCAAGACTGCCTACAATAATTGCCTTCTTCCTTGCCCGTGTTACCCCGGTATACAATAGTTGCCGAGTAACAATGGGGGACAATTTTTCAGGGATAATGATCAGAACCGAATCAAACTCCGACCCCTGGCTTTTATGGATTGTCACAGCAAAGGCAGTCTCATGGGCCATTAGATCCAGGTACCGGTATTGCCGCACATTACCGCCAGCATCCTGAAATCCTGCCTTGATAACCTTGTCTTCCTCATAAACAATTCCTGTGTCACCATTAAAAAGCCCCCTTGAATAATCATTTGCACTGATCATCACAATCTTTTTAAAAAACTGGGTCCTTATATCAAAATTAGGGTGGGACCGCAAAATATTTTCACAAAGATGATTAATTTGTAATGTTCCGGTTTCCCCCATATTATGGGCGCACAGTATCCTGAAGCTATCCAGATTCTCCAGGCTGTTTAAAAGGTCTGCCTGTTCGGTCAAAGGGGTGTATCCCCTGATGATATATTTTTCCAGGATCTGATCAAGACCCTCTTCCTTTCGGGTATCTTCATACCCGATATCTGGATATTGGGACCCCGATAAAATGGTTTCCATTGAGGTGACATCATTGCGGTTAATGGCCCGGGCCAGGTTCTCAATACCTGTTTTTCCCCTTGACCTGAAATTATAGGTCAGAAAAACCAAATGGGCCTCAAGCCCTTTTACCCGGCAGATATCCGCAAAGACCGCACCTGCCTGGACAGGAGACAACTGGTCTTTATCCCCCAGAAAAATCACCTTTGCTTCAAGGGGAATAGCTTCCAATAGTCTTGTCATTAAAGCGATATCGATCATGGAAGCCTCATCCACTATCACCACATCAACGGGCAAAGGGTTCCCTTGATTATATAAAAAACCGCTTTGTCCTCTTAACGGGCTTAATACCGAATGAATGGTACGGCCATTCGCAAGTCTTGAGGCCGCCTTTCCCGTTGGGGCCACAGCAAGGATTCTGGGTTTGGAAGTTTCACAGGATTCTGCATATCGATCCAGAAGGGTCTTAATCAGTGTGGTGATATATGTTTTTCCGGTACCCGGACCGCCCGAAATCACCAGGAAATTGTGGGCCAATGCTTTTTCAACGGCCTCTTTTTGTTTCTCCGCCTGTTTGGTTGTCTGGCCTGAAAAAAGGGGATCCAGGTATATACGATCAAAACCTGGATTCATTTGCACGGGTGGTACCCCCACCCTGCAGCACAAATTATGCACCAGACGTTTCTGGAAATCATAATACCGGGACAGATACAGGTTGCCAGAATCAAGAACCAGGGGAAACTTATTTTCCGGGCCAAGCGCCCCCTCCTCCCACAAATATTTGTCTCGCCCGACCATGTCAGCGCAGGCTAAGGCTTTTTTCCATTCTTCAAAAGGAGGAAACTGGATACAAGCCTCTTGTTCCGGAATTCTTAGACGGGTGCCAGCCTTTTTTTTAAGATCAATACATATATACCCATCAGAGACTGCCTGGGAAGCAAGGGCACAGGAGACAAGGACCAGTGGACTTGTTTCATGAAATGCAGCTGCCATGGTCTTTGCAAAATAATAATCCAGATGGGAAACCAATTGAAGGTCATGCAAAGTGGTAAGATCAAGTTTTAATTGCCGTGTCATATTTGTTTCCTGAAGATAAATTCTTGGCTTTTGTACCAGCCTTTTTCAGAAAAATAAAGAATTGTCTTAGGCCCATGTTCAATACAAATATGACTTTTCAAAAATTTAATCAATTAAAAAACAACGATGTCGATTCTTCTACCCGCAGTATGGCTATGGTATCGTCAATTGTGACATACAACTTTAGTTATTTTTTGTTTCTATCATCAATGAATTGGTGAATTCTCAAGAAGGGGATATAGAGGGAATCTGTTGTCTCAATATGGTGAATGAGCCAATCCCTCAGTTCCAGGATCGCCTCAATCGTCAGGTTATTGATATCTTCGGTTAGCTCTCTTCTCAGACTGATAGAACTTCTGATGAATTGTCGATGAGCCTTGGCATGACTGTCAAAATCAGGATATCCTCTTTTTTTCAGAATTTTTTCTTCCCTGGAAAAATAAAGCTTGCCATAGTCATTAATATCAGAAATCAAACCCGCATATGATTTGGCATCTGCGTTTGTGTTTTTCATATCAATAAGTTCATTAAACATCTCAAACATTTTTTTTTGAAAATTATCGATTTCTTCTATATCCACACTGTACTTGGGGTCCCACTCAATTTTTGCTATTTCAGTCATCTTTATCTCCTTTTACAGTTTTTCTTATTACCAATCCATAGGGTTCCCAAAACAGCTATGGAAATTACCACAGCTGTGACAATGGTAAATGCCAATCCATTCTTTCCATATCGTGGGTAAATCACAAAGGGAACCAAGTACACGTATAAAAACATGTGAAAAATACCAATACCGACAATGCGAATCCATGCGTCTTTCACTCAAGCCTCGCAAGAAGCCTGGCATGGATATTATCAAAACCCCCATTTGACATGATCAAGACAAGGTCATTTTTTCTCAATTGGGGGATCAGATAGTCAAGCACGCTATCGGGTGTCTCAAAATGATAGGCTTCGCCCCCCTTCCCATTGATATCGGCCACCAATTGTGCAGGTGAGAACCGCTGATCTTTGGGAATATTTTTCTTCACACAGGGATCGCAGATCAAGGTCTTGTCTGCCGCCAAAAACGCCTCTGGATATGTCGCTTGGAAAAAACGGCGCATGCTGGTGTTGGTTCTGGGCTCAAACACAGCAATAACCCGCCCATTTTTATAAAAAGGTTTTACTGCCGCCAGGGTTTCCCTGACCGCCGACGGGTGATGGGCAAAATCGTCCATAACAGTTATGCCCCGCTTAACCCCCCTGATTTCCTGGCGACGCTTAACCCCGGAAAAGGTGGCAAGGGCTTTTTGCACCAGGGTATCGGGGATGCCTAATTTTCTTGCCACAGCAACACAGGCAAGGGTATTCATCAGATTATGCCGACCCACAAGCCCTGTTTCGATATCAAAACGCCTGTCCGGTCCCTGAATCCTGGCCTGGGTTCTGCTGAATCGTTGGCTATGGTCGAAAAATTGCCAGTCACCGCCCTGCCCATAGGTTTCAACCTTTGTTGTGTATCCTTCAAGGATTTGATTCAGGTTTTCATCTTCCATGCAGGCAATGATATGGCTTGTGGGCGCTATTTTTTGAACAAAAGTAGAAAATATTTCCTTGATGTGCTCAATGTCCCTAAAAATATCAGCATGGTCAAATTCCACCCCTGTCATGATGGTGATATGGGGATCATAGTGCATGAACTTTGGGCCTTTATCAAAAAAGGCAGTATCATATTCATCCCCTTCGATGACCATGTAATCGCCTGAGCCGATTTGAAAGCTGGAATTAAAATCCCGTAAAATTCCCCCCACCAGAAAAGAAGGGGCGAGACCGGCAGTTTCAAGCAAATGGGCCATGATGGATGAGGTGGTGGTTTTGCCGTGGGTCCCGGTAACAAGAATAATCTTCTTTCCCTTGGCAATAAACTGATTTACGGCCTGGGGCATGGACAGGTAGGGAATCTTTTGAGCGAGCACAGCTTTGGCTTCAAGATTTTCCCTGGGAACGGCATTGCCGATGATGACAAGATCTGGACCATGGGCCAGGTTTTGGGGGTCAAATCCTGAAAAAAGTTTGATTCCTTTTTCAGCCAGAAAATCACTCATGGGCGGATAGATATTCTGGTCAGACCCGGTTACCTGGTATCCCATTTCCTTTAATATGCAGGCAAGGGTCCCCATTCCGGTTCCGCAGGCGGCAACCAGGTGTATTTTTTTAATCACCCCTTCCATTAAAGATCTGCCATGACAGCTCGGGCCGCCTCAATGGTGGTATCAATATCCTCGTTAGTATGGGCTAAAGAAACAAAGCACGCCTC
>Ga0208900_1001924_pt1 | contig 10229 bp, 4 predicted proteins | sample AntAceMetag02UKK_FD_184763 | JGI IMG/M metagenome (GOLD analysis project Ga0208900, IMG submission 184763) | Saline lake microbial communities from Ace Lake, Antarctica - Antarctic Ace Lake Metagenome 02UKK (SPAdes) (version 2) | ecosystem: Environmental > Aquatic > Non-marine Saline and Alkaline... | reverse complement strand
AGGGGACATTTCCAATACGATGGTAATTTTTGACGAAATACTGGAGTCCGGTTTCGATGGCCAGCATTTTATCGTTGGCCTTGGATCGCATTTACGCGATTTATTGGTTAGCAAAGATGCGGCTACCATTCAGTTGATGGAAGTGGGCGAAACCATTGGAGGGTATTATCAAAAGCAGGCAGCAAATTGCCCGATGGGTTTTCTGCTTAAGGGCCTCAATATTATTCAAAAAACAGATTTCACTTACAAAAGTAGCAACAATAAACGTTTGCATATTGAAATCGCATTGATGCAGTTGGCTTCAATTAACACACCGGGGAGCAATGTAAATACAGAAACACCGGTTTACCCGATTTCTAAAAAAAAAACTGATTTAGTATCACCTCCCCCTGCTGTCAAAAAGGCAGCTATTGCTGAACCACCGGAAATTGAAGTTGTTAAAACCACATCCGAGCCTGTTGCACCAAATCATGCATCTCCGGTACAAGTTCCTCAAACGCAAGCTACTTCAACACAAACACAGGAACCTCAGCCAATAGAGAAAAAGGAGACTTCGCCATCCATAGCTAAAAAACCAGCGCTTGGCAGAATGAGTTCGCGCGGAGGTACGCTTTCCATAAAAGAAGATGCTACGGAAGATATGGCTGCTGAAGCTAAAGAGGAGTATTTTGATTTTTCATCAGATGAGTTTAAAAATGCAGAAGCAATTGTGCCTGCCGACCTTGCCCTGGTCTGGGAAGAGATGGTAAAAAAAATAACTGTTGGCCGTTCTAATCTTTCAAGCACCTTAAGTGCATCAAAGCCAAGGGTAGGGGGTAAGTTTCAGGTTATAATTGATGTAAAAAATGCCATACAGGAAAAAGAAATCGACATCTTCAAAAACGAGATCGTTAACTTTTTGAGGCCAAAACTCAACAATCGTTTTATCCGCTTACAGGTTGTTGTAAATCCTGAAATTCAAGATGCCAGGCCATATTTGCCAGCAGATATTTTTAAACATATGGCCGAAAAAAACCCTGCTATCGTAACACTCAAAGAAAAGTTTGGCTTGGAGCCGGAGTAATTTTAATGGTTCTACTGTTATTTTAATGGATGAAAATATTTATCAGTTGTTTTATGAATAACTGTATGTAACGCGTAAATGAGCCAATGCAAGAATGCTTGAATAATTGAAATACGTAAAGTTTTGACATATTACGATTTATAATTCTAATCAACATATTCTCGCATTGAAGCATTTAATCATTAAAGCATTTACCAAATTAGTTAAATTATCAAAATCTTTCATTTTCCATTAAATTCGTGGTAGCACCATTTTAATCATGAGTTCTAAAATTGAAACACTACTTAATATTGGCCCATTCAGGAAATGCTCCAATTTGAATGTCGAAAAAATAGGTTCCCAAAAAATAAGTCATGGTGGTGATGACGATGGCGCCAATAATATTTAACAACAAACCCGTTCGGGCCATTTGAGCTACCCTGAGCCTATTTGTCCCAAAAATTATAGCATTTGGAGGAGTAGCAACCGGCAGCATAAAAGCCATCGATCCCGACAGTGTGGCCGGTAGCATAAATAACAAGGGGTTGGTCTGTGTACTTACGGCAATCCCGGCAAGTATTGGTAAGATCATTTCGGTGGTTGCTGTGTTCGAAGTAAGTTCAGTAAGGAAAGTCATCATAATGGCAATGAAAAAAATTACCAATATTGGATTGTAATCGGCAACCCAAATCAGTTGTTCGCCAAACCATGCCGAAAGCCCTGATTCTTTAAAACCAGAAGCAAGGGCAAATCCACCTCCAAACAGCAATACTATATTCCAGGGAATTTTTGTGGCAGTCTGCCAATTCATGATGCGTTTGGTTCCTGGTTTTTTAGAAGGTAGTACAAAAAGCAATACTGCCATAAAAATGGCAATGGTGCCATCATTGATGTAATCGCTTTTTGGAAAAATATCCGCCCACCCAGGGATAGTGAAAATCCCAAAATCCAAATCAGCACGGAAAAGCCATAAAAATGCGATAAGGACAAAAACGATAAAAACTATTTTTTCCTCAAAACTTGCAGGCCCCAGTTCTGTCATTTGATGTCTGAAGGTTTGTTTGTCGATGTTGGTCCATGTGCCTTTTTTTGGTTTGAAAATGCTATACAGAAATGCCCAGGTGATGATGAACATGATGATAGAAATTGGCAATGCAAAAACAAACCATGTTGCAAATGAAATTTCAGGGGCATCAGGAAAATAGATGTGAAATATTCGGGCAAATGAAAGATTTGGAGGAGTGCCTACAAGGGTTGCAAGGCCACCAATGGAGGCACTATAGGCTACGCCAAGTAATAGGCCAATAGTGTATTTAGAAACATTTTTTTTACCAAGTGAACCTTCCAATTTAGAAATAATAGAAAGCAATATTGGGATCATCATCATAGCAGTAGCAGTATTCGATATCCACATCGACAGGAAAGCACTGGCAATCATAAAGCCCAGGAGGATCCGTGCGGGACTTACCCCAGTGAACATCAATATTTTTAGTGCTATCCTTTTATGGAGGTTCCAGCGCTCCATGGCCAGGGCAATAATAAATCCGCCAACAAATAAAAAAATAACATGGTTAAAATATGTTGAAGATACGGTTTTGCCATCCATAATGCCAAGGAATGGAAACAGTGCAACAGGAAGAAGGGATGTGACTGCAAGTGGCACGGCTTCGGAAATCCACCAAACTGCCATTAACAATGCCACAGCAAGGGTATAGCCAACTGTGGGATTTGTGGGGTCGATGTTTGCAAATAAAATGATATACAGGGAAAACAAGGGTGTTATAACAAAACAGATGATTGATTTAGTTTTCAATTTGAGTGTATTTATTGCAAGAGCAAACGAATTTAGTAAATTCTTAAATATGTCGGCATCAAATCAAAAAAATTAACCTTCCTATCGTCCCTTTTTTCTTAGCTTTGCCGCCTTAAAAAATTTAATATTTAGATTATGAGAAAGTTAGCTGTTGTTGCCTTTGGTGGAAATTCACTATTACAAAGCGGGCAAAAAGGAACCATCGACGAGCAGGAATTGAACGCTTATGAAACCAGCGAAAAACTGATGGTTTTAGTACGCGAAAAAAATTATAATTTGGTAGTCACACATGGTAATGGGCCACAGGTTGGCAATTTGCTCCTTAGCAATACAGCCGGGCACAAAATGTATGGCCTACCAGAAATGCCCCTGGATATTTGTGTGGCATATTCGCAGGGGTTTATTGGTTATATTATCGAGCAGCAATTGAGGAATGTTCTTCTGGCGGCAGATCTTGACAGGGATATCATCACTATTATTACCCAGGTGTTGGTGAATAAAGATGATAAAGCTTTCAAGCATCCTACTAAACCAATTGGGCCTTATTACACAAAGGAAGAAGCTGATAAGATTATGGCCGCTAGCGATTCGGTATTTGCTAAGGATCCTGCTGGTAGGGGATGGCGAAAAGTTGTGGCCTCACCCAGACCTTTGGTTATCAATAATAAAAAATCCATCGAAAAAATTGCACGCCAGGGAACTATTGTAGTTGCTGTTGGTGGTGGCGGAATCCCGGTCTTTTATTCCGAGGAAAACAAACTTCAGGGTATTGATGCAGTTATCGACAAAGACCTGGCATCAGCATTACTTGCTTCACAAATTAATGCCGATAAGTTTTTTGTTCTTACAGATGTTTCAAAAGTGTGTTTAAACTTTAATACACCACAAGAAAAAACCCTGGACAGGATAAGTATTGCCGAAGCTAAAAAATACCTTGAAGAGGGGCATTTTGCTGAGGGTAGTATGGCCCCAAAAATCCGGGCTGCAATTTACTTTGTAGAAAATAGTGGTAAAGATGCTATAATTACTAAAACCACAAAACTAGGTATTGATGATGGTGGTACAAGAATAGTTATGGTGTAGGCTCTTAGAAAACAACTAATACTAACATGTTAACGATATTTCAGTTTAGATGTAGGTAGTTTCATTGGGTGAAAAAGGTATAGATTTTATAGGGGAAATAGGGTGTTGGATCTTTACTTTCGGTTCGGGGCAATTCCCGTGAAGCGGTTTTAATTTTCCACATAGTGGTGCAATGCACAAATTTGCACATCGTCAAATTTTCAAATTAATGTAGTACCTTATCAATAAAATCGTCTTTTTTCCATACGGACTTCCTTCGGTCGTTGGCAAGACTTTTTAAAATCCAAAAATCAAATATCTAAATCCAAAAAATGAAACAGTTGCATAATAGTTTTCCAATTAGGTAGTTTTGATTTTTTAAAAATTTGGATTTGAAATTTATCCATACGGACAAGTTTTGAGTTTTGTGCTTTTGCCAGGGGCATCACAATGTGAGAGTTTTGGATTTTGGAATACAAGGATTTCCTGTTTGGTTTTGTCCTGTCCGCCGTACTACTTTGGCAGGCGGGGCTCGTATAGTTTAGTTATTGTAACACAATATTGAATTGAATATAAAATGAAAAGGGGCTACCGATTGGTTAGCCCCTTTATTATTTTGGTGCAGGCAATCAAGCCCGCCTTGTTATCGACTGATAATTAATTATTGATAATTAATTTGTTTGTGTAAACGCTGCTTCCATTTTTCATTTTCAGCAAGTATATTCCATTTGAAAGGTTTGAAAGGTCAATTTTTTCACTGTTCAATCCGGGTGTAAAATATAAATCCTGAGCTACTAATGTTTGCCCAACCAAGTCGATTAAGGTAAACTCAATATTTACTGTTTCGGTGATATTCATTTGTACATTAACTTCAGTATTTGCAGGATTAGGAAAGATGTTAATTCCGGCATTTGCAAAATACAGGTCATCTATCCCAACACCGGGCTCAGTAGTAAAGGTAAATACAGTACTGTAGGCACTGGTATCGATAGGTGTACAAGCCCTGATCCTCCAATAATACATTTCACCTGGTTCAAGGGCATATATAATATTATAAAATGGGTTGGTGTCATCATTGGCTTCTTTAAAATCTACAAATGCACCAGCAAAAGTTTCATCCATCGAATAGGATACCTCATAATTATTTACACCAGTAATCTGGCTCCAGGTAAGTTGTGGTTTCAAGGAAGTGCTGTCAATACCATTTTCAGGTTCATCAAGTTCTACAGCTGCTGCTGTAGTGAAATTATATGGTTCAGCCCACATGGTTGTGTCATGATCATGCCTTCCGCGTGATCTCCAGTGATAGGTTGTCCCAAATCTTAAATCTTGTGCACTATCCTTAAAGGTCTCAACAGTGTACTGGTCTGGCGTATTAAAATCGGGATCATCGTCAATCTGGTAATCAAACTTTTTGATGCCCGAAATGTCATCCCACCTCAATAGAACATTCAGGTCCTGATCGCTTAAACCATTGTTCGGTTTCTTTAAATCATAAATATCAAGGGTTAAAAAATTCCAAACTTCACTCCAGTCTGATGCATCGGCTACATGGCGTGCACGGGCCCGCCAGTAGTAGGTAGTCCCAAATAACAATTGATCCATCGTTTTTGTGTAGGTAGTGCCATTGATTGAAAATTGTTTATACTCAGGCGAATCAAAAGTTTCGACAACATCAATTTCAATATCAAAATAAGACACACCGGTAATTAAAACATTAGCTATCTTGCTATCCAATTTCAACAAAGCATCTGGTGGCTCTTCATCTCCACCGCTGTTGGGATCGTCAAGTTCAATTTGAAGAAATGTAGTAAACGACCATGTTGGTGTCCAAAAGGAAGGTTGGCCACTCATATCGTTTGCACGGACTTTCCAATAGTATTCCTTTCCAAATTCAAGACTCATTGTCCTTACGGATGTAAGGTCGGTAATTGAATCGATGATGATGTTGCTAAACTGTGCATCATCACTCATTTGAACCTGGTAATTTAAGGCAGCTGTCACAGCATTCCAATCGAGCATTACATTGGGCATCTGATCCACCTTTTCGTTGATTGGTTTAACCTGAACGGGTGTATCTATTCGCTCCTGTGCTGCTATAGTAAATGCAACAAATAACAAAATGAATGCAAATAAAGATCTTTTCATATCGTAATCCTTTTTAAATTATCGAACTAATTATTGTTAATTGACAATGAATTTTGAAGTGCCGCTATCGTCACCGGCAAATACCTTTAATATATATGTTCCTGTCTCAAGCATCGAGCAATTAATACTTACTTCATGTTTACCCGGCGTAAGCACGCTTTTGCTTGTACTCGAAACCAATCTTCCACTTAAATCATAAACATGGAGTGTAACATCGCTTACAGTTTCGATGTCAAGCGAAACTGTTGCATTGCTGGATACAGGGTTTGGATAAACCTTAATTGAGTTAGCCAGGTTGGTCTTCCCGTTTGTTGATGGTTCTTCAATGCTGGTAGTACGGTAAGTGTCGTCTCTGAAAACACCACGTCCATAGGTAGCAATGTATAATGAACCCCAATTGAATATTTCGGGATAAATTTCTGGTGGTACGGTTGGTACTTCCATCTGCCTTTTGAAAACAGTTTGTTGTTTAATTTGGAAGACCGGTATAGTACCCATTTCAGAATTTTCTTTTGTCCAGGTTACTTCACCTTCGCCAAGGTTTGCCGTGGTATAAATGCCGTATTCGGTTCCAATAATGGCTTTTTTTGAATCACTCATTTCAATAACCGAAGCATAAACAGGCATTTTGGGCAATTCATAAGTTATGTCTTCGAATAGCACAAGTGACAACGAATCCAGTGCATTAGTAGTTCTATAAACAAAATCTTCATTTCCGTAATTACCCAAAGTTACAATTACATGCTCAGGGTTTTGAGGGTCAACGGCAACAGAAGTAATCCAACGGTCTTCAAATTGAGGTATTTGAAGTTCGTTGGTAGAAATAATACATGCTGAACTTCCAATATCGGCCCTTAAGGAATCATAAGCCAAGGCAATGTTTGATATCCTGTATAATTTACCATCGTCAGTACCAACAAAAACAAAATTAGCATCCTTTGATACAGCAATCGATGTTGGGAATCCGGGAGTATTGGCTATTTTCCAGAAATTACCAGGTTGATCAAATTTAATTGCACCCTTGGTCATCTGTACAGCACCTGCATTGGCAATAAAAAGTTTATTTTGGATAATATCTTTCACCAACAGCGAATCACCATTTAGCAAGTCCCTGGTAAGTAAATGTTCAAATGGATGCTTATAATTTGCACTGCGGCAAAGGACCACATCACCGGCTGCATAATCTTGGTTGGCATAAAATTTAACAGAATCTCTCGAAAATTGGTCATCAAAGCTTTCCCACATAAATAATGGTGTTAGAAAGATATTGCTACCTGGGGGAACAAAGTTGAAGGATGTATTTTCCCCTTTATCTTCCGAACGTACAATTACACCAGGATTCCGGCTGTAAATAAAGGCATTGGGGTCAATTAATGAAATGGCACAATAGCCACCAGTCCCTATCGCGTTAGTTGCAACCAGCAATTCAGCGTATTCAGGGGTATTGCCTTGTCCACTGATGTATTGTGTACCATCGCCTTGTGCACCACAAAGTAGTTCATGCGGATTGCCTGATGGGCCTACAGTGTAACACTGGGTGATGTTTAGTCCACGGCCCAACCATTGGAATTCGTTTCCACTTGATTTTAATGTAACCAGTGAAATGCCTATATTGGTAGCAGCAATAAACTTTAAGCTGGAACCCGGTTTGAAAACATATTTATGATGTCCAGTGGGTAAGTATCCGGTAGAAATGGAGCCTGCACCCCAGTCGTAATATCCGTTGCTGGTTTGGTAACGCTTACCTTCCCACATATTGATACCACCAACTAAAATTCTATATGGATCGTCGGGGAATACAGTAAGTGTGTTATTATAGCAACCGGTGCCATTAAAAATTTCTAATGATGAGGAGCCAGGGAAGATAATGATCCATGTTTCTCCTTTGTCTTCCGAAAAATAAACATTGTCGAGGAAACCAAATTGGCTGGTACAGGTAGCGTAAACAACGTTTGGATCGGTTGGTGCTACTTCAATATTGCAACGTCCGGGATTTAATGAAAGTGGACTTGCCCCGTCAATCACTGCATTGGCAAAGGCAGTTGTGTCAGTAAATTGTATAGTCCTTGAATCGGTGTTGTCCAAAGTGTCAATTACTTTCAGTGTTGTTTCGTAGGCCCTGAACTCACGGTCTTTTTGATAAGGATTATTAGGATTCGAAGAACGATTCCTGAATTTCATATTGTCTTCTGTTGTTGTAAATACTAAGTTGGCAAAAGTTGCCACAACCAGGCCGTCGGAACTTACCGAAACATCGGTGCAGGGCATGTTGGCCAATGGCACGAGGTTAACAATAACACCTTGCACAGTTTTGTTATAACTTAGGGTATCAGGAGCTTCGTAGGAAGGATTATTGATGATAAAGTTGTTACCAACCCTTTCCCATGAATCACAATGTACAACTGAATCGATATGCATCGAAACATTGTAGGATACTGTGTCATAGAAATACTCGCTTGCTTTGTTCCATGTATTCTGCACATCATCTGAATAGAACAGGCCAGTATTTGTAGCAGCATAAACACGCTGTGTGCCTGGTGAAACAACAATATTGTTTATATAGGCCCAATCTACAGTATCAGGTTCCTGGGTGACTACCGGGCTTGTGGATTGAATCTTTTCAAAAACATCACCGTCGGTTGAAATATACATTCCATCACCAACCAGGCCACCATATTGTGAATAGTCATCATCATCAGTACAAAATGCTTCACCTGTTCCGGCATAAATAGTACCGTCATCTGCCTGGGTCATGCTGGTGATATACAAGTTTTTGCCTTCCTGGTTTATTTTTTTCCATGTAGCACCAAGGTTGGTAGTTTTCCAAATGCCACCACTTACTCCGGCTGCAATTACGGTTTGGCCACTGGCATCCCTGTGGTCAAATATCACTGCCCTAACCTTTCCAGGAGCATTGTCGGGACCCATTTCTTCCCAATTTAGCCCAAGTTCTGTACTTGATTTTAATGTCTTTTGTTCGGCCTGCAGCCTGGCATTGAGTACATCCTTCGGGTCAATTTTACCTGTTATTTGGTTTGCCCTCATTTTGTGCAGGTACTCATCAGCGTTTTTCATACTGCTGTTATCCTGTTGGGTAAATTTTCCTGCCTGGTTATTGATCCATCCAGTTGTCAGGATAATTGTAGTAAACCCTAGGATTAAGACAAGTAAGCTAATTGGTAAAAGTTTACTTTTCATATCATAAATAATTTGATTAGTATAAAGTTTCTATCTTAAATTTTAGTTTTGGATTTCAGCGGCACAAGTTACAGCTTTTTTAATTGTTGGTAACTGCGACGCTTCATAATATTATATCAATTGTCTGATAATTAAACAAAAATAGCCCTCGGAAAACAGCATTTCAATTAAAAATCAGTTATCGGCTTACAATAATCAGTTAACGGTGTAGGCTGAAAACCAAAAATTTCCGGTGAAAAAACCATTAAAATCCCTCATAATTTGATTGAACAAAGTTGAAAAAAAAATTCCAATCCTTAACCGAAAATTTCAATTCAAATCGATTTTAAATAAGTGAAGCAAAAAAATAAGCCTTCTGCCTGGTTAATTTCCTTGTTTTTTTTGGTGCTGGATAAAACTTGTAATTTTATGAAAACACCAATTCATCCTCTTAATCAATACCTAAATTGATAAAATAATTATGGCAAAATGAAGTTTATTTATTTGTTTTTTTTTGCAAAAGTAAAATTCGCGCACAATATTTGTAAGTACAATTTGCTAAAAAACTATATTTGCCACAAATTAGAATGAATTTAACCATCCAAAATAAATTATTTATGAAAAGAATGAAGTCATTAGGAATGATGTTATTAATGCTGTTGGCCATTGGTAGCACAACAGTACTGCTTGCCCAGGAATCTTATTATGAACTAAAAGTTAAGAGTACAGTTAAAACAAACCCTTCAAAAGATATTCAGCGTATTAATTCTTGCTGGAGCAATGTTGGCACTGCATTGATAGAGGCTGAAATACTCAGGTCAGGAAAGGAAAGTGTTGACCTTTCGGAAATGGATTTAATCCATAATGCTTACCTTTTTAAATCCCAGGCTTATCTTGATAGCAAGGGTAAAGTGAATGTAAACGAAAAGTGTATGCCTTACGATGCATTCAAAATAATGGATATTTATGGATTGGCACCGGAATCGG